>Ga0153955_100799_pt1 | contig 10615 bp, 18 predicted proteins | sample TSFL039MetaG_FD_104744 | JGI IMG/M metagenome (GOLD analysis project Ga0153955, IMG submission 104744) | Attine ant fungus gardens microbial communities from Florida, USA - TSFL039 MetaG | ecosystem: Host-associated > Fungi > Mycelium > Unclassified | place: USA: Florida, Wekiwa Springs...
GATGGAAGGGATGCATGGCAGAAGAAAACACATGGGAGAGTAGAGAGAATCTGAAGAATGCGATGGAATTAGTAGAAGAATTTGAAAGGGAATATCGCAGAGAAGAAGAAGAAGAAGTGAGGCGGCAAGAAGCAGAAGAAAATAAGAAAGTGTTCAGCAGAGAATTACCAGGAAGGTATACGGCTAAGTTACTCTATGGATGGGGTAACAAGAAGTATAACAGAGAGTATTGGAAGCATATGGAGGAAAATTGGAGATGGTGGAAGAAAAATCTGTTCTCTAGGTATAGTAGAAACCCATTCTTGAAAAGGATGGAAGAAAAGAAAGAGTATGAGGGAGGGAAGATAGAGGAATGGGATGAAGAAGAAGACGAGAAAGATCGACAAAGACTTGAAGAAGATAGAAAATATTTGGAGGAACTGGGAGACAAAAACCAGGATATGGGTGACCTAAGGGACCCATACAATGAGCTATAAAGAAGTCCTCGGGACGAGGACCCTTGAGAGGGGGGTGGTGTTATAAAACGGCAGGCGAGCTAGACAATCCGCAGTGGCAGATTATTTTATTTCTTTTTCTTTTCTCATAATTATGTAATAATAAATGTGTGTGGGACATCATGACTCAAAAGAGATGCGCGGGATAAAATAGTTTAGGCAAATACTTGTAAACACATATTTGTGTATAAGTAGCCGAACCAATTAGCGGGAACTCTAACAAGTTCTCTTTGTCAAACTCTGACTTAGAGTGTGAGTAAGGTTAAGGTTACTCAACCAAAGCTTCAATCGTTACACTATATCAGAGTAAATAAAAAGAACTTGTTAGAGTTCTTGCTTATTTGTTGTACACTACTTATACACATTCAATTAATTACTCTTGTTTACTGATCTGTGGATATTATGTAAGAAAAGAAAAGAAAAGAAAAAAGAAAAAGAAAATAAATATTGACTTAGGGGAATTTGGCAGTTTATAACACCACCCCTCTCTCAAGGGTCCTCGTTCTGAGGACTTCTTTTATAAATTGTTGTATGGGTCTCTTAAGTCCCCCATATCCTGCTCTTCATCCCCTAGTTCCTCCAGATATTTTCTATCTTCCTTGATTCTCTATTGATCTTCCTTGTCCTTTTCTTCACTCTATTCCTCAATCTTTTCTCCTTTGTATTCTTGTTCTTGTTCTTCTATTTTCTTCAAGAATAGATTTTTATTGTACCTGGAAAATGGGTTCCTTTTCCATCATTTCCAATTTTCTTCTATCTTCTTCCAATATTCCTGGTCATATTTCTTATTGTCCCATCCATAGAGCAACTTGGCCATATATCTTCCTAACAATTCTCTGCTGAATGTTCATTTGTCTTCATTTGCTTCCTGTTGCCTTACTTTCTCTTCTTCCTCTCTGTGATATTCCCTCTCAAATTCTTCTACCAATTTCATCGTGTTTTTCAAATTCTCTCTGCTCTCCCAAGTATCTTCTTCCACCATACATCTCTTCCATCATACTAAGTACTTGTCTCTCCCTCATACCTTCCTTTTGTTTATGATTTTCTCTACTTCCTACTCTTCTTCTCCTTTAATTACCACTGGTTGTAATGCTTCTTTTCTTTGTCTCTCCACTTGCAATTTGTACCATCGTACTCTACTAACATTTACTACCAGATGTATTCTAATCATACTAGGCAATTCTAACTCTATTATATTGCTAGAAATAATTACCTTGACTTTGTAAGGTCCTACAAAGTGTTCTGTGAATTTCTCTATTCATTTTCTGGCCATCTGATACTTCAGGTCTTTAATGCTGAACAGCACTAAATCGCCCACTCTATACTCTTCTACATCCCCTCTCTCTCTATCTGCATACCGCTTTATATTCTTCTGCACTTTCTGCAGCACTGTCTTAGCTTTCTTCTGCACATTCTACATCTTTCCCACAAATTTTTCTGCTCTCTCATACTTCCCCTTCTTTCTCATCTCAAATCTCCCATCCTAGGATCTTGTCCTTGGTTTGTCCTTATCACAAATGGTCACTTACTGAGTTTGTGATTGAAGAGTTCTTGTTTCTCAAAGCAAGGTAGAATGTTGTTAAGTCTGAGGTCTAATCCTCAGACTATGAAGCCTTATATACATAAATAGATGGTCTGTGCACCTGGACAGAGCATCACATATTCTACTGCCTATTGTTCTACATATGGCAGTCCTTTTGTGTCCAGAATAGCAATAACTTAACCATAAAAGGGGCTGTCCTTGTTTGTGTTCAAGGATTGATGTGCATCTATGAATAATAGATCAGTGTCATGCCAAACTTTGAGGTCCTTGTATCTCCACAGGATCTTATCACCCTAAGGTCTATTCATGATTGTCAGAAGCATATTGAAGAGAGCTTCCATATGCATGTGGAAGCAAATGTCTGTGTTCAGCGGTTCCTGAGATACCTGCCAATTAGTGTCCAGTACTAATTAACTGATATCTCAATGAGTACTCATTGCTTTGACATGTTTTGGGCATCTTTTGAAAGGTTTTCACAAGGGCTTTCAGACATATTTTAGACCGTGGAAATCGTGCAAGTATCCGTGGAGATATGGCCAAATGAAGTTTGTGACAACCTTAAAGGGTAACACTTTTGTTCCTGGGTGCACCTTGTTGTTATAGGCAAATTCAGCCGTGCCCAACCATTCTGGCCATTTCTCTTGTCAGTGATCTATGAACATATGGAGATACTGTTCCAACTCCTGATTCATTCATTCTATTTGGCTATCTGTTTGCAGATGAAATGCTGTGGACAGTTTTGTTTCGATTCCTAGCATACGATTCAGCTCCCTTATGATACCCGCTGTGACTGTAGTCCTCTATCTGAGATTATACTATCTGGTAGTCAGTGTAGCTTTCAGATGTTGTCTCTAAATAATTGTGCCAACCCCTTCACACTTGTTCTTTTTGTAGTAGGTACAAAATATGCCATTTTTGTGAATCTGTCTACTACTACTAAAATTGAGTCATATCCTTGGGCTAAGGGCAACTTTATAATGAAGTCAGTACTAATATGAGTCCATACCTTTTCTGGAATCAAATTTGGCATAAGTTTTCCTGCCGGTGGTTGTGTTCGATTCTTGTTTCTTTGGTAGGCATTATACCCCTCCACATACCACTTCACCTCTCTAGTGACCCTTGGCTACCAGAAGTTCCTTGTCACCAATTCTGCTGTCTTCCACTGCCCTCTGTGTCCTCCTACAGGCATGTCATGATATAGCCTGATTACTTTTGCTTTTAGCTTCTCATCTCTAGGTACATATACCTTTCCTTCTTTGAGCATTAGGCCATCTTCTTAATGCCATTCCTTATCTCTCAACATTTTTACTCCTGCTTGCTTCATTTCTTCCACTGCTTTAATTACTTCATCGTCTTTTGCTTTGCACTTTTTCACTTTGTCCAGTAGGTCCACCCCTTCTACTATCACCTCTGCCACCTGAATCTTTTTTGCTTCCAACTTTTTTTACCAATATTTGCTCTTCATTGTTCTTTTCCACCCCCACCTCCCAATCTGGTCTTCTACTCAACCCATCTGCCTTCTCCATTTTGCTTCCTGAGATGTGTTTCAACACGAAGTCGAACCTGGATAGATATAAAGCCTATCATGCTTGTCTGTGATTCAACTTTTGGTTGCTCATAAAATATTCCAAGTTTTTATGGTCTGTTCAGACTTTGAATTTACTCCTTGCTTCTTCCAGGAAGTGTCTTCACACTTCCAGACATCACATCACAGCTAACATCTCTTTATTATGTATCTCATAATTTCTCTCTGTTTCATTTAACGATTTAGAGATATATGCTACCGGTTTCTATTTACCATCTTTGTACTTAATGAACAGTACCCCTCCCATTGCAAAGTTAGAGGCATCTGCCTCCACTCTGAGTTCCCTATCCAAGTCTGGTACAACTAGTAGTAGTCTGCTCATAAAGACCTGCTTAAGCTGTTCAAATGCCGTTTGTTGGTCTACTCTCCACTTCTACTTCTTTTCCTTCCTTGTTAGATTGTCCAAGGGTCTAGCTGTAAGTAATGGTCACCCAAGTAACTCAGGTAGGCAAATCCCAACTCTAAGTCAGAGTAGACAAAGAGAACTCGTTAGAATCTCTGCTGGATTTGAGTATACTACTTATATCTATTCTACTTGGTCTATGCACTACTTTTCCATGGTGATCATGTGACATCAATGTGACCTCCCATGTGACTTCCCTGATTATGTAAGTCCATTCTAAAAATAGAAAAGAAAAGAGAAAAGAAAAGTTCTCGTGTCATGATTCATGACACTAGCCAGTTTTGCAAAATCCTTTACAAACTGCCTATAATAATTTGCAAGTCCCAACCTGTTTCAGCTGTTCAAATGCCCCCTGCTGCTCACTTCCCCACTTCCACTTTTCTTCCTTCCTCATTAGATTATTCAAAGGTTGGGCTATTTTGGCAAAGTTCCTCACAAATCACCTATAGTAATTGGTAAGACCCAAGAATTTTCTAACATCTCTGACCATTTTAGATGCCAGCCAGTTCAGCACTCCCACCACCTTTTCTTCTTTCATCTCAATTCTCTCCTGATCCATTACTACTCCTAGGAAATTCACCTTTTGTACTTTCCACACGCATTTCTCTGATTTTACATATAAGTCATTTTCCTCCAGCCTCCTCAGCACTTCTTCCACAATATCATTATGCCCTTCCTCCATTTCTGTCCCTACTAGTACATCATCCACAAATGCTGCCACCTTTCCCTTATTGATCATATCCCTCAGGATTTCATTCATCATGTCCTGGAAAGTGGTAGATGAATTCTTCATCCCAAAGAATATCACTACAGGCTTGTATGACCCCACATGTGTAGTGAAGGCCACCTTCCATTCATCTCCTTCCTTTATCCTCACATTGTTATATCCCCATCATAAGTCTATTTTGGTGAACACCCTTTTGTTACCCATACCATCTACTAGGTCTGTCATTAATGATAGTGGGTAGTTGTTCTTCACCATTTGCTTGTTAAGCCTATGATAGTCCATAACCATGCACTTTCCTCCATCTTTCTTTCCTACAAAGAATACTGGTGATGTTTGAGGTGACTTAAAAGGTCTAATATACCTCTTCTTTAAATGCTCATTGATGAACTTTTGTACTTCTTTCTTTTCATTTCTGGAGAGAGGATACACTCTTGCTTTGCTAGCTTTGAAGTCACCATTGAGATCTATTACATGATCCCATACCTTTCTAACTGGCATCCTTTCCAACTCCACCTTCCCAAATACTTTTAACCATTTATGGAACCTCTTGGGTACCATCTCCTCTACTTTTCTATGATCCGCCTCTATTTCTTCCTTTCTTTCCCAATCCTCCTTTTCATCTACCACCTACCTCACAATCTTCTTTTCATCCTCTCTTGTTTCTTTTGTCCCTTTTATCCTCACTGCTTTTCCACACAGTGGTGGACATCTCGTCATTCTCACTTCTCCCTTTTTCCAGTCTATCTCTGGGTTATGGGCCGCCAGCCATGGCATGCCCAAAATTACATTTGTTTTTTCTAATTCACAGACATCCATTCGTACTCTCTCTACATGTACTTTGTAGAACATGTTTACTTCCACTTCATGTATGATTGCACCTCTACTATTTCCAGTGCTATCTACATTTCTCACTTGTATCGGCTGATTTAATTTGATCAGCTTGTATCCTCCCTTCTCTGCCAATTTCTTACTCATAAACATTCCCATAGCCCCACTATCTAACAATACTCTCACTGTTCTTCCCTCATGGGTATTTATCCTTTCAATACCCACATTCATCCATACTTCTCTTAGAGGCTTGAATGTTTCCCTTACCTCTCTTGCTTCCCCCTTTTGCACTGCTTTCTAATTGACAGTTCCTGCCACTCTCCTTGGATCAGTGATTCCAGCCCTCCTCTTCTGGGCCCTAGGCACTGTCTGTTCCAATTTTCCACCCCAATTCCACCATGGTGTTTTCTTTTCTGTTCTATAAGGCAGACAGAAAATTTCTCCTTTCTCACTTCTCTCCATCTTCCAAATGACCGTGTCTCTTCCTCCACATGCACTACATTTCACCCTCTCTGCTCTTCCTTCCTTAGCTTCTCTATTTCTCCAATTCCATGCCTCTTTACATCCTCCACACCACATGTTGCACTGCTGCTCCTTTCCCAAGAAATCCTGCCCTTTGTTCTTCTGAGTCTTTGTGCCTCTATACTCACATCCCCTATACTCCACGAATGTCACCACTTCTCTGGGTGTTGTCCACCCTTCCATACACATTGCTGCTCCACTTAGAAACAGCCCCCTTGCTTCACAATGCTCCTTCACTTTCTTTCATACTTTGCGCAGTGGTGCTGCCTCTTCCTTTATTCTCTTCTCTTTCTCTTCCAGACATTCCCACTTCTTGTGTTCCTCTCTTCTGCACCAAAAGCATTTTACTCTCTGCTCCACTACTTCCTGCCTCCTTACCACACTGCATTACTTGACTCCTCAATACCTTGAACTTATTTCCTTCTTCTGTTCTTCTGTATTTCTACAGTTCTAGGCAAGGTGTCTAAACTTGCCGTATTGCTTACATAGCTTCCCTTCTCTTCCTTCCAACTCTGCCCTTAATTTGGCGAGGGTGCACCTTTGGTTGAGCATGTCGCTCATGAGTTTGTTGTATGCTCCTAAGAACATAGTGTGTTGTTCTTAGAAGGGCGAATGGTTGTAGTTGATGAAATAACAATATATTGTGTTGCCGGTTGATTGACCCTTCTTTTTTGGCTTTGACTACTAACTACTTATATCTGCTAGGGTGCAAATCTTTACCTAGCTAGGTGTCTAATCCCCTACTGACTACTGCCCTAATACTAGGGTTACACTATCACTTCTCAGAGAAGATCCCTACTCTAATTGTCTTCTTAAGGATGCAATGATGTTCCTCTGCATGTACTAGTCACAATAAACTAGCAGCACAAGGCTGATAAAGCAAAAGTTTTACAAGTAATCTACTAAGCACCACCTGTTGTCAGGTCTGGTCTATGTGTGCACTCAGGTATAGTGCCCACAGTCTACCTCCAGGGTCTAAACTTCCTGGTCAGTCCACTTAAGCCTGTGGTCCGGCTATGAGGAGGTTGGGATTAGTCTAAGATGACCATACACCGAGAAAGGTTATGAGAGTTAGAGTGCTCAGGACCAAGGAGGTCAGGAGCTAGCAGTGGTAACAAGTTCTAGTATAAGGACTTTGGTTGCAGTTGAGTAACCCTAACCTAGATCCCACTCTTTATCAGAGTTTGACAAAGAGAACTTATTAGAGTCCTTGCTAGATTGTGTGTGCTACTTATACAAGTCCAACTATTTGTACATGTTTACTGATCCGATGTTATTACATAATTAAATGAAATGAAAAGAAATATAAATATAAATATTGACTTAGAGGAATTGAGTGGTTCATAATAAGAGCAAGTAAAGTGAGAGTGTACCCTTTTTCTAGGAATGAAAAGGAAGAGGTACAGAAGTTTGTTGATGAGCATCTAAAGAAGGGGTATATTAGACCTTCTAAATCACCTCAAACATCACCGGTGTTCTTTGTAGGCAAGAAAAATAGGGAAAAGCACATGGTTATGAACTATAGGAGACTCAATAAGCAGATGATTAAGAACAATTATCCTCTGCCTTTAATTACAGACTTAGTAGACTCTATGGGTAATAAAAGAGTATTTACTAAGATAGGTCTCTAGTGGGGCTATAATAATATAAGGATAAAAGAAGGAGATGAGTAGAAGATAGCCTTTACTACACATGTAGGGTCATATAAGCCCATAGTTATGTTCTTTGGGATGACAAATTCACCTGCTACCTTTGAAGGCATGATGAATGAAATCCTGAGGGATATGATTAATGAGGGAAAGGTGACAGCATTCATAGATGATGTATTGATAGGAACAGAGACAGAGGAGGAACATGAGGAGATTGTGGAAGAAGTATTAAGGAGGTTAGAAGAAAACAACCTGTATGTGAAACCAGAGAAGTGTGCTTGGAAGGTGCAGAAGGTGAACTTCCTAGGAGTAGTAATGGGTCAGAGAAAGATTGAGATAGAGTGGTGGGAGTGTTGAACTGGCCTACACCTAAAATGGTCAGAGATGTTAGAAAATTCTTGGGTCTTGCCAATTACTATAGGCAATTTGTAAAGGACTTTGCAAAGATAGCTCAACCCTTAAATAACCTGACAAGAAAGGAAGAGAAGTGGAAATGGAAAGATGAGCAGCAGAGAGCATTTGAGCAGTTAAAGAAAGTCTTCATGAGTTAGCCCTTACTAGTTGCATCTGAATTAGATAAGGAGTTTAGAGTAGAGACAGATGCCTCTAACTTTGCAACTGGAGGAGTATTATCTATTAAATGCAGAGACAAGATATGGAGACCAGTTGCTTATATCTCTAAGTCATTGAACAAAACAAAACAAAATTATGAGATATATAATAAAGAGATATTGGCCATAATACGATGCCTAGAAGCATGAAGACATTTCCTAGAAGGAACTAAGAGTAAATTCAAAGTGTGGACAGACTACAAAAATCTAGAGTACTTTATGAGTAATCAAAAGCTAAATTGCCGACAAGCATGATGGACTTTGTACTTATTAAGGTTTGACTTTGTATTAAAGCATATTCCAGAAAGCAAGATAGAAAAGGTAGATGGGTTGAGTAGAAGACCAGACTGGGAAATTGATGTGAAGAAGGATAACGAGAAGCAAATGTTGGTAAAGAAGAAGTGGTTGGAAGCAAAAAGGATTAGAGTAGTGGAAGTGATAATAGAAGGTGTAAACTTACTAGATAAAGTAAGAAAGTGTGAAGTAAGAGATGACAAAGTAGTAAAAGCAGTAGAAGAAATGAAGTGGACAGGAGTAAAGATGCTAAAAGATAAAGAAAACAGACTGATGTTGAAGAAAGGGAAGGTATATATCCCCAAGAATGGGAAACTAAGAGTGGAAGTAATCAAGCTACATCATAATATTCCTGTGAGAGGACATGGAGGGTAGTGGAAGACAGCAGAGTTGATGACAAGGAATTTCTGGTGGTCAGGGATCACTAGAGAGGTGAAGCAATATGTGAAAGGATACAATGTTTGCCAATGCAACAAGAATTGAACATAATCACTGGCAGGAAAGTTAATCCCAAATTTGATTCCAGAAAAGGTGTGGACCCACATCAGTGCAGACTTTATTACGAAGTTACCTTTAGCTCAAGGATACGACTCAATCTTAGTAGTAGTAGATAGATTTACAAAGATGGTACATTTTGTACCTACTACAGAAAGAACAAGCACAGAAGGACTAGCATGACTGTTTAGAGATAATATTTGGAAGTTACATGGATTTCCAGATAGTATTATTTCGGATAGGGGACCACAGTTCATGGCAGGCATCATAAGGGAATTAAATTACATACTAGGGATTGAGACAAAGTTATCTATAGCATTCCACCCACAAACAGATAGCCAAATAGAAAGAATGAACCAGGAGTTGGAACAGTATCTCCGTATGTTCATAGACCATCGACAAGAGCAATGGCCAGAATAGTTGGGCACAGCTAAATTTGCCTATAACAACAAGGTACATATAGGAACCAAAGTGTTGCCTTTCAAGGTAAATTAAGGATGAGATCTGAGAATGGGATTTGAGATGAGAAAGAGAGGGAAATATGAAGGAGCAGAGAAGTTCATAAAGAGAATGAGAAATGTGCAGGAGGAAGCAAAAGCAGTGCTACAGAAAGTGCAAGAGGATATAAAGTGGTATGCAGATAGGGAAAGAGGGGAGGTGGAAGAATACAGAGTGGGCAATCTAGTGCTGCTCAGCACTAAGGACCTAAAGTACCAAATAGCTGGAAGACATACAGAGAAATTTACAGAACACTTTGTAGAATCTTATAAAGTGAAAGCAATCATCTCCAGTAATGCAATAGAGTTAAAATTGCCTAGTACAATTAGAATACATCCAGTAGTCAATGTTAGTAGAGTACAAAGGTACAGATTGCAAGTAGAGGGGCAAAGAAAAGAAATGCCACAACCAGTGGTGATTGAAGGAAAAGAAGAATAAGAATGTCACAAACTTCATTTGGCCATAACTCTACGGATACTTGCACGATTCCCATGGTCTAAAATGCGTCTGAAAGCCCTCATGAAAACCTTTCAAAAGATGCCCAAAACATGTCAAAGCAATGAGTACTCATTGAGATATCAGTTAATTAGTACCAGACACTAATTGGCAGGTATCTTGGGAACTACTGTGTCATGAATCGCCTTCTGTCTCTAAGACAAAATTTATTTTCTTTTTCTTTTTCTTTTCTTTTAATTATGTAATATAGTCAGATCAGTAAACAAGGACAAATAATCAGACATGTATAAGTAGCATACACAATCTAGCGAGGACTCTAACGAGTTCTCTTTGTCAAACTCTGACTTAGAGTGCAAGTGAGGTTAGGGTTACTCAACCAAAGCTTCAGTCATTACACTAGAACTCGTTTACACTTCTAGAACACCAATAGCCTCGATCCTTGTTCAACTTCACTCTCATAATCTCTCTCGGTGGGTGATCAACTCAGATCACTCCCAACTTCCTCATAGC
>Ga0153955_100801_pt1 | contig 10553 bp, 13 predicted proteins | sample TSFL039MetaG_FD_104744 | JGI IMG/M metagenome (GOLD analysis project Ga0153955, IMG submission 104744) | Attine ant fungus gardens microbial communities from Florida, USA - TSFL039 MetaG | ecosystem: Host-associated > Fungi > Mycelium > Unclassified | place: USA: Florida, Wekiwa Springs...
AGCCGATGGGACAATGTGACACTCACCAAGGATTCGGATGTTTCGTACCATAGTAGCCTTTTCCATTGTCTCAACTTGTGAATAGAGATAGTGTGAACGTAGGACGTATATCAGATGGACAAGAACAAGACACAGGCGCTCCTGGCGCGTGGGTGTGAATTTGATCGTCCGCATCTAGACATATCAACACACGACGAAGGTGCAAGTGTAGAAGAGTCACAAGTGCCCCGGCTTGCCTCAGCTGCTTTCTTTCAGCTGACATGATCTCCGGTTACAATTGGTCAACTCGCCGCATGCGTTATAAAGAGCACTGTTGGATCATTTCCTTTGAAGGGATCCCACACCTTTCGATGAAAATTTTGTCGTCACTGTCCAATTGCTCTGATATACTCAATTCACATTCCTATCCACGGCCACTATGGAGAGGGGAAATATAAACATTGGTGGCAGTCTCCGTATCAATTGTAAGTGGGGGATTTGTAGCTGCTAAATTAGCGTAGAAAAGAAGGGTAGCAGTTATGATGACGAATGACAATTCAAACCTCGCTGGATCACTTTTGTGTCGTGGACTTAAGTAACGATGAAATAGACCACATTCGAACTACTGTTATGACTCTTGAACACTTTTACTATCAAAACTCGAGAGCAGGCTTTCCAACATTCCACATTCAGAACGCAATGGCACAAGAAGTGCTATCCCATCGCAAGGTCATAGTTGAACACCCCATCGAAATGACTAACCTGTCAGCATCCCATGTTGGACCTGCCAAGTCTCTCGAGGTCACTGCGAAGACATGTTCGCAAGGTGTTACGGAAGAAAACAAAGACACACGGACGAAGAAGCAGAAGGCTACGGAGAGTGTCCAATCTGCTGCAGTCTGTTGGTGCCTCTTCCTTGCAGGATGGAACGATGGAACAACTGGTCCATTGTTACCCCGGATACAGGAAGTGTATGATGTGTGTTATCCGGCTGTCTCGTTATGCCCTCTTTGCTACTTATTTTGTACCTAGGTCAACTTTACAATTGTATCTTTGATTTTTATCTTTGCTTGTCTCGCAGGTCGCCTTCTTTCCCTCGGCATTTCTACTGTTCAAGTTACAGGGTTTCATCCTGGGAGTTCTTGCTAATGTACACCTGACGCATCAGTTTGGATTTGGAAAGGTATGCATAGGCGCTGATCTGAGGAGATTTGGGTGTTGATATGCGATAGACCATTATTTTGGGTACGCTGATTATGGTAATATCTGATCGTCTTCTGTTCGACACGGAAATGCGTAGGATCTATCCTTCAGATTATTGCATATGCACTCCAATCTCTTGCCCCTCCATTCCCGGTCTTTGCGATGGCATTCACTATCAACGGATTTCGTATTGCACTCCAAGTTGACTTTTCTTTTTCTTTCATTCTGATGCTTTCACAACTTACTTTATTTTCATGTCATGCAGGACGCTCAAGCTAAGGTCTAGTTGCAAGTCTCAAACACCAAGCTGAGGCGAAGATGGGCATCCTCCATGCTGTCTATGGTGAATTCCCTTCCTGATTCATCTGGCTCAATCAGATCATTCATTACGCTAGGTCTTGGTGCTTCTCTCGTTGCTACTCAGTTTACCCAGCTTCGACATCGGTCATTCCATTATATTGTCTCGCTCGGAATTGCCACTTGCAATACTCTCATCCTTTGCCTTATTTCTGGAACCAAAACTCTTGACGGTGGGATGATCTATCTCTTTCCCTTGACTCATGCGAGTTTACTCTCTTGTTCAAGAATGTTTACGTTTTATCGGCCAAGAAACAGCAGAGAAGGGGGAAGACGAGCATAGCTCGTTTAACCAGATCCTTCGTATCAAAGCTGTCCACTTTCTCGCATTCTTTATTCTTGTTTATGTTAGTGTAGAGGTAACCATTGGTGGTATGGTTATTCACCGCCCCTCATCTCAGAAGCTGATTTGGTTGGATTGTCACATTTATGCTCGACGTACGGGGTCCCTCTGCAGGTTATATCTAGTCAGGTTTTTTCGGGGGTGTCTTCTTTATTGGGCGGCGAACAGTATCCAGACGTGTACAGGTCTTATGGTTGGGCGTATTTTGCTGCCCTGGATTAATAGAAAAGTTAGTTGTTATGATTACCAGGTCTTTCTAATTTCCTTGAGCTTGATTTCATAGGTCGGCGAACGTCGGGTCCTGTTCATTTACAGCCTTCTCGCCATTGGGTAAATTTAGTTTTGGCTGGCGTTGTCTTGACTGATGCCCTTGTATATTCGAACTCATAGTCTGGCTCGTTCCATCTCTCATAGGAGGAGCCGTTGCAGTCTCCATTGTTGGAGTGGTTCTTGGGCCCATGTATCCCATCGTGATGAATCCACCCGGACGTGTTCTCCCTCATCGGCTTCTGACAGGCTCTATTGGGTGGATTTCTGGCTTTGGTCATGCAGGATGTACTGCCATTCCATTCATTACAGGCGTCATTTCATCCACACACGAATCTCGAGTTTAGAACCTTTGTAGGTGGGCTATGAACTCTGAACTCACCTGATACATACTCACCATCTATCTATAGCTTGATCGCAATGACAGCATGCATGACGGTTCTATGGTTCTTGGTACCAACAAAACGAGGCGACTGAGCTTAGAAGCGACCTGGTTATATGCATCATCTCACGTGATGGCTCCCGCAGTTATGCACGTATTCTTTGGACATCGCAGATCGCCGGGACATGTTCCTGGCTTGACCGTCATCGTGCCTTACTCTTCCTCTGCCAAATTATGAAATCACGAGACTGCCCAGTTTGATCCCTCATCTCAGTACTCACCTTGGATGTTGGTCCCACAAACCGCCCATCTTGTTTCCAACTTCCCAACGTCTCAAGTGGATGAAATTGCCCTCTCACCTGTTCTGACCCCTCATTGATGCCTATACCAGCCATCTGCATGCTCATATTTTGAGTCATACGTTTATACGAGATGGCATACTATTCCCTCGACTCTAGTTTGAGAATTTGGGATGTAGCAGATCTCACAGATGAGAGCCGGCATCTCACTGATGGATATGAGCATATGCTACAAGGCATGACAGACGGATAGGTGATGGGTCGGGAGGAGCCATTGTTTTGAGTGTCAGTTGAGCACAGGAGACATCTGTGTATGCCACGCTCCCCAAATCCGAACAATCCTGGACCTGTCTAATTCAAGGTTGGGCAAAGAGGGAGAAGGAGCAAGGTGCGTTTTGTCTTCAGCCAAAGTACTTGAAGGTGTTCAAATATGTGAATAGGATGGACTGGCTACTCTACTCAGGTTTTCTCTCTCGATGTGTCAAGACATGAGCACCCAATATTCTCCATGCTTACAACTGTCAAGCCTCTATCCAAGCAATTATAATGAATGGTCTCAGCGTGGTTTTGCAGATATGTAGTGAAGATGGAATAGAACTGTCCAAGCCTCATATTAAGGTGCAGGTGAAGAATATTTGATGTTCTCCTCCCGAATGATTTCGTACAACAAATACGATCTTCCATTAAGAATTGGTACAAAAATAACCTTATATTTGAACTGCGTCATTCAACAAGACCTCTTTTAGGCCATTTAACATCGTCCGAGTGCTCGCACTACCACAAGACGATCATATATATGTCGATTGAAGAAGCCTAAGGAGAGTTTTGAGCGTCCTTCCGAGTCCACAAGAGATCGCCTTGACTCGCGGAAAATGGACGCGGTGTCCAACACTCGGCTCAGGTGCGAGGACCCGGGACTTTTCAACGCTTCTGTCAAGTCACTTCTGCATGCCTCTGAAGGAGTCGAGGAGACCAGGCGAAGATGAGGCAGTCAATGAGTGTAGAGGGCCATCGCGAAGGCAGAGGCTGAGTCAAGTCGGGATCACAGCCATCTCTGTTGGCTAAGTAGCTCAAGTATCATGCTGTGTGGAATCCGAAGTTGATTTTGTTTGCTGTGAGGCACTGGAATGCTGCTGATATAGGCGAGGACGAAAGCGAGGAAACAAAGGGTAAGAGATGTTTATCACATATCATCCCCCGTAGTTGTACTGGTCGCCTCCGCGTTTTCGATGAACACTTGAGACCAACAAATGAGCCCTTTTTGATTTGACGTTTCACGTCTACACACCCACCTTGATGAACACCTCTTGCAAACACATCTAATAAACCATATTTGCATTATGAGCGAGTACATCCTATGATTCTTGTCCTAAAAGTCTATCCCAAAAGAAAAAAAGAAAGTATATAAGCTTTAATAAGTTTAGGGGGGCTTCACCAGACACCAATTGCACATCGACTCTGCCAGCCTTAGCAGCTTCTACAATTTGATGTACGTTTGTTAGATTTGATAACGTCAAGCAAGAGTGTACGTCGAGTCGCTGTGAGTGTAAAGAAGGTGTTGATATCCGAGAACTGTTTTGGATTGTGGATGTCAAACGATGGGATGTATGTCAAAGAGACCTATCCAAGGTGAATTTGAACTTGAGCTAGTCGATACAGCTTCAGCTGCAGCGGATTCGGTGGTCGATGCTGTTGTGGGATATGGGATGGTAGATGAAGGATGAATAGGACGACAATGACGAGAGAGAGGCAGCGCGGATAGAGTGCGGACAACCATGATGGCTATGAGATTCACCAGTATTCCAAAATCATAGTCCATCATGGAATCTGTAGATTGAGTTTAGACACTAAGTACTATAGATTAGCTAGTAATAATGTGCACTGATGGTGTAATTGGAAAGCGCGCCTGTCTAACTGGGTTAATTCTCAGGCAGGCAGGAGGTCCCCAGTTCGAATCTGGGTCAATGCATAAAGTGGATATTTAAGTCTCCACTTGAATTGGGGATGTTAAATTGTCTGTCATGGAGTGATATTCCCAATTTTTATTTTCATCAATAATCTTTAACGTGGTGCAGTCTGTGGTAGTCTACTACAAACATTTATGAAGACCAGACAATTGGGTCGTACATGTACATCACCGCTGTTGAGCATAATGACAACAATCAACTGAAAAGCAATTTCCCATCGCTTTCACACTTCTCTCATTTGGCCCACTGTGTATTGAACCTCTCAACACCTGCAATAGCCCTCTCCAAGTTCCTCACTCCAGCCTCTCTTGTCCACCCTGTGACAACCTCTCTCTCAATGTTTCCTCACCCATCACTTTCTTAACCCATTCATCCCAATCTGCTTGTGTACCAAAACCTGTTCGCAATGGCCACCCTTTTATCAAATGCTGGATGCAGTATTTCACATCAATCAAGTAGCAGTGAAGATATAGTGTAGAGTGAATTGGCATTGCAGATAACTCAAGATTAAGATAGATCAATTGTATTTTGTTCGAGGATTTCTATGTGTTTATCCAATTTCGTCTAGAAGGACAGAATCAGCACATAAGTCTTTACGTAGCGCTCTGGAACAATAAGTCTGGGACTGGATGCAATGTAAGTACGTCTGTGACCATGTATTTCCATCACTGGCACCATCAAAAGATATACATTGGAATGGACGACTGACACAGGCTATACTTTGACCGAAATATATTTTGCCTGTACCTGGTGGCCCAACAAATATAGTGCTGGGCCCTTGGCCGATGATGAGTGAGGTTTGGAAAGGGGAGCAGATGGCGAAGGATCTTGTAAATATCACTAGAAGATGAAGCCTGTGGAGTAGGTTTACCTGCATCAACAGCATTTCAGGTTGTTTAATGGGCACCTTGACTGCGGCTTCCTTGTCCGTAATTTGAGACGGACTACTGCGAGGGATTCAATTGCCCATTTCTTGATTTTTTCGAGACCTAAGCGATCGGTATCAAGTTGAGTTTGGCCTTTTATGACTTTTGTCGCGAATAACGAAGGGTATAAAGAGTGGAGATGAGGATGAGTTGGGCTAGAGAATTGAAGTTAGTGACTTGCATAGCATATATGACTGGAGTTGTCAATGAAAAGGATGAAAGGGCGTACATAGATCCTCATGACACCATTTTCATCCCTCCCCTGGGAGTTTGAGCCTTCTCCATTCCCTGGTGTCAATCTCTCGTCAATCTTTCCTCTTCTCGGTGCCAGATCGCATGGCCTCGATCTTCTTCTGATCGACCAAATTATCTGCTCTTTGTCGTCGTCCAGTTCACTCGTGGCAGCATTACTGGCGGAGATAGATGCATTCGAGTTACTGCCACCTCTTTGGAGGACAGACAGTTCACGTTGAACAGCAGCCAGTTGTTGATTCTATCTGATGTTTGGACAGGGACTCGTCTATGGCAGAAGGTATTTTATTTGATACCTCAGTTAGAGAGGTCTCCTTGAGGAAGATGTCAGCGGCAAGGGACAAATTGGCGTTGACACCTGGGGTACTAAACGGACAGTGTGAGACAAGGGAGGGAGAGGCAACAAGAATTGGAACCAACCAAATTTGTCGTTGTAGTCAGTATCGCTGCATCCAACAAGGACATTGACCATCAGGGAGTGCGAGCAGTAATTATATCTTCGAACATGGTGATAAACTGGATATAGTCCTCTTTGCTAGCCGGCTGCAGGGCATCATGAGCAAGTTTATTGAGAAATTTAGCAGCGACTTGCTTGAACCGTGCAGTTGTTTTCCTATTTGGGACCTTGTCTGCGGGGGAATATTAGTGTCGAAAAGAGGGGTAAGAAATCAAAGAGAGGAGGAATGTATGGATGGTGGTGGAGGGATTTTGAATAGAGAGACGAGACAGGTCTGGTTTGAGCTGCGTGTTGGAGGCTTTGCAGTTCCAAGGACTCCTACAGCTGTGTCCGAGTCTGCGATGGCTAGGGCGGTGTCACCGAGTAGCGGGGAAAGGGAAATGACGACAGGAAAAGCGTCGGAGTGGTTAACGAGGACTGTGACATTTGGAGCAAGATGGGTGGTTACAGCGAGCAAATGCAGCACTACCTATCTGATCTGCAAACATTAATACCACTCAGATCGCACGCAATCTGCCGCACACTATGTCTTGAGCACACTGTTTGAGAACAGAGACGAGAGCTCTCACTTCGAGCATAGTCCAAAGCTGTCTTATCACAACAGCTGTAAATAAACAAACAATGATTAAGCATCCTCACAAATTCAATACACCTGTTACTGGACACGGCTCTACTTGGACTACCTGCGGTCGCTTATTACTCATATGTCATTGGGCGTGAGATCTCAAACGGCACACACAACTTGATCTGATGCAGTGTGTACGCAATATTCTGATCACTGTGGATAGGAATGTGGTCTTATTGCAGATCAGACTCGTCCTGGCTTGTGCTTCCATCTGCTCGTTGTGCAGCGACCAGCCATCTTGCTCCCGACGTCACAGTCCTCGTCAACAATGACGTTTGTGATGCCCTCATCGATCACTCCGATGCTTTTCCTGTCGTCGCCGTCTCCCCGCCGTCTCCCCGCCGTTTAACAACGTTGCCCCAGCCGTCGCATAACTGTACGAGTCCTTCACATTGCAAAGCCGCCAACACGCAGCTCGAATCAGGCCTGTCTCATCTCTCTCCTCGCCCATATAAAATCCCTCCACCGTCATCCCCACAATCTTCTTCTCTTGATTACTTACCCTCCTTCCGACGCCAATGTCTCCAACAAGGTTTCAAACAGGAAAACAACTGCACAGTTCAAACAGGCCGCTCTTCGACTACTTGACAGACTTTCTCGTGATACCCTGTGGCCAGCTAGGAAAGAGGGCTACATCAGGATTGCCACCATGCTCGAAGACATACCCGATAATCACACTCCCTGGATTGCCAACGTTGGATGTAGCGATACTGACTACAACGACAAATTGGGTTGGTTCCACAGCAATCATGAAACAGATGCCTCTGCCAGAAAGTGGCCACTATTATCTCGATAACCGTTGATTCAGCTGTGTATCGTGTCTAGTGCATGTGGACTCGTCTCGCTCCTTCTAGACTCATGTTGTTCGCATCGGCCTTTAGTTCTATATGGTTTACCAGCCATGTTGTATTCTTTCTGAATACATATTGGGTGTTCTATGCAAGCTGTGGTTTTGTAACCGTGTTCAATATGCCTACACTTTTTATCTGAATGTCTACGATGTGCACATTCGTATTGACTGCTTGCACTTGATATAGGCTGCTCTTCCCTCATTTATTAATAGCGGGAATCTCTGATGCTTGTAGTAGCGTTCTTCCAATTGATCTCTCGAACACCAGAGCTCGTGATGCCCGCGCACAAGCTTTGGCTTGTCTATCTCTGCTTCCAAATTACAAGTCAACAATTGTAGTAGGTGTCTTTAGACTTGCTGAAGTGAAACATGTCTTGAGACACCGAGAGAGCAAATACTCGAGTAGAGCAGTGAACTCGTCCATCTCCTGTTCACGTATTTGAATACCTTCATATACTTTGGCCGAGGACAGGATGCACCTTATTTTCTTACTCCACCAGGTTTCCTGTCTCCTTTTCCTTTTCCTCGGGCTCTCTCAACCACTCTTTGTCGATGTATTCTGTCCACTTTTTGACGAGCCTTGAGTTAGACAAGTCTAGGATTGTTCAGGTTTCGAACCCTTTAATCACCATTTTGAACGGTGGCATACACAGATGTGTCCTATGCTCGACTCGATAAACATCCCAGCACCAGTGTTCGCAGGACCAAGGCGACTCAAGAGTGGTTTCTGCTGTACTCTCGATCTGGGCGTCTAGAACACGTAAATTGCTGTCGTAGGCCTACGATTACGTTTCAGTAGGGAATCTACATCTTACAATGCATACCTCAGCGACGATCCAAAACTGTAATCCTGAAATCGAATTCGTAAATTCCACCTGCAAGTTCGCTATGGCGCCCTGAGTGAGTGGGAAATGATCGAGGCAAAGATCAATTGGATTCTCGCTGTGCCTCGGAGGCCAGGTGATCCCAAAGTCGACGAATTTGATGTTAGCGTTACGCGGTAAATCATTCTGTGAGGTGCGCTTGGACCTCAAGATTCATGACCCAATGCTTGTGTCTGTCACAAGAAAGGATAGATCAGGATAGATCAGGACCGTCGATATACGGCTTGAAGAACTGTCAATATCGGCAAGCTCGTTGAATGATTACTGATGTGGATACTTGGATCATTGGATCATAACGAAGAATATTCTGAGGATCTTTTTTTTCATTTCATCATCGTTCCTCTAATGCTCTCTGCTCCGCTTATTTTTGACTTACATGCTCGCTTGTTACTCATTTGCTTCTGTTACTTAGCGAAGCATATCACTACACCGAGTTCGTCTTATTACTCAGTAAAACACAGTACTTAAGGAACTCATATGTAAAACAATAAAACTAGTCGTTTCTATCTCTCTCTTCTTAGCATCTGAGGACTTACCTGCGCATCTTCGCTGTTAGATCACTGCAGGCACTTGCTGATCATTGCCAATCACTTGGTACTTTGTACAATGTGATGGTCATTGTTTGTCACTTATTTACCGCTATTTGGACTACGCGTAAGAGAGCTCTGTTGTGTAGGATCTTAGTGTGAGACAAATTTACCGTTTGCAGATCAGACCTCGTCCTGGTAGTGCTGCATCTACTCGCTGTACAGCCACCAGCCATCTTGCTCTAAATGTCACAGTCCCGTCAAGGATGACGTTGGAAATGCCCTCATCAACCACTCCGACGCTTTTCTTGCCATCGCCCTCGGTCCCCTCTCCCCGCCATTCAACAACGCCGCCCCAGCCCTCACAGAGTATGGCACAACTGTACGGGTCCTTTGCATCGCAAAGCCGCCAACACGCAGCTCGAACCAGGCATGTCTCATCTCTCTCCTCGCTCATATGAAACCCCTCCACCGATCATCCTCTCTCCAATTCTTCATCCTCTTTCAGAGTCCAATATCTCCCTGCAGACAAGGTCCGACATAGGGAAACAACTGCAAGGTTCAAACGGACCGCTCTTCGACTTCTCGATGGACTTGCTCATGATACCCTGTGGCCAGCTAGGATCACATCAGGATTGCCACCATGCTCGATGACCTACCCAATGATCGCGCCCCCCGGATGGCCGACGTCCTCGTTGGGAGCAGCGATACTGACTACAATGACAAATTGGGGTGGTTCCAAGACAATCATGAAACAAATGCCTCTGCCAGAAGTAGGTGGTCATTCTTATTTCGATAACCGTTGACTCAGCTGTGTATCGTGTCTAGTCCATGTGGACTCGTCTCGCTTCTTCTAGACTCATGTCATTCTGGTTGGCCAGCCCTGTTGTATTCTTTCTGAATATATGTCTGGTATTCTATGCTTCTGTAGACATACATCATAGCGGATTTATGATTGGAGATTGAAATCTGGTGTTTGATAGTTACAAAACTATTACCTAGGAATATTCAATGCAAACTGGTTTTGTGACCACATTCAATATGCCTCTACTTTTTATCTGAATGTCTACGATGTGCACATTTGTATTGACTGCTTGCACTCAATATAGGTGGCTCTCCTCTCGTTTATTGATAGCGGGAATCTCTTGTGCTTGTAGTAGTGTTCTTCCAATCGATTTCCCCAACGCCAGAACTCGTGGTGCCCACACGCAAGCTTATGTCTAACTCTGCTTCCA
>Ga0153955_100802_pt1 | contig 10544 bp, 9 predicted proteins | sample TSFL039MetaG_FD_104744 | JGI IMG/M metagenome (GOLD analysis project Ga0153955, IMG submission 104744) | Attine ant fungus gardens microbial communities from Florida, USA - TSFL039 MetaG | ecosystem: Host-associated > Fungi > Mycelium > Unclassified | place: USA: Florida, Wekiwa Springs...
CACGACCGTACTCTTCAATCCATTTATGCATATTTTTATTTATCTGAAAATTTTGCTCTTGATGTTTAAATTTAAGTTTTTCCTTTAAATTTAATTCTAAAAGACCTTGTCCTGTCCAAGAATCTGCTATTGCCCCTCTGGGGAAATCTTTGCAAGGTTCAATGACAACATAGTTGTGACTTAATTTGTTATTGCTGACGATCTTGAAATTATCTAAACCTAGCCGATATTTTAGATGTAAAGCAACTTCTAACGCCTGCACATCGCAATTTGAAAATCCATTTTCCCTACATCTATCGATGCATTTTGAGATTTGTTGCGACGACATTTCAATAGCACCTCGTAATTCTCCATCGGAAGTTTTATAAATATATGATTGTTGTAGTGAAGCAAGAGACTTCAGCGTTTCTGTCGGATATGTTCTTTTCGCCGCATTTACATATTGTTCTGCTCTTCTCATTGTCATAAGCGCGTCTCCATCCAGTTTATGTGAATTGTTCATACGCCCCATCGCGGTTTGATACCCTGTAGTGGATAGCTGGGTTCTATCTGCAATTTCTCTTGTTAATGCACTCACACGTTCCGGCAATCCTAATGAGCTACTGGACGAAGATGTAGCGGGAATATTCGAAGATGAATCAGTGGAATATAACCAATATGATGTTGCTGAAGAGCTATTTATTCTATCCATTTGAAATCTCGATAATTGTAGAAATGATAAATAACGGGTAACGATTTGGTTGTGTGTGGTAAAAGACGATTTAGCTCCATGAGTATGGCGTTTAAAGGGAATTGTTTATTTAGACATTCGATAAGAATCAGACAACCACGAGCTGTTAACAGAAGCCTTATTGAACTGACGCCGGCCCGGCGTGATCTTCTGGTTGGTCCCACACAGGTAAACAATAGTGAAAAAGGCGTAAAAAAACCGCCAGACAAGGCGGTTTTTCATAGATTTCTACCGTTAAAACGGAACGCTACTGCAAATTTTTGTTAGTCAGGAAGCATCATCGGTGGTGTCATCTGCAGGCGGGCATGGGCCTCCATCATCACATGCGGGGTTGATGCGCAGCCCTTTAGACAGTGCCAACGTTAACTGAGTAGTTTTATTCCCGGATGCCATTTTTTCAATTACTGAAGGAGCAGACACAGCAATGGTACCTGAGGACATTAAAGTTTCATGACCTGTTTCTGCCAAGGCCGTTTCCTGGAATCCGGTAAAGGTCACCAGGGCCAGAGCCGACGTTTTTAGTGCCAATGCTAACGATTTAGATTTCATGGTGTTTCCTTTAGAGCTGGTTGGTTCAAAGGACATCATCATTTTTAAAAAACTACTTTGACTATAAATGCAGACTTTGAGATTAAAGCGCCTGAATTTTTATTAAAAGATGGCCTTATAAAATCAGATTTTCCGTCTCATATCGCTGGACGTTATCTTCACTGAGTCTGGTGCGGTAGCGTCGTTATGACCTGCTCCCTGCTAATTAACTTTATTTGAAGTCTGGAACGTCCGCTGCTGGCACAAATCGGTCGGTCAGGCTGAAAACACAAACTACCAATGCCGAATCGATGACAAGAAGTCATCAGCCGATGCTAGCGAGTCACGGCCAAAGGCCGTTTTATAAGGCCATCAGCACACTGAGGCATTGGCAATAAATTTTCAGTTTGCTGGAACTCAGCCAAACAAATCTGCCACACATCTAAAACGTTCCCCAAAAAAATGTATTGACCAAGGATAAACCATGAACATGCTCTCAACAAAATCGGTAATGAAGACAACCGTATTCGCGCTAACTGCATTTTTCATGAATCAGGGCGCAGTACTGGCTGAAACCGCTTCGGCATCTTCGCAGCCCATCCAAAACGATGTGGTTTCACAGCTGAGGAATACTGCGCACGGTAACGGAGACATGCTTCTGGCTAATGAGAAAAGCTTTGCGAGTCACCTGCGCATCAACCCTGCCTGCGATGATGGCGGCCCGTGCCCACATGACGACATCACAGATGATGCATCATAAGTGCTTAAATCTTCTGGTCGTGACCTGCTGACCCGGAGTCAGAAACAGTAAAGCCGCCGTAAGGCGGTTTTTTATTCTTAACAGCGCAGATTCGTTAAAAATACTGAGTCATTCCCAGCAGGCAGGAAAGCATCGACAGAGACGGACGTGATAATTTTGACTTACTCTGATTAATCATTAATTTACAACTTTTTTGTAATTGATCTCGCTAACAATATCTCTGCTATAAGCGGGCAGCCAAAGCGGGAGCGCTCGGATAAAGAGTAAGGCGTCACACTAGGTATTGCATTGGCATGGACGGGATTTAAATATGCGGAGGTCGTAAAAATTTCCCACGCCGTGTACGCGTGATATACAGGCAAGTGCATCATGCGTTCCACCAAATTCGAGTACGTTAAAAGTTTGAAAATTAAGAGGCCAATATTATTCGTCGTATGCATTAACATTATTGAGTGCTAAATTTTTAAAGGTTAAAATTGTTGAACCTTCCAAGATATTAATTTGGTGAATAACGCTGATGTTTTAAAGGAGCATCTGATTCTGGTACAAAATAAGTTAATAGTAAGATATACGATTAACGATGCCACAAGTCAGCATTTCCCCTGCTCTTGTAATTCCTTATTCCCCTGTTCCGAATGCATTGCCTCCCCGATTATTGCTTCAGGCTTTCCCACTTCTTAGTGGATCTGAATGATATTGACGTCAGGATGCATCATTTAGCAGCTGGCATCAACGCTCATGCACGAAATTCTGTCTCTACAATGCTGAAACTGCGCATTCTTAATCGCTCTGAATGCTGAGCGTGAAAATATCCTTCCGGCCTCTGGATTTGATGTGGAAGCGATTACGCAGTTATTCTCAACCTTCAGCGAAATAAACACCACGCAAACTGAGGTCGGGGTTGTACAGGCACACAGCAAGCCATCCTCCCGTAAAGATTCTGTCACGTCCGTATAACGCTCTCCCGGAGCCATATCCTGGCGAAAGCCGTCAAATAAAAAAACTGGTTGTTTGCCATGCAGTTGGCCCCAGAGCCTCAGGCCCGGGTAATAATTAACTCAGCCGTTATCCTTAACCGCTAAAAAAATTTTATTTTTTACACTTTCAAGTGTATTGAAACTTTTCAGAGAGTTGACCGGAAATGTTACAGCGGCTATAACCCTATTAGGTTCGATACTAAAATCATAAGATTTTAAGTTTAACCAAGTTGCTTTGGTATAGAAATATTTCACTCTTGCCCGCGATAAGTCAGGATGTTATCCGCATCTTCGTGGTTAAGATTTTTTCTGCACACAGCCAAGGTATTCTGAATATGTCAAATTCTGACAGCGACGCCCTACCGTTGCAAACGTGCGCAAGCGAGGACGCCCAACAACAGCGCGCCATCATTGACGTAGCGCCTGGTAAGCCAGGGATTGAAGCCCGCTGGACATCGAGTGCCAAGAGCGGAATTGGCACCGCCCTTTCACCTGATTCCCGCGTCTGGTTCACCTTAAGCCACGGCATTCTCAACGAAATTTATTATCCGCGCGTTGACAGCGCCTGCACCCGCGATTTCGGGTTCATCATCACCGCCCCTGAAGGTTATTTTTCAGAAGAAAAGCGCGATTGCTCGACAGAAACCCATACGGTCTCGCCAGGCATTCCGGCCTTTTCGATCGTTAACACGGCCCGGGATGGTCGCTACCGGCTCGAAAAAGATATCATCACGGATCCTGCCCGTGACTGTGTCCTGCAACGCATCCGTTTCACCGCGCTAAAGGGGGATGTTGCGGATTACAAGATCACCGCCCTGCTCGCTCCCCATCTGGTGAATGCCGGGCAAATGAACACCGCATGGATCAGTGAATTTGAAGACAGGCCCGTGCTTTTCGCCACGGGTCGCTCTCGTTACTTAGCGCTCGTCTGCGATATACCCTGGACGGCAATGAGCGTGGGCTTTGTCGGCACGTCAGACGGCTGGCAACAGCTGAAAAAATACGGGCGCATCGCGAACTCGTATCAGCGCGCGGACGATGGCAATGTCGCCCTTGCCGGTGAGCTGGCATTCACTAGTGCCTGCCGTGAAGCCATGCTGGCAATCGGGTTCGGCCAGACGGAATCCGAAGCCGCAGCGGCGGCAACCGCCAGTCTGAAAGCAGGCTTTGACAAAGCCCGCAAGCACTACATCAGTAACTGGCAAGCATGGCAGAACACGCTCATTCCACTCGATCAACCCGAGCGGAACGGTGTGAATACATACCGGGTGTCAACCGCAGTTCTGGCCTCGCATAAAGCAGCCGATTGCCCCGGTGCCGTTGTCGCGAGCCTGACGATTCCGTGGGGATTTTCCAGGGGCGATGACGATCTGGGAGGCTATCATCTGGTCTGGCCGCGTGACCTGGTCGAAACGGCTGGGGGATTCCTGGCAGCTGGCGATGCCAACGAAGCACTCGCCATACTGGATTATCTCCGACGCGTTCAGGAGCCCTCCGGGCGCTGGCCACAGAACCTGTGGCTCGATGGAAAACCATACTGGTCAGGTATCCAGATGGATGAGTGTGCCTTCCCTGTTCTGCTAGCCGATATGCTGCACCGACTTGGTCATCTCGATAAAAAAGCGCTGAAACACATTATGCCCATGCTGCGCGGTGCGGCCCGCTATATTTTGACCAACGGCCCGGCGACCGGCGAGGATCGTTGGGAGGAAGACGCGGGCTACAGTCCGTTTACCCTGGCGGTCGAAGTCTCCGCCCTTCTTGCTGCCGCGGACCTGCTTTCGCTAGACGGCGATGAGGTGGCTGCAAACCATCTGCGCGAAACCGCCGACTGCTGGAATGAGCAGATTGAAAAATGGACCTTTGCCGGAGAGCCCGATTTTTGCGCATCGGTTGGTATTGCCGGTCACTACGTCCGCATCGCTCCCCCCGGCGCAACGGATGAAGCAAGCGCATCCGGCGAAACCGAGATCCGCAACCAGACGCCGGATCGGGCGATTCTGTCAACCACCGATGTGCTGAGTCCGGATGCCCTGGCATTGGTGCGTTTTGGTCTGCGCGCCGCCGACGACCCGCACATCGTGGATACGGTAAAAGCAATCGACCACAGTCTGCGTGTCGAACTCCCTCAGGGGCCACTATGGTATCGGTATACCGGCGATGGCTATGGTGAGCACGAAGACGGCGCGCCGTTCGATGGTATTGGCCAGGGACGTCCCTGGCCCTTGCTGGCGGGCGAACGCGCGCATTACGAGCTGGCAGCGGGCAGGCGCGAGGTCGCGGAGGCGCTCTTATCCACGCTGGAGAAGTCGGCAGGTCCGGGCGGGTTGTTACCGGAACAGACCTGGGACGGGCCCGATATTCCTGAAAGGGAGCTGTTCTTCGGCCAGCCAGCCGGTAGCGCCATGCCACTTGTCTGGGCGCATTCCGAGCATATTAAACTCGTGCGGTCGCTCCGCGATGGCGTGGTCTTCGATATGCCACCGCAGGGCGTTGAGCGCTATATCCGGAATAAAACCGCATCGCACTTGCGTATATGGCGCTTTAACAACCGCCTATCTTCTGTTCCTGTCGGGAAGCAACTGAGGCTGGAAACGGAAGCGAACGCACTGGTGCACTGGAGCACAGATAACTGGGCGACCATCTCTGACAGCCCGGCGATCCCTTCCGGACTTGGCACATACTATGTGGACCTGCCTTTACAGCATGAGGACGCAGGAACCCGCGTTGTCTTCACCTTCTACTGGCCTGATGGTGAAAACTGGGAACACACCGACTTCACCGTTCAGGTTGTGAATGAACCGGAAAATCAAATGCGCATTGACAGAGAGGAATGATATGCAGATTGGAATGGTAGGACTCGGCCGTATGGGCGCAAACATGGTTCGTCGTCTTCTTAAACAGGGCCATGATTGCGTGGTCTTCGACGTGAATGCCGATAACGTTGACGCACTGGTTAAAGAGGGGGCAACCGGCGCGTCGTCGCCAGCCGATCTTATTGCTAAACTGGCGGCGCCGCGCGCGGTCTGGCTCATGCTGCCTGCCGCGATCACACCGAAGATTGCGCGGGATTTCGCATCAAAGCTGAATAAAGGCGACGCCATCATTGACGGGGGCAACTCCTTTTATCGTGAAGCGATCGATCTCTCTGGAGAGTTTTCCCCCCTTGGGATCGACTATATCGACGTCGGTACATCGGGTGGCGTGTGGGGCCTGGAACGTGGCTATTCCCTTATGATCGGTGGCCCGCAGGCGGCTGTGAAGCGTCTGGATCCGATTTTTGCGTCGCTCGCGCCCGGTGCCGGTCAGCACATTGAGGAAGATGCGGTCGTAGGTACAGCGCCGAGAGGCTATCTTCATTGTGGGCCGGCGGGCGCCGGACACTTCGTCAAGATGGTACATAATGGCATTGAATATGGTGTGATGGCCGCCTATGCCGAAGGCCTGAATATACTGAAAGCCGCCAATGCCGGAAACGGCGAACGGGAGGCAGATGCGGAAACCGCGCCTCTGTCCCATCCTGAATATTACCGTTTTGACATCAATCTTCCCGCCGTTGCGGAGGTATGGCGACATGGCTCGGTTATCGGTTCCTGGCTGCTGGATTTGACCGCCGAGGCGTTGAAGCAGGACCCGCATCTTAAAAACTATGATGGTCGTGTGTCAGATTCCGGTGAAGGCCGCTGGACACTGCAGACAGCGGTGGAAACGGGCGTTCCCGCGCCGGTTCTCGCGTCTGCTCTCTTCGGGCGTTTCTCTTCTCGTGGTGAAGCTCTGTTTGCTGAAAAAGTTCTTTCAGCCATGCGGCACGCCTTCGGTGGCCATCTGGAAAAAACCCGCTAAAGCGGAGGGACACAGCGATGGTACAGCAACGTTCAGACGTACTGGTAGTGTTCGGTGTCACGGGCGATCTTGCCTATAAAATGATTTTCCCTTCACTCTATGCAATGGTGAAGCGTAACACGCTCAATACGCCCATTATCGGTGTGGCGTTTGAAGACTGGACGCGCGACCAGTTGATTGCGCGTGCAAAAGAGTCGGTTGAAAAACACGTCGATGAGTTCGATGAGGCAGTCTTTGCTGCGCTGGCTGACAGGCTGTCCTATGTTTCCGGCGATTATCGCATTCAGTCAACATTCGATGGATTGCGCGATGCGCTGGGGGACCATCATCACCCGCTCTATTACCTGGCTATACCCCCGTCGCTGTTTGAAACGGTCGTCACAGGTCTGCAAGAGGCGGGTATCGCGAAAGGCGCCCGCCTGATGGTTGAAAAGCCGTTCGGCCGCGATCTCGCGTCGGCAAAACAGCTGAACAACGTGCTTCACAACGTTTTCGATGAGGACGCGATTTTCCGTATCGATCACTTTTTGGGGAAGGAAGCCATCCAGAATCTCCTTTACTTTCGCTTTGCCAACAGCTTCCTCGAACCAATATGGAATCGCGATCATATCGAAAGCGTTCAGATTACTATGGCCGAGGACTTTGGTATTAAAGGACGCGGCAAATTTTATGATGAAGTTGGCTGCCTCCGCGATGTGATCCAAAATCACCTGGTGAATGTGCTTCTGTTGCTGACTATGGAACCTCCCGCCTCCGGCGCATCCGACGATCTGGTTGATGAGAAAGTTCAGGTGCTGAAGGCCATTCCCCCCCTGTCGGACGATGATGTGGTTCGTGGACAGTTTGCAGGCTATACCGATGAACCCGGTGTCAACCCTTCCTCTTCGACAGAGACGTTCGCTGCGGTTCGTTTCCGGATTGCGACATGGCGCTGGAGTGGTGTTCCCTTTTTTATCCGTGCCGGCAAAAATCTGCCTGCGCATGCGACGGAAGTGATCGTGCGCTTCCGGCGACCACCCGTTACACTTTTCGATGACATTGCCAACGAGGCCGCTAACTATATCCGCTTTCGCCTTGGTCCGGATATTACGATCGGCATTGGGGCGCGACGCAAGGCGGCTGGCGAAAAGATGCGAGGTGAAGCCGCTGAGCTAACGGCGCTTGACGATGGCATCGGCGATATGGCGCCCTATGAGCGGCTGATAGGCGATGCGATGGCTGGCGATCGTCAGCTTTTTACCCGACAAGACGCGGCGGAACTGGCCTGGAAGATCGTTGAGCCAGTACTGGATAAGAAAACCGTCCCCCTTTCCTACAAGCCCGGAACCTGGGGGCCGGATACGATGGCAGACTTTGCGCCCCCCGGCGGCTGGGTCGATCCCGATTGAGTTATGGAGCACTATCAATGACGCGGCAACCTAAAAAGAAAAAAGATCAAATCGTTCTGGCCATCGACATCGGCGGAAGCCATGTAAAAATCCTCTCCAGCGCTGGCGGGGTGAAAAAGAAGGCAGACAGTGGAAAGACAATGTCTGCGGCTGAAATGGTTGCTGTGGTTAAGAGCCTGGCTGAAGGCATGTCCTACGATGTGATTGCAATGGGATATCCCGGTCCGGTCGCGCACAACAAACCGCTTCGGGAACCCGCCAACCTCGGTGAGGGCTGGGTGGGATTTGACTATGCGGGCGCATTCGGTTGCCCTGTTCGTATCGTCAACGACGCCCTGATGCAGGCGCTGGGTTCCTATCAGGGCGGACGCATGCTCTTTCTCGGTCTTGGCACGGGATTAGGTGCTGCGATGATCGTTGAGAATGTCGCTCAGCCCATGGAGATTGCTCACTTACCTTATCGCAAGGGCAATAGCTATGAACATTATGTGGGTGAAGCCTATCGGATAAAAAAGGGCAATAAGAAATGGCAAGAGCGTGTTTTTGATGTTGTGGAGATGCTGACCGCCGCGTTACAGCCTGAGTACGTCGTCTTAGGCGGCGGAAACGTAGGTGAACTCGATTCACTTCCGCCCAACTGCCGGAAAGGCGACAACACGCTGGCATTCGAAGGTGGGTTTCGTCTCTGGAACGACCCAAACTTGATCACGTGATCCCTGCCATTTAAGAAGGCCAGAATAGCGTTGCTGTGTTTTAGGTTTACTGCCGTGAACGTTTATTCGCGGCAGACTAACGAAAACCGCCAGCGAATGCGACATTCATGGCTGGCCGACCCGTCATTGCCGGTGACCGGCATCGGTGGGTTAAGAAAACCTGTCAGAAACCCCAAAAAAGCCTGAAAATGGCGTTTTTTATTGTTGCTTCATACTGACTGACATCACCCACTTTATCCCCTAACGCTTTCACCGGGACAGATGCAATGTCGGTTGTCACAACGCGGTACTTGCTGCCGTTAACCAGTACCTCAGGATAAAGTTCACCTGAACCCACGAACTCGCCCGGAAGAGCAAGGGGGGCAACCATTAAACGGCCTGGTGTGTCTATCAGATAGCTTTGTACTTCAACAAGATAAGGATATTTTTTACCATTCTTGTGTGAGTAAACGTCAAATTGCATCTCTACCAGTTCCTGTACATATCAGAAAGCGATCCCTCTTCTCCCACAAAGTCAGAGAAGGCTTTCATGCTTTCACGGTTTTCTTCTTTCCAGCGTTCAGCCCGGATTCTGCGAGCCTCAGTAGTGACAAGCTCGTTAACCATTTTAGAAAGGTTTAAGCCCGCAGATGAAAATATCTCGTAGGCTTCTTTATCAATGGTGACGTTAGTTCTGTATTTCATGTACACCTCCGAAGTGTGAGTTATAAGTATACACTGCTGATACACACCAGCAAGGAACGATTTTTAGGTGCATTCTGTTTTCACGATGCGCCTGGTTTGACCCGCCCGAAAAGCGTTGTTCAGCTTGTCAGACTGCCTATAACCCAGAATGCACGACCACACTGGCCCAGAGAAAAATGTCTGCTCAGATAACAGGCTCTCTCTGAATGAGTGGCCACTTTGTTACCGTCTTGGACGGGCCAAAGCAGATAGCCGTGAAGAAAAACGAAACGGTGACGATATATTAGCTGACCACTTGTCCGCGTTTCTGATGCGGATAGCTTTCTGTTGAAACCTTTCAGCGACAGGAAGGAAGGCGAATGCAGGAAGCGGATTAATGTAAGTGCAGGTTTAACTCTCGTTGTGCGGCAAGAGCGGAGGGACGGCAAAAAGCTCGTCCTGATGGTCCGTCTGCCGTGGTTACTCATACACAATAAAAAAGATTCAAGCTAGCCATTTGATTGGAGCACCGCATGTTAGACACCAGCATATATCACACCTCAGAAACAACCACCGGCGTTTCCTGCTCACCCACTAACCTGGTGACCCTCAGGGACAGAAATAATAAAACATGGATGATCCAGAAAGAGCTTATTGCATGGGTCCGTGAAGAAGAATTTTCAAAAGGTTGCCGCGTCGTTCTGTCGAACGACAAATGGTTTGACGTTCCTCTCAGTATCGATGAACTGGTAAGCGCGCTAGGTCTGCCGGTTCCACCGCATACTGACGACTAAGTGGGCGCCGTGTGACAGGTGCATAAGTGCCTGTCCAAAAAAATATCACAGAACTGCGATGCCATAGGTTGAGTGCGTGTGCCGCTCAGAACGTATCGTTGAGTCTGTTGTTATCAGCATGGACACACGTAGGGTGACACTGCGTTCG
>Ga0153955_100807_pt1 | contig 10475 bp, 8 predicted proteins | sample TSFL039MetaG_FD_104744 | JGI IMG/M metagenome (GOLD analysis project Ga0153955, IMG submission 104744) | Attine ant fungus gardens microbial communities from Florida, USA - TSFL039 MetaG | ecosystem: Host-associated > Fungi > Mycelium > Unclassified | place: USA: Florida, Wekiwa Springs...
ACTCCGCTAGGGGTACCTGAACGTACATTGATGACCTCGGAACGCTCCATCAAAGTCCACACAGCCCTGCAAATATCTACTCCAGCAGTCCCGGCACCTGGTTCACAGAAGGCAACAAGGGTGTCAAATATCGAACCCTTAAGTTCAAGGGGAATGCCAACCGTGATCAAATTGACCAATGTTGGGATCGCGCGGAACTGGGTATGACTAGAGATAGTCGTGCGGACGGCAACGGAATATCTGATAGTTGTTGTTAGAAGGCGCAAGAATGATTGTGCACACATGACATCAGCAGAATCAGCGGAAAATGTAGCTCTTGAAGGGGGATTAGAAACGTCGTTAAATGAAGTAAACATCTGGTACTGAGGTGCACCCTGGACATTGGCAGCATTCTGTGTCCAATTGTCCAGAAGCTTGAAGATAGCGATCCAAGAGATACTAGGACCATTAGTGGACGATGTTCGGAGCGACCCTCCCGTCACAACTTCCGCACTTCCGCGAGCCATAAAGTTGTATGCCAACTCGCTACACTGTTGTCCTTTTGCCAGACCACCCAACATATCATATAATGCAGTCAAAAGAGGAAGGTCTTGAATTGAAGTAGACCAGATTGCCCACTGCAAAAATGAAGGCAGTCGTCCCGTCATCATTTCCAAATATTCCATGTAAGACAATTTTGAATGATCCCCAGGTGTTGCACCCCAGAACTGTAATCCACGCTCAGGCGGAAGAGCAGAATAAAGTATACCAATCAGTGTGTACAAGGCAGCGATGTCATTTCTAGTTGGAGATTCGGGGTTTTCTGGCTCCAGAGGAACACTTACAGAAAACCGAGTTGAAGCATTACGTGCTCGATCTCTCGTGTGTGCAATATCCTCTTGTCTTTGTTTGACCTTCCTCAACTCAGACGAAGCATGAGTAATGAGGGTTCGAAGTAGCGTTTCATATGTCTGCAAGACAATGTCGCAGAAATCATGAGAGGGAGCTTCGGGTTGGTCCTGACTCTCTTTCATAGGCTGTGTTGAACCAACTGAGCGTCTGGTCACCAGTTGTTGTACGGAGGCTTTAAGGTATGTGAATGCATCGCCCTGTATACCATTCCAGACTTGTCTTTCTAACTCTTCTGCCCTAAAACCTTCTTGATTTTCAAGCGAGCGGTCATGATGTCTCACCTCTGTCAAGAACAAGGCCCATTTCAGGAGAATGGTCGCTTTCAAACCTTGTTCTTTCCAAACCCTCGAGGGCCCGAGAATTTGGGTCATGGAAGTGACGGTTGCCTTGTCAGACACAAGTTTATGCCTGAGCTGACCGGAAGAGCTCGAAGGGTCAGCAGGATCGAAAGTGAGAAGGATAGTGATAAGGAAATAGTAAGTGAGAGGATGTGAAGGGTTTTTGGCCAACCACTCAACGATGAGTTTGACTTCGTCGGAGGAAAGGTGACCAAGGTGCGAGATAGAGGATAAAGTAATGGCTAGGGATCTTCGTTCGTATTTGAGTGACTCGTATCGGGAATTCAGGATGTCAAAACCAAGGGAAGGCATCCCTACAAAGTATTATTCTCAAAAAATTCAGAGCCAAGTGAGAGACTGACCCTGGCCAACAGGCACAACCGTATTAGTCGCTGCTCCTCGCCGTGAACTATCTGCTTGCGCGACGAGAACGTTCAACTGTTCAATCTGCTTCCAAATCCTTTTGACGAGAGTAAGGCTCCCTGACGAAGCTGGTAAAAGCTCAGTCACAAAATACCGAGTCAGTCGCACGTATACTTGGTTGTTTATGCTAGAATCAACTGCCTTTGTAGCGTCGACGAGGCATCTTAGTGAATCAACTAAGTGCCGCCGACGCAGATGGAATAACTCTACGGTCAATTCTATACTCGTGACGGAGTCGATGCCAGGATGTTCTTTCACCACTTCATCTAAAAGGGTTGCAATGTATCGTTCCGAACACTCGAAGTGTTGCGAGAGAAATAGCACTTGCTTGGCAAATTCAGGATTGATTGCCACTTGCCTGTTCTCTATAATCGTCTTTCCTGGGTTGATGATTTCGGGCACACTGAACGATAAAATCAAAAAACCAACAAACCTGATTCAATCTCCTTCTGCTCTTCTGAATTCCTTGACCCAGCATGCAGCAGTGCGAGCAGGCGCGGTTTTTGGACCATAAGCTCGTCAAAAAGTTCCTGCTCATCATAAGGGGTACTTTCAGGCAAGAAGACATTGAGCAAAGCCTCTCGAAGTTCCGAAATTGATCTCATGACAAGAGAGAGTTGTGGATAACCAAGTTGACTTTCCAATGCGCGTTGAGCGCGTCAGCAAATAGATACAAATATCACTCCTTGAATGTCACACGAATGTCACACTTGATGTTAGGATCATTGCAGTGATATCCCACTTGAGATAAAGACCAGAGAACGTGTAACACAGGCTGTGTTGTTCAAGTGACTTGACAGGTGACTTGACATCCCAATATAGATCAGAGAAGCAACATAATCCATGAACCGATCGAATTATATACTACGTAGCCATAAGGATCGAGAATAACTTACAACCAAGAATACCATTGACAATGCCTGACAAGCCGTCTTACTTCTGCTTCGAATTCATTCTTTTCCAATAATCCTTGACCGCGTCTCCAGCATCATCCAAAAGGTTTACTTCTGGCTCCCATGTTGCCTCAGACGCTGGGTAACCCCACCAACACACTAGATATTCCCTCCCTCTTGTGGTATTACGGTGTAGCTTGAGGTGGCTGATCGAGTACCGCTTCTGGACGACAAGCTTTCTATCTTGCCTCACACGGGGTATCTTCCTCGCGAGATGCTTCCAAGCCTGAGGCAGCACAGCCTTCGGTAGCGGGTATTTGTTTTCGTGTTTCCGCCAGAGCTCGTTTCGTTTTCCCTCCAATCCCGGATGAGCAAGGCGGGCGTATTTATCCACTTCGCACAAGGTGTGTTCCACATCGGAAACGTCCATGGGAAGGCCATCTGGTCCTAGTAATGGCGGCTTCAGACCAAGCCGCTCGAAATGATGGCTCTGATTATCCGCCAACCATCGGATAACCTCTACCTCAAAATAAGGATCGGCGTATCTGCCTTCCATCATGCCAGACTTGCTGAAGATTTTATTGAGCCCTGAAGAAGCACCTGGTCCTGGAACAACGAAGTCATTACGGTGGAAATTGAGTAATTTGCTATAAGAGAGGTTCAATATCAACTGGTAAGTTGAGAATTCTCCCAAGCTTGGAAAAGAAATCAGCCATTCGTAGATGTCAGCCATATGCCGTGCGCTCATGCATTTTTGATGAAGTTTATTTTGCATGAGGACTTCCAGCAGAACCAGATGATTGACAAAACTATCTGGACTTTCAAGTTTTGGGGCAGGTTTTTGAAAAGCACCAGTATACAGTGTTTTTCCTGCAGCCTTGGCTCTACCCAAGATAGCTGCATAGTTTGAATGACTGTAGGTAGTCCACATCAGTGGTCCGGCTTTAGCGCTGAGCAATTCCCATGTTTCAATTTTGGTGAACAAATTGAAGAGAACAATTCGAAAGGCAATTTCCTCTGGGTTCTGTGGTCCCTTTTCGATGACTTCACGAATGATGTACTGGCTTAGTCTATCCAAGACGCGAAAAGTGTTGCAGAAGAAATACGATTGGAGAATGGAGTCTTTAGTCCATCTACAAATGGGAACAAGTTGATTGTATGATAATGCCGAAAGACGTACTTACGGTGACGGTTTTCCGGCCCTGCGCCGGTCATCAAGCGCTTTTCTCTCTGCCGCAAACTTCCAGAATGTATCAAAAGCGATCGTTGGCTTGAGGGTCACTCCAGAAATCACGATAGATTCGCGCCCATTACGAATGGTTTTTGAAGGCACTTTACGCTTACACTCTATCGAGCGGAGCACTTTTTTGTACGGTGAATGTGAGAAAGCACGTGAGGAAGGGCAAGTCGAATGCGAGTCGTGCGAAGTAGCATCATTTGCCCTCCTGGAAACAGGCATATGATATTTGAGACGCCTGTGATCGAAAACCGTGCCTATCAGCAACTTATAAGGACAAAGTAAATATTACATACCAAATGACACGTCAACCAAGTAAGAGACCGTGCTGTTGAGGAGGGGAAAAAGTTGCCTCTCAAATTTCTCACGTTCAAATATCAACCATTGAATGAAAATGACTAAATTTTGTATGCTACAGTTAGTAGTAGTTTCCTCAGTCTGAATATCAACTAAAAAATATTCTTGGGACACAATTCTCTCTCTTAGAAGTTAGCAACCAATTGCAACAATGTCATGTCTGGGGCCCATGAAGTAGATGTAATGAGTCTTGGCTATGCATTGTATGGATGTTATGAAGTTCCAACTCATACCCAAAGTCTCTGGGTAACTCACAGATCATGTGATACTAGTTATATAGTAATGATGCAGTATAGTAGATCCTAGCTTCAAGCTGGTATACACTTGTTCATCAGTCATCTAACATAGGATTGAGGACTTAAACATGAGCTTGAAGCTTTCCAACCACATCTCAGTATAGCACATATTACCACCTTGCACTATGATTTCTTTATCTATCTTACTATCACAAATGTAACAATCCTTAGCTTAGGCTGAGTAACCTTAACCCAGATCACACTCTAAGTCAGAGTTGACAAAGAAAACTCGTTAGAGTCCTTGCTAGATTGTGTACACTACTTATACAAGTCTGATTATTTGTCCTTATTTACTGATCTGATGATATTACATAATTAGATGAAAAAGAAAAGAAAAGAAAAATAAATATTGACTTAGAGGAAAAAGGCAATTCATGACAACAAACTTCATTCAAATGTAATGTAATAACTCAGGTATAGATTGTATTAACTTTAACTAAAGGTACACTCTAAGTCAGAGTTGACAAAGAGAACTTGTTAGAGTTCCTGATCAAGTAAGTATGACCAAACATGGGAATGATGGTGCTGAGTCAAATTTTGACTTTCTTCATACATTCTCTCTTTTCACTCAATTCACTCAATAAATTCAACATAAATTCAGGAAAATTCACAAGAAATCCAAAAAAATTGGAGCAAATGGTAATTGACTTCTCCTTTCTTTTATTTCTAAAATTCATTCCATTAACACCCTTCTCTTTTTATATCAACCCAAATTGAATATGTGGATAGGAAACAAATATGTACAAATATACAGTGATGGTGCTAGCTCATTGAGTTGACTGTCTCTAATTATAATCACATTCTCTTACTCTTTTCTCCTGTTTTCTCTTTTCTCTTTAATCTCCTCTTTACTCTCTACTCTGACTGAAAGCCAGGCCCTAGGTATAAAGGTGTCATGAACTACTCAATTCCTCTAAGACAATATTTATTTTTCTTTTTTATTTATTTATTGGATGCATGAGAACTTATTACCAAATTGGGAATGGTGACTCAATAGGAAAACATGAGAGAAATATAACATGTACAAATAAATAAGTAGTGTAGAGCAATTAGCAGAAACTCTAATGAGTTCTCTTTGTCAACTCTAACTTAGAGTAGAGTTAAGTCTGAGGTCACTCACCAAAGACTAAACTCTTATACTAGAACTTGTTTTCACTTCTAGAACACTGATCACCTTGATCACTGTCCAACTTAACTCTCATTACTCTTTTGGTATGCAGTCATCTTGGACCAATCCCAACTTCCTTATAGCTGGACTATAGGCTTAAGTAGACTGACTAGGAAATTTATATTCCAAAGGTGGACAGTTAGAACCAAGCTCAGGTACTAGCCTAGACCAGACCTTATAACTGAGTGGTGCTTGTTAGCATACTTGTAAAAACTTTTTCTTATTATATACTTTGTAGTACTAGTTCATTGTGATCAGTCTATGTAGAGAAATATCACCATATTCTTAAAAAGACAATTGGAGTAGAAATCTCTTCTTTGAAGTGATAGCCAAAGTACTATTAAAGCAGTAGTCAGTAAGGCAATAGGCACATGGCTAGAAGAAGACTTGTGTACTCTAGCAAACATACTATGTTATGAACCAGCCTAGTTCTAAAATTGTATGACTAGAGGGATGGAAAGAATGAGAACTCTTTTCTGATAGATTAGACAAGGGATGCTAAAAATAGAATAGGAATAAAATAAAGGTCACATGATGAAACCTTCTGGAAGGATCATAGAAAATTACTTAAGTATACATATAGACAAATAGTATTTGTATATAAGTAGGTAGAGTAATTCATAGAGAAACTTCATTGAGTTCTCTTCATTCTCTCATAACATTGAGTGTGATAAGCCTAGTTGTCTTGACTAAGCTCTTCATTACATACTATGAGCCTTTGAAGAAGACAGTAATGGGGATAGGTAAAGAGGGGAATTTTGTAATATGTGTGTAGATAGAAATATAAGTGTGTTTTACTGTCCTTACAAAAGTGGATACTGCCAAGTCAGAGAATCAAAATCTCTAAGTCGTTCCACAATTGTGTACAATTGAGTAGGCACTGGGGAGGTAATCAAATATAAAAGAGAGAGGCTCATGAGATAGTAAAAGCTTGTTATTTAGATGCTAGAATAAAAGAAATATTTTTAGTTTCCACTTGAGAGTACTTTCACCGGTTGGATCTCAAAGGTGTGCATTCCTCTCACACCGTAGCACTACCATTCAAGGTACTAGTCTAGTAGGCTGGCTTGCCATCAATATAGCAGTCCTACCTAGATCTCATGTTGCTCTTGTGCAAGCTCGCTCTCAACTAACTGTACAGTTGGCAACTTACTCCAAAAACACATAGTGAGCAGTTCAGCTTCTAGTCCAAGTGAATGCCCAAGTCCTCCTTTAGAGTGAGTATCCCTTGAGGGAAGTTTTATAAAGTTTTATAAAAGAGAAAGACAGAAAAAGAGCTCTTAATCACTCAAGTTGAGTTTCAGCTCTAGAGCAACAAAGAGCAAAAATGGGGGTTCTTTTTCTTGCACCTCTCTGTGCTACTAGAGTATTATATTAGTATTACAAAGCCCAGAATGCAATAAACAAGATAAGAAAGAAATCCTCCAGATTACTTGAAAAGGCAGGTAGAATAAGTCAAGTTTATATCCAATCATGCAACAGCTACTCTCTGTACTCCCTGTCCATATCCTACCAACTTTCTTTATCTCATTGGCTGACCTTGAACCTGTTCTAAGTGTTCTAGAGTACTTGAGAGGTTCTTCAGACATTGGTCTGACCACTCTCAAGTGTGTCTTCATTGTTGATATTACTACTCTCTGCTTCCAACTCTCCTGATTCCTCTTCTAAACCTTCCTCTATTCTCTTCTCTACTTCCAGTTTACATCTCTCAGGTCCTTCTTTTTTCTATCTCTTTCTGATAACATTTGGCATATCCTCATCTTGTTCTTCTATATTTAGACTACCAATCAGAACTGATGCATGACCTCTGATGGTGTTCCTATTATAACCCAGGGGTCAGCTATTGAATGACATCATTATTAAGAGAAATGCTTCTAAGGTCGAGTTCACTCTTGAGAGCACTTCTAGGGGAGAGTCCATCTTATAGATATGATATGAGACCATCCGGAAAGTGTTATGAGGTACTGATAGTGGTGATTGCAGCCACTACTCTGCTATTTGGATAGTGTTCTTGAGTATACAACCAGACTTCTAGTGGTTATGTCTAGGGAGCCGATTCTCTCTTAAGAGCTGTTTATTATGATTATTAGGTTCCGATTGTCACTTATATTGCCAAAATTAATTGTTAGGCATGACAACAGCATACCCTCAACAAATACACACCTTTTTTTTTACATCCAATAAAATACTATCTAGAATATAACACTATGTCTCTGAAATGATACAACAACCTCATGAGCAACATGCTCAACCAAAGGCATGCCCTTGCCAAGCTAAGGAGAGAGAGGAGAATATGTAGGTGTTGTGGGAGATTTGGGCATATAGTCTGAAAGTGTAAGAGTATAAAGGAGGAGACAAAGAAAGGGAACTTTCAGAATAGATTTGAGATGTTAAAAAGTCAAATGATGCAGTATGGAGTGAAAGAAGTAAGAAGGCAGGAAGTGGTGGAGAGAGGTGTACAATGCTTCAAGTATAGGGAAAAGGAACACAAAAAGTGGGAGTGTTCAAGGATAAAGAAAGAAAAGAAAAGAAAAGAAAAGGAGGCACTACCACCAAAGGTGTGGAGAAAGGTACAAGAACATAGTAGAGCTAAAACCTGCTCCCAAAAGAAGCAGTAATGAGTATAGAGGGGTAGATGATATGAAGATAAGTGGTGACCTTTATAGAGTGTAGAGGATGTGACTACAAGGGGACAAAGACTTAGGAGAATGAAGGGCAAGGTTTCCTGAGCAAAAGGCAGTTGTGCAATATGTAGTGTGGAAGTTGCAAAAAGGTGTAGAACTAGAGAGAGAAGGAAGCAGAAAGTGGTAGAGCAGAAAGAGTAGAGTGTAATGCATATGAAAGAAAAGATGCAGTTATAGAAGGAAAGGTAAAAAGAAATGAGAAAGAAAAGGTGTTCTATTCACCCTGTAGAATAGAAAAGAAAGTACCATGATAGAATTGGAGTGGAGAGTTAGAACGGTCAGTGTCTAGGGCCCAGAAGGAGAGGGCTGGAATCACTGATCCAGAGAGAGTAGCAGAAACTGTCAATTAGAAGCTAGTGCAGAAGAGGGGAGCAAGAGATGTGAGGTGAATACTTAAACCTCTAAAAGAAGTGTAGATGAACATGGACATAGAAAAGATAGACATCCACAAAAGAAGAACAGTAAAGATGTTGCTTGACAGTGGAGTGATAGGAATATTTATAAGCAGAAGCTTAGCTCAGAAGGGAGGTTATAGGCTGATCAAGTTAAATCAGCTAATACAAATGAAAAATGTAGATGACATTGGCAATAGTGGAGAAGTGATTACTCGTGAGGTAGAGATGAACATGTTCTACAAGGGACATGCAGAGAGAGTTTGGATGGACATCTGTGAATTAGGAAAAACAGATATAATTTTGTACATGCTATGGCTAGTGGCTCATAATCCAGAGATAGATTGAAAAAAGGGAGAAGTTAGAATGTGCCCGCCACTATGTGGTAAAGCAGTGAAGATAAAAGGGAAGAAAGAGATAAGAGAGGACGAAAAAAAGATCATGAGGTGGGCAATAGATAAAAAGGAAAACTAGAGAAGAAAGAAAGAAATGAAAGTGGATCATAGGAAGGTGGAAGAAATGGTACCTAAAAGGTTTCATAGGTAGTTGAAGGTATTTGGAAAAGTAGAGTCAGAAAGAATGCCAGTTAGAAAGACATAGGATCATGCAATTAATCTCTAAGACAACTTCAGAGCAAGTATACTCCCTTTCAAGAAATGAAAAGAAGGAAGTACAGAAGTTTGTCGATGAACTATCACAAATGGTCACTTACTAGATTTGTGATTGATGAGTGATGATTCTCAAAGCAGGGTAGAATAAGCAACAAAAGATGTTGTTAAGTCTGAGGTCTAATCCTCAGACTAGGGAGCCTTATATATATGAATGGGATGGTCTGTGTACTTAGACAGAGCATCACATATCTACTGCCTATTATTCTACATATGGCAGTCCTTTTGTGTCTGAAATAGTGATAACTTAACCATAAAAGGAGCAGTCCTTGTTTATATTCAAGGATTGATGTGTATTTATGAGTAATAAATTAGTGTCATGCCAAACCTTGAGATCCTTGTATCTCCACAGGATCTTATCTCCCTAAGGTCTATTTATAGTTGTCAGAAGTGTATTGAAGAGAGCTTCTATGTGCATATGGAAGTAAATGTCTATGTTTGGCAGTTCCCAAGATATCTGCTGATTAGTGTCCAGTACTAATTAACTGATGTCTTGATGAGTACTGATCTCTTAGGCATCATTTAAAAGGTCTTCTTGAGGGCTTTCAGACATATCTTAGACCACAGGAATCATTGATGGGGGGTGGTAAAGGAAATTTAAGTATTGTTTTATAGGAGGAAAATAGGATTTTGAATAAGAGATAAATGTGCTTTACTGTCCTTATAAAAGTGGGTACTACTGAGTCAGAGAATCAAAATCTCCAAGTCATTCCACAATTGTGTGCAATTGAGTAGGCACTGGAGAGATAATCAAATATAAAAGGGAGGAGCTCACAAGATAGTAAATGCTTGTTATTAGACACTAGAATGAAAGAAATGTTTTTAGTTTCTACTTGAGAGCACTCTTACTGGTCAGATCTCAAAGGTATGCATTCCTCTCACATTGTAGCACTACCATCCAAGGTACTAGTCTAGTAGGCTGGCTTGCCATTGATACAGCAGTCCTACCTAGATCTCATGTTGCTCTCATGCAAGCTTGCTCTCAACTGATTGTACAGTTAGCAATTTACTGTAATGACGAGACCAGTCGTGACGACTTGTCTTACCACACTCAACGTTATGAGAGAACGAAGAGAACTCGATGGAGTCTCTCGGTGGATTGTGCTACCTACTTATACACTTTTCTTA
>Ga0153955_100808_pt1 | contig 10469 bp, 16 predicted proteins | sample TSFL039MetaG_FD_104744 | JGI IMG/M metagenome (GOLD analysis project Ga0153955, IMG submission 104744) | Attine ant fungus gardens microbial communities from Florida, USA - TSFL039 MetaG | ecosystem: Host-associated > Fungi > Mycelium > Unclassified | place: USA: Florida, Wekiwa Springs...
TATTCTAGACACAAAAGGACTGCCATATGTAGAACAATAGGCAGTAGAACATGTGATGCTCTGTCTAGGTGCACAGACCATCATTTCCTGTATATAAGGCTTTATAGTCTGAGGATTAGATCTCAGACTTAACAACATCTTCTGTTGCTTATTCTACTCTGCTACCAAGCTCTTGAGATATCATAACTCAATCAATCACAAACAATTAAGTAACCATTTGCAATAGATCTGTACGTGAAACCAGAGAAATGTGCTTGAAAGGTGCAGAAGGTGAATTTTCTAGGAGTAGTAATAGGTGAAGGGAAGATTGAGATGGAGGAAGACAAAGTGGCAGGGATGTTAAACTGGCCTGTACCTAAGACGGTCAGAGATGTTAGGAAATTCCTGGGTCTAACCAATTATTATAGGTGCTTTGTGAAGGACTTTGCCAAGCTAGCCTGACCCTTGAACAATCTAACAAGGAAGGAAGAAAAATAGAGGTGGGGAGATAAGCAGCAGCAGGCTTTCAAGCAGTTAAAGACGGTCTTCATGAGCCAACCTCTATTAGTGGCACCTGACCTAGATAAGGAGTTTAGGGTGGAAGCTGATGCTTCTAACTTTGCCACAGGAGGAGTGTTATCCATTAAGTGTAAAGATAACAAGTGGAGACCAGTCACCTATATTTCTAAGTCATTAAATGAAACCAAGTGAAACTATGAGATACATGACAAAGAAATGTTGGCAGTAATACGCTGTTTGGAGATGTGGAGGCACTTTCTGGAAGGAACAAGAAGTAAATTCAAAGTATGAATGGATCACAAGAATCTGGAGTATTTCATAAGCAACCAAAAACTAAATTGGCAACAAGCGCGATGGACTCTATACTTGTCCAGATTTGACTTCATATTGAAACATATCTCAGGAAGCAAGATGGGTAAAGTGGATAGGTTGAGTAGGAGACCAGACTGGGAGATTGGGGTGGAAAAGAATAACGAGGAGCAGATGTTGGTAAAGAAGGAGTGGTTAGAAGTGAAAAGGATTAGAATAACAGAAGTGATTATAGAAGGGGTGGACTTGTTGGATAAAGTGAGAAAATACAAAGCGAAGGATGATGAGGTGGTAAAAGCAGTGGAGAAAATAAAGCAAGCAGGAGTAAAAATGTTAAGAGATGAAGAATGGCATCAAGAAGATGGCCTAATGCTAAAAGAGAGAAAGGTGTATGTCCCTAGAGATGAGAAGCTGAGAGCAGAAGTGATCAGGCTACATCATGATATGCCTGTAGGAGGACATGGAGGACAGTGGAAGACAGCAGAGTTAGTGATGAGAAATTTCTGGTGATCAGGGGTCACTAGAGAAGTAAAGCAGTATGTAGAGGGGTGCAATGCTTGCCAACACAACAAGAATTGAATGCAACCACCAGCAGGAAAATTAATGCCAAATTTGGTTCCAGAAAAGGCATGGACTCATATTAGTGCAGACTTCATTACAAAGTTGCCTTTAGCACAAGGTTATGATTCAATCTTAGTAGTAGTAGATAGGTTCACAAAAATGGCACACTTCATATCTACTACAGAGAAAATGAGCACAGAAGAATTAGCACAGTTATTTAGAGATAATATTTGGAAGTTACACAGATTACCAGATAGCATTATTTCTGATAGAGGACCACAATTCGTGGTGGGTATCATGAAAGAGCTCAATCACATGTTAGGGATCGAAACAAAACTGTCTACAGTATTTCACCCACAGACAGATGGCCAGACAGAAAGAATGAACCAGGAGTTAGAACAGTATCTCCAGATGTTCATAGACCATCAACAAGAGCAGTGGCCAGAATGGTCGGGTATAGCAGAATTTGCTTACAACAATAAGGTGCATACAGGAACTAAAGTGTTGCCCTTTAAAGCAAATAACAGGCAAGATCCAAGGATGGGATTTGAGATAAGGAAGAAGAGGAAGTACAAAGGAGCAGAGAAGTTTGCTAAAAGGATGAGAAGTGTACAAGAGGAGGCTAAGGTGGCACTACAGAAAGTGCAAGAGGATATGAAGAGATATGCAGATAGAGAGAGAGAAGAGGTAGAGGAATATAGAGTTGGTGACTTAGTGCTACTTAGCACTAAAGACTTGAAGTACCAAATGGTCAGAAGACAAATGGAAATGTTCACTGAATGCTTTGTAGGACCTTACAAAGTGAAAGCAATCATTTCCAATAATGCGATAGAATTGGAGTTACCAAGAACAATTAAAATACACCCAGTAGTTAACATCAGTAGAGTACAAAAGTATAAGTCACAAGTAGAAGGACAAAGGAAGGAGATGCCACAACCAGTGGTGATCGAGGGAGAAGAAGAATGGGAGGTGGAGAAAATTATAAACAAGAGGAAAGTGCGAGGAAGAGACAAGTACTTAGTACAGTGGAAGAGGTGTACAGTGGAAGAGGACACATAGGAAAGTAGGGAGAATTTGAAGAATGCAATGAAGCTGGTCAAAGAATTCGAGAAGAAATATCAAAGGGAAGAGGAAGAAGAAGTGAGATGGCAAGAAGCAAAAGAAGACAAGAAGGTGTTTAGCAGAGAGTTACCAGGAAGATATATAGCCAAAATGTTGTATGTAGTGAACATTAGTTGTGATAACTTAAGTCCACACTCTAAGTTAGAGTTGACAAAGAGAACTCATTAGAGTCCTCACTAATTGGTCTAGCTACTTATACACGAATCGGTATTTACTAGTATTTGTCTACTCAAATTATCCTGCAGACTCCTTTTGAGTCATAGTGTCCCATGCATTTCAAACTATTACATAATAAAAGAAAAAGAAAAAGAAATAAAATAATCTGCTACCGTAGATGCCCCAGCTCATCTATCATTTCATTATATTGTATGGGTAGGGAAACAAGAAGTACGAAAGGGAATATTGGAAGCAAATGGAGGAAAATTGGAGATGGTGGAAGAGAAATCCATTCTCCAGATACAACAGGAATCTGTTCCTGAAGAAGATAGAAGAAGAACGAAAGGAATACAGAGGAGAAAAAATAGAAGAACGGAGTGAAGAAGAGAACGAGGAAGATTGATGGAGGCTTGAAGAAGATAGAAAATACTTGGAGGAACTAGGGGATAAAAATCAGGATATGGGTAACATAAAGGACCCATACAACCAATTATAAAAGAAGTCCTCAGGACAAGGACCCTTGAGAGGGGGGTAGTGTCATGAACCGCTCAATTCCTCTAAGTCATTATTTATTTTTCTTTTCATTTTCTTTTCATTTAATTATGTAATGACAATGGATCAGTAAACATGTACAAATAATCAGACTTGTATAAGTAGTGCATACAATCTAGCAAGGACTCTAACAAGTTCTCTTTGTCTACTCTGACATAGAGTGCGATCGAGGTTAGAGTTACTCCAACTTAAAATTGTTACACTTTTTAGAGCATGCGTGCATGAATAGAAAGGAGACTAGCTGTTGATAGTTGAGAATTGATCCTTGCTGTGAGAAAAGTGGCTTCAGTGATGTCAAAGGGATGTAATGGCTTGACTCCATGGACAGCATAGTATGGTGTCATCCTAGTTGACTTCCAGGTGGTGATGCAGTCAGCCCAAAATATATGTGGTGTGTACTCATACCACTTCTTGATATTTCCTGTACACATTTTAACTAGGCTGTCTCTGATAGTTCAATGGGTTGTCTCCACCACTCCATTTGACTGTGAGTTATAAGCCAATATTCTAATGTGACAGATGTGGTAGTGCTCTGCAATCCAGTCTGAAGCAGCAACAAATGGGGTTTCATTGTCCATGACAATCTCCTTGAGTTCACCCCAGCAGCACAAAATTTCGTCAAATATGAATTGTTCTATTGTCCTACAAGTCTCACGAGTCAGAGCCTTCCATTCTGGCCATCCAGTCAGCGAATCACTTGCTTGTACAATATATTTATGCCCCTGGGATGGTGGCATGTGCATTGTGTTAACATATGCTTTTCAAAAAAGTGGGACTAGAATTTGAACCATTGGAAGGAGTATGACATGTTTAGTGGACTGGATCTGGCATTGGTGGCAGGTAGAAACAAACCACTGTACATCGCAGTCAATAGCTGGCCACCAGAAGCAGTCACCTACAGTCCGTCGAATGGCATAGAAGTCCTTGTGACCTAGTCGGTCATGTGCTTCAATTAGTAATTGGTAGCATTTCTCTTGTTTCTCTATCACTTGCTGATGTCTACCTTGATGTTCTCGCCACCACATCTTGCCTCCTTAAAGAAAAAACTTGCCTGTATGTTGGAGGAAGCATTGCTTGTCTTTTCTGATGAGTTTTTCTGGCACTTTCAGCATCTCCAAAAATCTTCTAATCTCTCTCAACTCTGCTTCCCTCTTTTTGGTCCCTTCATCTTTTATTCCCAACTGCATAAACTCCTTCCACTCACTTGATCTATCCCCCTTCCCCTTTCTTTCTAATGTGACATCTTTGTCACCTACCTCTTTTTTTCCCACTGCTAACACTAATGTCTTGCCTTCTCCTTCTAGCCAGCTTGCCACCTATATTCCACAACCAATCACCTCATCAATCCACTTCTCTACTTCTTCTATACCCTCTCCTTCTTCCTTGCTCTCTGCCACTCTTCTCCTTGATAGTCCATCTGGCCCCTTGTGTTTTGCACCTGGCACATGTACCAGCTCGAAATCAAACATCAAGATGGCTGCTATCTATCGATTCATTATGGCATTTGGGTGTAAATCTGGTTTGTTTAGCATCCCCTTAATGTATTGTGTATCCACTTCTACGACTAACTCTTTGGCTCCAATTAACCAGAGTTTTGTTGCATTTAGGGCTTGAAATAAACCATACAATTCCAATTTTGACTATAAGTACCTCGAAATTTGTTCATTCCATGCAATTGACCCAAATCTTGCGGGACATCATTGCCCTTCTGCATCTAGTTGTGCTAAGATAAACCCTACTGTAATAACCAACGTATTCACTGACAAAATCACCTTGAATGGCATAGTGTGGTCAATTGGTCAGATTGCCTCACAGGTAGACACCCTCTTCTTCATCTCCTCCATTGCTAACTTTTGTTCTTCTCCCCAAGTGAACTCTCTCTTTGTTACCCTTGTCAACTTTGTTAATGGATCTGTGACCTCCGCAAAACCTCTGATCCAATTTTGTACTGTGCCTGCCACTCCCAGGAACCCTCTCACCTCTGACACATTCCTACACTCTGGCCACTTTATCACCTTCTCTACTGTTGTTGCATCTGGCTCCTGCCCATTGTACATATACTTCCTCCCCACTACAATGATTTCTGGCTGACATAATTGTAACTTCTTGGCTGAGACTGTTGTGCCTGCATATACCAACTGATAGAGGATATGATTCAAGTCAATTACATGCTCCCAAACAAATCGGTGAATGTTAGGGTTTTCTGAAAACACCTCATAAGTACCATCTTCTTGCTCATATCATGTTTTTGGTCCCAATAATGTGATCTCATCTAGGAAATTTGGTGCCCTCTCCATTTCATGCTGAAGAATGAAGGCTACATCATTGTGAAAGATCCCTACTGATCCTGTCCAACCTTGGGGAAGCACTGTAAGTTGCATAGTGCCAAAAGGGGTGTCAAAGGTGGTGTAATCTCTTGATTCCTCCACTAGTGTTCAATGATCATACCCCACAAACAGGTCCAATCCCAAATAAATGGAGCGCGCAGAGCATTGTTCTGCATACAAGTAGATAATGGGAGGCTCTTAGATGTCATGGATGGTGACTGCATTGAGAGGAGTAAGGTTATGGACAATGCTTACATTTCCATCTTTCTTTGGTACTGTGAACCATTGATGACAGTATGAGCTATAGAATGGCTCATATACTCCTAAGTCAATCTTCTTCCGAATGAGTTCAATCACTTTTTCATGAATTCCTGGTAGTATTAGTAGTGTTTTTCAAGCCCATGGAACATGCTTCTGTACTGGAATCTTCACTGGTGAGAAATACTTGTCTCAAAATCTCCCTTTTTCTGTTTCTTCCCATGCTAATCCTTGTTCATTCACCCAAAGTACCTGTGCCACCAACTCTCTTTCCTCTGGCCACAAGAACTTGTTTGTCAGCAACCCCAGTTCTTCTATTCTAGCACATGTCAACCAAACTCCTGGAAAAAATATAGGAGGATACAGAGAGATATATGGTAGTGTTCTCAGTGGGTCTTCTAGAAATTGTTGAATAATCCAAATATTTGTAGGCATTATACCTGGGACTGGTCAAACTTTATTCGCCACCTTCTTATACACTAGACACTGTGTTATGCCATTGTAGGTGAATGATGATACCAGAATTGCTTTGGTGAGTGTGTCTTTCTTTCCCTGGACTTCTTCTTTACTTTCACTTCCCAATACTAGCATACTACCCTTCAATCTCTCACCTATCCGCTCCCTTGTAGGCACCACCACTTGCTTCCTTTCCTCCCCTGGGTCTGAAATCTCTACTTTCACACTCCCATCCACTCACTCAATTTTCCCCAACTTCACTCCCTTTTGCTATGGCCTCCCCAACAATAACTGATACAGTGCTATCTGTACCACAAAAGCATGTGCATATGTCTTCACTCCTTCCACCTCCAATTCCAAATACTCCACACATCCCTGCATCTCTTCCTTTCCCCCATTTGTTGTCTACATTGTCATTCTTCTCTTTTTGTTCACATCCAGCCCCAGTTCCTTACATAAATCCTCTCATACAATCACTTCTCTGAGCCCTCATCCAACAACCCCATTTCCCTGTGCCTCCCCATTACTATCTCTTGGAGCAGCATCGCAAATTCTACTGACATCTCTGGTAAGGTCACTAAGGCTGCTCCAACTGTAGGAACCTTATTCTGTGTGCGTGTTTGGTCTACCATCTCCCTTCAAAGTTCTCCACTAAGTACCAACAAGTTGTGAACTCTAACATTTGGAACCTCTACATTCAAGATTCATTGTAAAACTTGCTATGGCACTTCTGAGTTTGCAATCTGGGGCTTCCATCGATATGCCAGCTGGTGCACTTCTGCTGCTCTTCCCTCCCCTTTTTGACTAATCTCCTTGTTCTCCACTTTCTTTTTCTGATCTACTCCCTTAGCTGTTTTCTTTCTCTCCTGCACCCTGGTTGTCACCAACCCATCAGCCTCTTCTACTTTACTCTCCAACTGTGTTACAGCCCCCCATACAAACTTGTCTTCCTCAAACTGTGTTGCCCCAATAAATAAACTGAATTTTGTAGGTGTTGACGTTATGTTAGACAGGTGGGGTGGCATGTCCCAAATATTTAACTTGAAGTCAACAGCTCCCTTAAGTCCTTCTGGGTGACAAGCGTCAATTGGGGATCCATCCAGGTAAGTGTAATATCCATTTGGCTGTCTTAACACTCATTGTGACCAAACATATTCTTCAGCTGTTAGACAAGTCCTTAGACGACATTCTGGCTTCTTGCAGAAGTGGCAGGTAAAATTACAAGGCATGGGACACTAGAATATATAGGGTGAGAGGGCATCACTGTAGTGCTTGTTAATGCAATAGTGGAGGCTGCAAAACGAAAGGGTAGCAGTAGGTTTTCAGTTATTGTTGGGGCTAGAATAAACAACTGTGTATAAGCAGTCACTAATTGCATACTGAAGCTCTCAAGGGAGCTCTTTTTAAAAATACTCATCATGCTGCTTCTTGTTGATGATGTCTGCTTCTACTAGGTCTACTGCTACAATCCAAAATTTCCTGTAGTACGTGTCCAAGTCCTCTTCATCTGCAATGCTCCCTTTTGCCAATTTTTTAACCAGTTTGACTAGTTCGGCCACTGTCGGTTTGTCCTCTAGAAGGGTCTTCGAGTAAGCCCCCATTATTTTTCTCTTTAATATCATGTAGTTGTCTCCAAAACCTTCTAATCCTTTCCAGAACTTCTTCATCTCCTTATCCACATACTTCACCACCATCTTTGCCTTCTCTTTTGTTGTCAAACCATACCTCTCAGCTAATTCCTCAAACTCCTCCAAGAACTCCTTCAATTCCTCTGGATTTCGTGAATCCAATTCTGGGGCACATCTTGATCCTGGGGCTGGCATGCCCAAAACTCCAGTAGCCATTGATATTGACATAGTCAAATTTTCAGTAGGATTTAATAGTTCTCTTCATGCATGTTCCCTTAGACTTTCTTCTTCTATCTGAGGTCCCTTAGGCTTATTGCTTTCCTTAGCTGCTTTCTTGGGTCTTGTGACTTCTGTGGATCTTTCCTTTGGGTATGTTCTTCTTCTTGTCCTTAATGTGCTAGCACTAAGACTATCTTCTGATTGATTTTTGTTAGACATTTTGATAACAGGTTTAGAGAATAGACAACTATCCCTTTGTGGTGGGCTCCAATTTGTGGGAAGGTAAATGAGTTCAGAGGAGAAAGTGGTCTTAGGGTTTTGTAGTTGAAGGTAAAAGAGATATATATATTTCTTTTTTTTTGTGTCGTGTCACATTCTTGTGTACTCTAACTTATGTAATAGCTAGAGTGTTCTCTAAATAATTAAATAATTAAATGAGAAAAAAAGTGAAAATAGTAAGAAAATAAGAGAAACAAAGGAATAATCAAACTAAAGAGATAAAATGAAAAGAGGAAGAATATCAGCATTCTGCAGGTAGCCCAAAGGCTACCCCCACACCATTGAGTTCTCTTCGTTCTCTCATAACATTGAGTGTGATCAGGCAGTCATCTTGACTAACTTGTCATTACACATATTGCACAACTACTTTTTGCTCAGGAAACCCTGCTCTTTGTTCTCCTGAGTCTCCTACACTCTATAAGAGTCACTACCTCCCACCATGTCATCCACCCCTCCATACTCATTACTGCTCCTCTTGGAGGCAGTCCTCTTGCTCCACAATGCTCTTTTACCTTCTTCCACACTTCTTGTGGTGGTGCTGCTTTTTCCTCTCTTCTCTTCTCTTTCATCTTTGGACATTCCCACTTCTTATGTCCCTTTTCTCCACACTTAAAGCACCATACTTCCTTTTCTACTATCTCTTGCTTCCTCACCTCATTCACTCCACACTGCATGATTCAACTCTTCAACACCTCAAATCTATTTTGAGGGTTCACCTTCTTTGTCTCCTCTTTCCCATTCCTGCACTTTTGGGCTACATGCCCAAACCTCCCACAGTACCTACATAGCCTCCCCTCTCTCCCTTCTAGTTCTGCCTTTAATTTGGCAAGGGCATGCCTCTCATTGAGCATGTTACTCATAAGTTTGTTGTATTGGTCCAGTGACATGGTATTATGTTCTGGACAGTGTAGTATGTATTTGTGTAAAAAAAAAAAAAAAAAAAGTGTATTTCTTGAGGGACTCATCATGTTCTTCTCCTATCTCATTTGTACATCTGCTGGGGTGCAAGATCTTTATTTAGCCAGGTGCCTACTGCCTTATTGACTACTGCCCTAATACTAGGGTAGACTATCACTTCATGGAGAAGATCTTTACTCTAAGTAGCCTCCTTTGTGTACACTGATCACAATGGACTAGTAGTACAAAGTAGATATGATGAAAGGTATATAAGTAAACTACTGAGCCCACTTAATTGTAAGGTCTGGTCTAGGCTAGTACCTGAGTTTGGTCCTAACCATCCATCTCTAGGTGTCATAAAATAGCAGGTAAGCTAGATAATCCACAGCGGTGGATCATTTTATTTCTTTTTCTTTTCTGATAAATATGTAATATTAAATACGCACAGAACATTGTGACTCAAAAGAGATGCATGGGATAAAATAGTTAGGCAAATACTTGTAAACATATATTTGTATATAAGTAGCTGAACCAATTAGCGGGAACTCTAACAAGTTCTCTTTGTCAAACTCTGACTTAGAGTGCAAGTGAGGTTAAGGTTACTCAACCATTACTTCAACCATTACACTGGGGTCTAAACTTCCCAGTCAGTCCACTTAAGCCTATGGCCTGGCTATAAAGAAGTTGGAATTGGTCTGAGATGACCACATACTGAGAGAGCAATGAGAGTAAGATTGGACAGGGATTGAGGTGATTGGTGTCCTGGATGTGAAAACAAGTTCTAGTGTAAGGATTGGTCACTTAGATAACCCAAGTAGGCAGATCCTAACTCTAAGTCAGAGTAGACAAAGAGAACTCATTAGAGTCCCTACTGGATTTGAGTACACTACTTATACTTATTCTACTTGGTCTGTGTACTACTTTCCCATGGTGATCATGTAACATCAATATGTCATGTTATGTGACCTCCCATGTGACTTCTCTAATTATGTAAGTCCATTCTAAAAATAGAAAAGAAAAGAAAAAGAAAGAGTCCTTGTGTCACAATTCATGACAGTTGACAGTTAGATTACTATGCTCCCTTCCATCAACAGTCTGTGTATAATATGAGTAGTGTTAGTTAGATTGCTATGCTTCCTTCCACCAATAATCTATGTATAACATGAGTAGTGTTATAGAGTCAGATCATCTTGCTCCCTTTTACCAA
>Ga0153955_100809_pt1 | contig 10460 bp, 13 predicted proteins | sample TSFL039MetaG_FD_104744 | JGI IMG/M metagenome (GOLD analysis project Ga0153955, IMG submission 104744) | Attine ant fungus gardens microbial communities from Florida, USA - TSFL039 MetaG | ecosystem: Host-associated > Fungi > Mycelium > Unclassified | place: USA: Florida, Wekiwa Springs...
ATCAAATGGTTTAAATCAATGATTAATAATTTAATTTAGTAATTAATAAGCAAATTATTAACTATTTCTTTCATAAAAAAATAATGAAAAAATTTATATTCAATTTTATATGACAATTTGATAAAATTATATTATTACATTTTATATTAATTAAGAAGAGGTGTAAGTAATGACAAAAGATAAATATCAATTAGAAGTTGAAAAAAATTATGATTGATTCAAAGAAAATAAAAGTAAAATAATTGAAGAAAACCCAAATAAAATTAATTATTATGCTTTAATTAAAAAATCAAAAATTAATTAGTTTATATAGAGCATATGATGAAGCAATAATAGAAGCTAATAAAAAATATAAAAACGAGCCATTTTCAATTCAAATATTAGAAACGAAAGAATTTGTCCATAGTTTAGGATCTATTGGTTTACAATGAAAAATATAATTAGAGCTATAAGAAATGGTCGTCCTATTGCGACTACATTTTTAGCAGAACTCAAATTAGCAGAAGATAATAAACTAAGTAAAGTAGAAAATAAAGATAAAATAATACAATGTAATGCTCTAATTGATACAGGAGCTACTATTTCTGTCATTTCTAAAAAAATAATAGAAGATTTAAAATTAAAACCAATTTCTGAAACAATAGTAGGATCTGTTTCTCATAATAACCAAAAAACTAGCGTTTATACTGTTCATATGGGCATTGCAGTAAATGAAAGAATCGTGCCAACACCTCAAGGTTTAAGACAAAATACTGAAATTATTTGATTCCCTATAAGTGTCGTAGCAGGTGAAGCGATTCATGAACAAGGAATAGATTGTATTATTGGTATGAATGTAATCACAGCAGGGCATTTTATATTTTCCATATAAATGAAAAAAGTTACTTCTTAAGTAACTTTTTTTATAAAACTAATTTAAATAAAAACTACTTTTGGAAAAAAATATTTGTTAATTATTAGATTTTTCTTAATCAAATTATCACTTAATAAAAACTCACTAACAAAATTAACAAATTTTTCTTCCATATTATGACCAAGAATAATAACATTAATATTTTTATCTCGTGCCTCTAATTCTTGATGTCACTTCATTTCACCAGTAATAAAAAGATCAATATTTTGATTATTTGGCATAGCTTCAATAACACTACCACCAGCACCAGAAGATAAAAGGACATTATTAATTTTAGTTTTTAAATCATTAGTAATAACTTTAACTTGATCAAAACCAAAATAATTTTTAAGATTTTTAATTATTTCAAATAAAGTCAAGTCTGAATATTGACCAATCACAGTTAATTTTTCTTGATCAAAATATTTAATATTACTAAATTTTAAATCCTTTGCAATTAATCAATTCATACCATTAAGATGTTTATCAAAATTTGTATGTAAAACATAAACATTAATCTCATTTTTAATTAATTTTTGATACAATGATTTTTTTACTTGACTCACTGTTTTATCATTAAGATTATTAGCAAAAATAAATGGATGATGACAAATAATTAATTTAATCTTTGTTTTTATTGCTATGTCAATCACATCACTCGTAACATCTAAAGCAATTAAAACTTGTTCAATCTCAATATTTTGTTTAGTTGCTTTAACTTGTCAACCAACAAAATCTCAATCACACGCATCTTTTAATGGAAAAGTATTTTCAATTTTCTTAATCAAATCTAAAAGTTTCATTTTTAACCTTTATAAAACTCTTTAATTAATTTTGATTTTGATGGATGTTTTAATTTTCTAATTGCTTTTGCTTCAATCTGTCTAATTCTTTCTCTGGTAACAGAGAATTCTCGTCCAACTTCTTCTAAAGTTTTTAATGTATCATATTTACTAATTTGTTTGTAAATTACTTTATTACGAATCACTTCTGGTTTATCTAAACTAGTATCATAATGTAAATGCAATTCACTCATTACTTCTTTTAATTCATTTTGTTCTGTTTCATCTTCGCAAAGTTCAACAATTCTTCGTAACTTTGTTGGTAAAATTCCAAAACGCATTCTAATAACTTTTTCTTCTCGTCTAGTTAAAACTTCAAAAAATACTTGGTCAAGTTGTTCTCGTAATCAATGACGTTCAGCAGCTTCATCAGGTGATAACATATTTTTATCTTTAATAAAATCACCAAAATGAGTATCATCTTCATCACCAATTGGTTTTTCCAACGGAACTGGATCAGATGCTAATTTTTTAATTTCTAAAATTCGATTAGCATTCATATTTTGACCCATTGCTTCAGCAATTTCTTCTGGAGTTGGTTCTCGTCCCAATTCTTGATTTAATTGTCGTTCAATTCTTGTTAATTTATTAATTCTTTCAACCATATGAACAGGAATTCTAATTGTTCTTCCTTGATCGGCAATCGCTCTAGTAATTGCTTGTCTAATTCATCAAGTTGCATAAGTAGAAAATTTAAAACCTTTATGATAATTAAATTTTAAAATTGCTTTACCTAAACCAATATTACCTTCTTGAATTAAATCTTCAAATGCTAAACCACGATTTAAATGTCTTCTAGCAACTGAAACAACTAATTTTAAGTTAGAATTAAATAACTGCTTAAAAGCAAAATCTCTTTCTTCTTCATCTTCAGATTCTAGCATTTTTGCATATTCAACTTCTTGTTCTTGCGTTAAAATTTGACTAGTTCCTAAAATATTAAAGTAAGATTTAATTCCATCTTTTCTTCTTGTATCATTAGAAATACTCATAGTATTTTTTAAATTTAAATCTTGTAAATCAACAGTAATATCATCTAAATTAATATTATCTTCTTCTTCAAGTTCAATTTCTTTTTCATCTTCATCAATTGTATCAATGAAAATAGCACCTTCTGATTCTAGAAAATCAAAAAAATCTTCAATTTCTTCATCATTTAAGTTTAAGTTTTGTAAATCAGTTAAAATTGTTTCTTGTGATAATTCTTTACCAGCAGCCATTTCATCTGCTAAAAAGTACTTCAAATCTTCTTTTGAATTAAATTTCTTTTTATCTTGACTCATAAATCATTTCCTTCGTTATTTTTTTATTTTATTAAATTTTTCTTTAAATTTGACATTTGCTGTAGTAATTCAATTTGTTTTTCAGGGTTGCTAGTATTAGTAATTTGACTTCTTAAATTAGCAATTTTTAGTTCAATCCGATAATTTTTAATATTTTTTATATCATCTTTAATAATTGATGCTGTAAATTGATATTTTTTATTTTGATGTTGATTAATAATCTCTTGATAAAAAGGAAGAAGTTCGTTGTCTTTTAATAAGTTTAAAAGTTCTTGTAAATCAATTTGTTGAATTTTTTCTCTTTGATATTTTTCTGTAATCAAAAAGTGTAGAGTCATTAATCTTTGGTCATCAAAAATAAATTTTTCCTTTTCTAAAATTTGATAAACCTGATAATCAAGTAATGAAAAAAAGAATAATTGCTTTTGTAATTCTAAAAATTTTTGTTTTAAAGATAATGGGATAAACTTACTTTGCTTTTGTTTTGAGTTTACTTGATTTACAACATTTGAAGCAACAATTTGTTGTGATTCTTTAAGAACAGAAAATAATTCCGTTTCTGTTAAATTAGTAAGAACTTTTAACTTTTCCAAGTAAAATTTAGTTGTAATTGGATCTTTAATTGCGTTTCATAAATCTTGCAATTGCTTAAGAAATGTCTTTAGTTGATAACTATCTTGTTTAAAATCATATTTCGTTTGATAAAAATTAATGGCAAAATCAAGTGGATGTAAAGTAGTATTAATAATCGCTTTAAACTGCTCAAGGTTATTTTTAATCAATTCATCTGGATCTTGGTTTGTTTGATTATCAATTACTTTAACATTAAAATTTTGTGCTAATAAATTAGTTGCAATTTTAATTGCTGCTTCTTTACCAGGAATATCACCATCCAAAAAGATAATAATATCATTAGTAAATTGTTTTAAAGTAGCAATATGTTCTTTTGTTAAATTAGTACCCATTAAAGCAACACAGTTATTAATCTCTTGACTGCTTAGACTAATAACATCCATATAACCTTCAACTAAATAAATGCTCTTATTATGCGGATTAAGACTATTTTTAGCTTTATACAAATTGTAAAGAATTCGTCCTTTTTTAAAAATTTCTGTTTCGGGAGTATTAATATACTTAAAATTTGCCTTTTCTAAATTATCTTGATTTTTAATAAAACTTCTGGCACTAAAACCTAAACATTCACCATCTAAATCAAGAATCGGAAAAATAATGCGATTAAAAAACATATCCTTAACTTTATCTTTATCAGTAATTTTAGCAAGACCAGCACCAATAATTTCATTAGTTTGGTAACCTTGTAATTGTAAATATTCTAATAATTGATTTTTGCTTGGTGCAAATCCAAGAGCAAAATCATTAATATTTTTTTCACTAACTTTTCGGTCATTTAAATAATTAAAAGCTGCTTTTCCTAAATCAGTTGTCATTTGATATTGATAAAAATTTAATGCTAAATTATTTAAAATTTTAAAAGGATGAAGTTTAATTTTTTGTGATTCTGTTAAATTTAAATGTAATTTCTCTAAATCAATCTTAGCAATTTTTGCAACTTCTCTAACAGCACTTAAAAAATCAATGTTTTTGTATTTTTGTAAAAAAATAAAAACATTTCCTTGTTCGCCGCAAGAAAAACACTTATAAATTTGCTTTTCTTGTGACACTGATAAAGAAGGGTTAGAATCTTGATGAAAAGGACAAATTGCTCAAAAATTATTACCCTTACGAGTTAATTTTAAATATTCTCCAACAATATCAACGATATTAACTTGTTCTTTAATTTGTTGAATTTTTTGACTGAAGTCTTGATCCATAGACACGCTTCCTTATATTTATTATTAACAAGAAATATTCAATTTTTGATATAAATACTTTTTTAATTCCGTAATTTTCACTCGAACTTGACCCATATCATCACGATTTCTAACTGTTACTGCTTCATCTTCTAAAGTTTGATAATCAACAGTAACACAATATAATGTTCCAATTTGGTCATGATAATTATATACTTTGCCAATTTCAGATTTTTGATCAAAAATTACATCTAATAAAGTTGGCTGTAATAACGCAAATACTGCTTGAGCTTTTGAACCCAATTTCTTCTTATTCAATGAAGCAATCGCAACATGATATGGTGCCAAAAATGAATTTAACTTTAAAACAGTTCTACTCTTATCCTTAACTTTTTCTTGAATCAAACTATCACAAATAATAGCAAAAAATAATCTTTCAACACCAATTGATGGTTCAATTACTAATGGATTAACAAGTTTATTTGTCGTACTATCTTGCGCTAAAAAATTAGCTTTGCTTGCTTTGGCATGCTGCATTAAATCATAATTACCACGATTAGCAATACCAGATAATTCTTTTCAACCAAATGGAAATTTATACAAAATATCAGTTGTCGCTAAAGAATAATGCGACAATTTATCTTTATCATGTTGATGTAATTGACAATTATGCTCAGAAATTCCTAACTTTTTAATAAAATCTTGCATTGATTTTAATCAATAATTAAATCAATTAATACTATCTGTTGGACTGTAAAAGAATTCTAATTCCATTTGTTCAAATTCATAAGTACGAAAAATAAAATTTCCAGGTGTAATTTCATTACGAAAACTTTTACCAATTTGACCAATCCCAAAAGGAAGTTTTTTATTATAAAATTTCTTCATATTATTGAAATTAATAAAAATTCCTTGTGCTGTTTCAGGTCGAAGATATAACTTGTTACCTTGATTTTCAACTGAACCTTGATAAGTTTCAAACATTAAACGAAATTGTTTAACTTTAGTAAAATCAGAATGCTGACAATTTAAACATTTAATCTTTTTTTCAACAATAAATTGATCTAATTTTTCATTACTTCAACCATCACAATCAAGATCAGGGAAATAATGTTGGATTAATGTATCAGCACGAAAACGAAATTTACAATTTTTACAATCAACCAAAGGATCATTAAAATTATCTAAATGTCCAGAAGCTTGTCAAACTTTAGAATTTAATAAAATTGAACTATCTAAAGCAATATTAAACTGATTATTTTTAATAAAATGATTTCATCATAATAACTTAATTTTATGCTTTAAAATTACTCCTAAATGACCATAATCTCAAGTATTTGCTAAGCCACCATATATTTCTGATCCTTGAAACACAAAACCAAATTCTTTTAAATGATTAATAATTTCCTTCATAGAAAAAACAGTTTTTGCTTGCACTTTATTCCTCCAAATTAAAATTTATGTCATTCATAAGAGTATATTAAATATTTTATCTCATTTTTTGAAAAAACTAAGTTATTTTATTATTATATACTATATTTGTCAATATATTATAGGTGTTATTATTAGAAATAAAAAAGACAAAAACATCTAATAAAAGATATTACAAATTAAGCATTCGTTCCAATTGATTGACTACTTTTATAATAATGTAATTCATTAATTTTTTCTGTGTTAGAATTTTTAATAACTGAATTAATATCAACTTGTTCTTTAGTAATTATTTTTTCATTATCAAATAAAAACTTAATTTCATAAATATTATCATAAAGTAAATTTAATGTTTTATTTTGTAAATCTTCGTCAATCATTATTAAATATGCAAAATTTAATTCTTTACACAACCATTCATATTCTTTATACGTTGTAAATAATAATGCAAACTCTTTTTGTTCCTTTTCATTGATATCTTTAATAGTATTTTTCATTTTTGAAATACTTATTGTTTCATATTTATTAAGTAAATATATTGCTTTAGTTAAATAATTTTCAATTAATTTTGGTGGCTTATTCTTTTCTTTTTTTAACTTTAAAAGATACTTTGTCGCAACATCTATAATAATCAGATTAATAAAATTATTTAATATTTCAGAATTAATTTTCTGCTTCATAATCTTAAATCTCACTTTCTTTTTTATTATATCATTATCAAACTTATTGCTGTATCACTTGTTAATTTAAGTTATCTTCGTTATTATCTCAACTTTCTAACTCCTGATAAATCTCTTTTCATAGTTTCTTATTATTTTTAAGAACACCTAATAATTTTTCTGGCGAATCAGATTCAATCTTATTTATGATTGATAACTTTAATTGTTGTCTTCCTTGTTTTTTTAATAGTACCAATGAACCTAAAAAAGATCCTAAAGGTGTCAAAACTGAAAAAATAATTGCAATTATTTCCAAAGTCAACTAATTTATCCCCTTTTCGTAAACTTAGTATAAATATTATTAACTATACCCTAATTCTTTTAAACTTTTCGGATTATTAGGTCATTCATCAATTACCTTAACAAAAAGATTTAACATAATTTTAATATTAAAAATTTGTTCCAATTCTTCACGAGCTTTAATCCCAATACTTTTAATCATCTGACCTTTTTTACCAATTAAAATTGCTTTTTGTGATTCTCTTTGGACAACAATTACTGCTGAAATTTCTAATAAATCACTATCAAAAATCATATCTTCAATCATAACTGCCACACTATAAGGAATTTCTTGTCTTGTTAAAAAAATAATTTTTTCACGAATTACTTCTTTAGCAATTTGTTGATCACTACTATTACTTTTAATGTCAACATCAAAGAACTTAGAGCCTTCCGGTAAATATTGATAAATATTTTTTAATAAAACATTTAAATTAAATTCTTTAATTGCTGAAATGGGAATAATTTCTTTAAAAGGTAATAAATCTTTTCATTCATTTATTTTATTAAAAAGCTCAACTTTATTAACCAAATCAACTTTAGTTAACAATAAAAAAATTGGCATTGTTCGTTCTTTTAAAAGTTTAATAATTCTTTCTTCGTTTGGCGAAATTGCTTCATTTGCCGGTGCTAGTAAACAAATAACATCAGTATCTCTAGTAGCACTCGTAGCTTGTTTATTCATAATTCGTCCCAATTGATTATGATATTTATGAATTCCTGGTGTATCTAAAAAAATAATTTGCATACTATCATCAGTATAAATCCCTTGTAGTTGCTCTCTTGTTGTTTGTGGTTTTGGACTAACAATTGCAACTTTTTCTTTTAAAATTGTATTTAATAAAGTTGATTTCCCAACATTAGGTTTACCAATAAAACTTACAAATCCAGCCTTAAAAGTATTACTCATATTATTTACTATTTCCTTTCAATGACTCTGATATAAAAGCAAAAGGCAATAAATCTTGTACCTTAACAATTTTGATATCTTTTTCATCTTTACTATTAATATTACTAATATAAACTTTAGCTGTCATCGGCATAACTTCAGCCATAAATTGGCGACAAATACCACAAGGTGAACCTAAACTATTACTATCAGTAATTAAAAACAAAGCTTCAATATCATCCTTTTGATAACCTAAAGTAATTACTTGTGTTAATGCTGTTCTTTCAGCACAAATAGTTGCTGGAAACGAAGCATTTTCAACATTAACACCTGTAACTTCTTTTTTATCTTTAAGAATAACAATCGCAGCAACACGAAAATTTGAGTACGGAACATAAGCATTAGTTTGTAATTTTTTTGCTTTATTTAATAATTCTTGAAAATTCATATTTATCCCTTTTAATCCTTCTATCTTCTAGTTTTGAATTTAATTACGAAAAATTTTTAAAGTTGTTAAAACTGTTTTTTGTAATTGAAACATAACTTTTTCTTCTTCTTTGGTTTCATGATCATAACCCAAATTATGTAACAAACCATGTAAAAATAAAAATGATAACTCACGATTTAAACTATGTTGATACTCAATTGCTTGATGTTCTGCTTTTGGATAACAAACATAAACATCACCTAAATCACTAATATCTTTACTTTTAACAGAAACTTCATCTTGATTAGCAAACGATAAAACATCGGCAATGTAATCTTTATTACGATAAGTTCGGTTTAAAAGTAAACTTTGAGCTTCATCAACAAAAACTACGGCTACTTCAGCATTCTTAACTTTTGTTTTACTAGCTTTTAAAGTTTGATTTAAAATTCCTAGTGCTAGTTTTGGAAAATCTTCAAGATTAAAACCTTGTTCGTTAAAAATGTTTACTTGATTACTCATTAGTTTTTTGACTCCTATAATCTCTAATTTTAATTATAACAAGAAAATATTATTTAATTATATAAAAAAATCACCACCAATAAATTAATACTGATGATGATTACCAAATTTGCTGTTACAAATTACTTACGTCGCTTTGTTTTTTTTGCTGAATTTCGCTTAGCACGCATTTCAACTCGTTTTGAAACAAAATATTCTTTCTTCTTTACTTGTCGCTTTGTTTCTTGTGAGATTTTTTGAAAAGACTTTAACGCTTTATTAAAAGCTTCTTCGTTGCTTTTCTTATCTTTATCTTTGTCATTATCAGGTGTTGCTTGTGGCTTTAACTTGACTGATGGCATTTATATCAGCTCCTATTTCTTTTTTATCTAGTAAATTATACTTACTTAAATTGATTTTTACAAGTTAATTTTATCTTTTAGCTGTATTATTTTATTTAATTAAAACCAATGTCTTTTCAATTCTTTGAAATTATAATATCAATTAAAAGCATCATCTAAAAAATAAAAAATGATCAAATTATAAATTTAATCATTTCTAGAACAAATCAATTAAATAATAAAAATATTAATTAATTTATCTTCCAATTTTTTTAAGTTTTTTATTATCCAAATAAACAAAAGATTGAGGTGCTGCTTTTAATCCTAAATCTTCTATTTTTTTAGGTTTAGTAAATTCTTTAACATTATCAAGTTCATATGCTATTGCTTTATCTTTATTCTTATAATATTCAACAAAAAAATGATAATCAATTCCAGCATATTTTTGAGTTTTACTTCATATCTTATCAGGATGTTCTTCTAAAATTTCAACAATATCAGCTTCTGCCATAATACATGAATCTGGTGCAGTGGAATAGATAAAAATTTTATTAGGCTGATATTTTCTTGTTTTCACTTTTCTAAATTCAAATTTTTTTTCCCCAGAAATTATTTTCTTTACATATTCTGGATGAATAGATAATAAAATTGCTTGTTTCATAATTAAAGAATCTCTCCTTACTCTTTTTTTCATTTAATTAGACTTGTTAAGAATAAAAATAAATTCTTCTTTAGTTATTTTATACAATCCTCTTGGTGCTCATAATTTTGGTCCATTAAATAAATTTAATTTATCTCTTAAATCTCCTAATGTAATTCTTTTATTAAAATTTCTCAAAAATAAAAATTCTAAATAATTTGGATTTTTATAATTTTTAAGTTGTTCAATCGTAAGAACTGAACGGCTAAGTAAAGAATTTAAATTTGGAAGGTTATGTTTATCTAATGATTTTTTTTCTAAAACTATTCCAATTCCTGTTAATACACTTCTAAATCTTGCAGGACTTGTTGATGAATCATTGGTTCTATAAAATATAATAATGTC
>Ga0153955_100812_pt1 | contig 10319 bp, 12 predicted proteins | sample TSFL039MetaG_FD_104744 | JGI IMG/M metagenome (GOLD analysis project Ga0153955, IMG submission 104744) | Attine ant fungus gardens microbial communities from Florida, USA - TSFL039 MetaG | ecosystem: Host-associated > Fungi > Mycelium > Unclassified | place: USA: Florida, Wekiwa Springs...
GGAGAAGGTGAACCTTATGCAGATATTAGAACATGGTGGTTTTAGATACTTACTCGTCAAAAGATAAACATTCGAGGCCAAGTTTCAACACCCACGAACAGCTTTCAAGATAGCTGGCACAAACCCTGATTACGAGCAGACATTACATGCAGCATATGAAGTAGGAAGATTTGAATGAAAGACGGTGACATGCCCAGGAAAGGGTCTGTACTACTATTGGCAAGTATGATACAATCTGAATGAAGACAAGTTAAATATATGCATTTCGGTAGAAACTTGATTCAAGCACGAAGCCAACATAAATGTTGAGATGGCGACAAAAACCTAATCCCTTGCACTATGGTTAATCACAGTCATGGATACTTCCACTCATTTCTTCAGTTGTCATCTGGTCTAGTCACCCCAGATGACAGTAAAGAATCTATTGCCATTGATTGGCGGGGGCACGGGGAGTATTCAGCAGAGTTGCTTCTGTTTGATGATGAGTAAGGCGAAGGTGGGAGCTGCTCATGCTGCGAACCAGGATGAGATTCGTAGGCCCCAGCATGAAGTGGTGAATGGAAGTCCCGATGACGTTTCGGGGGTGGCTCAAGATAGATTGGCACCTCTGAGCGAGGGGCTGCATGAGAGTATGTCTGTGGAGGAGACCAACTCCGTGAAGTTTCTCGATACTGACTTGGTCGACTGTGCCGTGGTGGAATAGATTGGATGAAAGGAGTAGGATTGTTATAATTGCCGTTTAGATGAGGGGGCTGTAATGGTTCAAATGACGCCTGATGTACGTCTAACACAGTGCGGTGGAGATTTGCCATCGCAGCTATACGCTAGAACCGAATTGAGTGACATTACCATATTAGGAGAGGCAGACAAACCTGGTCCTCAGCGGCTTTTGCATTCAACATGGCAAGAAGCATATTGCGGTCTCCGTCCCCTTTTGTTCGATATGCGGAGAGGATCTCTTGCAGGCTGGGTGGCGAGGGCTAGAGGCTGTAAGATGTCTGAGGATATACATGCGAAAACTGGCATACTTGTTCGAGGACTTGGACAGAGGAGGCAACCATGCGCCTGACGTCGGTATCGGACAGGTTGCGTGGGCAGACTGAGGAGTCTGGGAGGGGATTCATGGTTGCGAGGAAAAACTACGGGGCTAAGAACAAGAGGGAACACTGGCTCTTATGCCTCGCTTGTACGCTATTTTTGTTCTTGTACCAAGACTTTTTGCCAAGACTTTGTTGCGGCCACCCGTTCCCTGAACTATTTTCGAATCAGGAAATGCTCAGAGCCAAGAATAGCTGGTGGCAATGACACATGCTTTTGGCTGCAGCGAGGGCCTGTGTTGCCGTGCACATGACCGGGAGTCCTGTGTTCCTGCTACTGAAAGGTCTGCTAGGTGGTCTCCGCTTTGACACTTACGTGTGACGCCAGATAAATTTTTGAATGAAGCGGGTCCGTGGCCATAAATACCAGCCAATCAGTGGCTATCACGCAGGTTATATTCGGCACACTCCCACGGTGGATCGTACTTTGTCACGCAACGAGCAGTTTTAACTGTAGCCCCGCCCAGCTTGAGATATCCAGGGTTTAGTATCCATGAACTTACATTCTGTTACCCAATGGTCTCATTGTTATTGTCGAACAGGCACAAGACGCCTGCTGAATAAGCGTCAGATCCATTTATCATCGCGCCTTGACACGGCGGAATTCTTGCCCAGTCCTACCGTTTGCCAAGGACTATCACCATTTGCTCGCCTTTATGTGCGTATTTATAGATCTGACCGCTTTACTTGCGCTGCCATTGATTGACTTGTGCATGTTTTCAGTCTGCTCGTGTACGTATGGAATCCTCGTCCGCCTCCCTCCAGCCTACCCCGCCACCTAAACCCTCCGTTCGATACTCTTGGAAAGAATTTTATCCAACGGCATGTGTCACTTATGTACGCGACCATCGACAGGCCGATGATCTCCTTCAACGACTCAACAAAGGCCCCTATGGATTCGACCTGGAGTGGAAGCCCACTTTTATCAAAGGCCAAGCTCAAAACCGGGTTGCCTTGATCCAAATTGCAAATGATCAGACCATCCTTCTCCTCCAGGTTTCAGCAATGCAGCGTAAGCTAGCAGACGAGCCCGAAGCTCTGACTGATCAATTAGATCCTAGGATTCCCGTCAAAATTGTATGACTGGCTACTCGATCCAAAAACTATCAAGGTCGGAGTCGGCATCCAAGGTCAAATGGCAGTATATTTATGTTGTATGCATCTGCTTACTCTTGCTACAGACGACGCAACGAAACTTTATAAGGACTGGAGTGCTGACCTCAAGAACTGTGTAGATCTTTCATTGCTGGCGCGCACCGTAGACAACAAGCAGTGGAAAGGAAGATACACCGATCCTTTGGGTTTGGCACGTCTAGTCGCCACATATTTGTGTCGTGAACTTGTTAAAGGCAAAATTACTCGAAGCAATTGGGAGCACGTGCTCACTCGACCTCAGCAGACATGTTGGTACCTCATGTTTCGTCGTTGCCTGATAGTTTCTGAACTTTTGTAACAAGATGCTGCCAATGATGCCCATGCAGGCTACGTGATATACGTAAAACTGATGGCGATGTTGTCGAATGTCTCACCACCTCCACGTGCCAGTTGTTATACGTTTGATACGACGAATGGTGCACTCTGTGTTCCTTCCAGAAAGACACCATGGACAGCATTGAATCCAAATTACGATCCTGGACCTCTACCGCCATCTGGGGAATCGAAACCACCGAAACAGAACAAGCCGAACAAACAAACAATGAACTCTCCCGAAGTAGCTTCCAGTCAAACTCATTTGCCAGTCACCCCAGTCCCACACTCAGTCGCTGAACCTCCAGACCCATCATTCTCTTACGTTCACAGAGGAGGTCGAGCTTTTGCTGGTGCCCCTCTGCCACTGCATAACACATTGCCGGGATCTCGCCTACTTCCTTCCCAGATGGATGCAGATCATGAAATTATAACATATTCTGTCCAATAAGATTCTTTTCATAGGTACAGAGGACCTCTGCATTGCAATCTTCATTCACTCTTGAGTCTTACATAATCCACAAGCCGTGGTGTTAAGGAGCATTACCTTGTTCCATGTCTTCCCTTAATTTATAAACTCCCATGCTCGATAATGGCACACAGATTCTGTGTGCTTGACTCGGTACCGTTGAGCCATATGACCTTGGTGGTAGATAGATTCTCGTGGGAACATTTTACGAAAATACATGTAAAACTAGAACCACTGCCAAGACCTTGGGCATTTCTCATGCTATCTATGTAGCCGAGCGCTTTCTCCCAGTCCTGGAAAAAGAAGAGTTCCCACAACTGGATTTCAGTAACGAGTGAGATAGAGATATCTGATGCATGAGTGTTGATCTTGTATGGCTTGGGCTCATGATTTCGACATTATTGCTATACCCTTATAGGGAATACAAAATTAGCACTATCATTCTCTGCCCTAGTGGTGAGGACCTTGTCCAGTAAATATATATAGTACAAGAATATCACCCCTGGAATACAAACTCCCTGTTTGATCAACCTTGATTCTCCTGATCCAAGTACTATTGATAACTTTATCAACTTCCACCCAGTTTGTCCAGAAATGTAATCGAAAATATTCATTGATGATTGAACAATGCACTGTCATGAACCATGATATATAATCGTGAACTATCTAACATACATTTCGGTCCACTCAAACATAAATCGTAAGTATTTCGTTGAGATTTCTACTCTCTCATCCTGACTAATCATCAAAAACGGAAGGGGCGCGGAAGAGGCGAGATGATACTCGCGGTTTGCCACTTTCTGGTTGCATGGCGGTGAAACTAGTCGGCCGCTCAACTCGAGCCTTCTCTCGCGGGTCTCGGAAATCGGTGGGTACTATTGCTTCTGGAACCGATGAGCTAGAGATTGGTTGCGAGGACACTGATCTGGAAGGCAAGGTTGTTTGATGGTTTGTTGCACTGGAAGACCCCCCTCCCCCTTGCCTAAGAGCTTTTTTAACCTGCACATCAAAATTATTGTTGTCTTTACAGATAAGCTTTATGCGATCGATGATAGAGTGAAAGGCTCACTATGAGCTGAATCAGCATCCCAAAGCATGACACCACCGAAGGAGGAGTACTGAGATCGTGTACTTTCGATGATCTTGGCCAAACTCTCGCCGTCAACATACCCTGAGTCAGCTGCTTGGGGGCTGGCAGGAGCACCGATATAAATTTTAACATCTGGATTGGGTGATGTCATTTTAGCCCACCGATCCCTGTAGAGTTTGGTTAATCAATACATCTTACCAAAGATCGTGGGGCGTATAGTTGTTGAGCACATACCACGTTTCGAAATTGAACTCCTGTTTGATGCCATGGTTTTCAGTGGTTGAATATGGTATTATCGTGGGTCCTTACCGAAGGTTGTGATAGTCCGCAATCGTTGTTATCTAGTGGGAAGTGTCAGAACAGTGTTGTTGATGGTCCAAGTGGAATAGAGGTACAAAATTGGACGAAGACGGCATCGAAACTGGCGCTATTTATTACATTTCCTAATGCCACGTCTGGGAAGGGACATTGAGGGGCAGCAGTGATATAGTACCTGCAGACATGAATTAGAGATGTAAGTATAAGATAACACCACGTACTGCTTGTCCGAGTTCTTCGACAAAGTTCTCAATTCTTTAACGAATGTAGAATAATACTCGGGAGAACCGGACTCTATGTCCAAGTCCACCCTATACAGAGGAGTAAGCGGATCATCGAGTTCGTTTGATTGACACAAAACTGACCCGTCGAGAACCGCATCTCCAAAAGGTCTTGTATTACTTCCTGCGTGTTTCAGCCGATCCATTAGTAAAGTAGATATTGAGTATCGGTATTTTGTTTTGACCTACCACCTCCTTCGATTTTGTATCAGCACGAATGCGACGAAATTGAGATAAAATGACTCTACCTAAGAACATATTCCATATAGTCTCCGCGAAATCATTAGCCGTTCCCGCATCCGGAAACCCAACTTGACCTGTGGCTCCTCCGAGGCTAATCGTGACAATTTTCCCCTTGGACTGACAAGTCTTGATATCAGAAGCTAGGAAAGAACAGTCTGCTAGGGCGGAACCTGCAAACACTTTTCCATATGAATTGCATATCTTGAAAAACTATCAATACATTGCACCAGCACAAAATAGCATTATACTTACGTTCGAAAAATCAACTTCCGGCTTCCCGTCCATTCCGAAGAAAACATAGAGGAACGCCAGTGGGATCACATCGATCGTATCATCTTGACAATAAAATGATAACCTGGTGTTGTTCAACGACAGTCAAGTATCCGGATCAGTTAGCTCACCTTTGCTGATGATCTGCCGAGTCCTGGCCCCAATACCTTCCCAACAAACATTCGAAGGTTAAAAATGTACGAACATCAACAATCTAGGAGAGAGCTTACACAGCGAGCTATTTTGCGAAATCAGTAGTCTAGCCACTGCCCAAACTTTATTGAAAGGTACTCACATTATCTGAACGACCGATGGAGAAGGCAGCTACCAGAATGTTGAGAGTTTCGATAAGCAAGAGGAAGAGTCCAGCTCTGATCATGACGGTACTCGCGACCAGAATCAACTGCTTTGTCCTTGTTCAATCTCCAACTTATGTAGCATTGTGCAATTTTTGATTTTGAACTATCCTTTTCGGAATGAGACATCTCAGGGTTGAGGTGATAGGTGGGAAATATGGCATATGGCCAATCAGAACTTGACAATCAGCATTTTTCCTAGTCATGTGTCGCTTGAAGAGAAGGACCCCCGAAAATTCCACTAGATGTTTACATTCCAAATTTTCACAGATGTCGGGAGAATTTGATCCGAACATCCACTTAGCATAATAATAGATTTCTTTTATGATACTGCGTCAGATGAACCACGCATTGCAATAAAAAGTAAGAATTCTAGTGTTGGTGCACTCTATTACAGGCTCTTTCAATGGAGGGACTTAGGTACGAGGTTATTACCAGCTAAATCAACAATAACTGAATGGTGTGCAGTAAATATAACCCCCCGAGATCAGAAGGGTTTCAAATTCTTAATCATTATGTAAGACACTAAATCTGCATACTGGTGATGGAGGTTCTCACATTTATACGCCCTTGAAACGACGTCGACTAGGTTAGGTGAGGAGATAGCAGTGAGTTTTTAGATTGATGATACTCATTTCCAGTAGACTGCATTCTGATTTGTGCTACTACTGTCGCGTGGCACTTTGAAATAGATCAGCGGATAATGCCGAGACATATTCTCAGAACAAGAGCTTCATGTCTAGCCGCCAACGACAAAGAAACTGAAACATGTGTAACACAATCAAACAGGTCATATAAAAGGGCAGGAAGGAAGCAAAGCAAGCTGACTGCAATACAGCACAGCTCACAAAGAAGCAGGAAGTGAGCAAGGTGAACTGGCTGAGACACAACACAGAGAATGATGGTTCCCATAACAAAGCAAGATTCTATTTTATCTGTTGTTGTATTATATGTTCTGAGAATGGCTGGATTGTTGCAAACAATCTTTGATCACATGAGGATGCTGATTCTGGGTGTCACCTACCGTGAGAGCAACAATAACCTACCAGTAGAGCACAATGATGAGCGTTAGTTGGCAGGTTGGCAGACTGGTGATGATTGATTGGACAATCTCAATGATTCAACTATGCACAGAGCAATGGCGTATTTTGAAAAAAAGTCTATACATACGAACGACATTGGGCATCAATTACAAGAAATTAACAAGTTTTATGTGGACACTGTCAGTTCATTTCCTCCGTCGACGGGGACCTGAGATTCACCACGGATGGGATCTTCAAATCGTTGAGCTATGACTACAAAGAAAAGAATATAAAAGTCTGACCGAAGTAGGGCTGTGCTTGTGCTTCACGAGCTGTTAGACGTTCCTGGTGATCATATCGGAGTAGCTTATCCAGCAGATCGATTGCTTCGTTCGAAATATATCTCTGATTCTCTGACGTGATGAATCTTGTCCAAGGCTTCCTCGGGTATCTGACAAATACTTAGAGATTTGCATGTTTGAAAAATGTTGACCGACCTTCCGAGTAGTTCATCGTACTGCGAATCCAATCGGATATTGTACTTATCAATGTATGCGTAGAGTTCATCTGTTCCGAGAACTTTGGTGATCTTGACCAGTTGGTCGTAATTATCATGGCCGTGGAAGAATGGTTCTTTGCGGAATATCTGGGGAATCATCAACGTGACATCAAGAGCAATGTAGGCGCCTCCTCTTACCATTGATGCAAACATGCAACCATAACTCCACATATCCAAGCTGTAATCATATTCTTGGAAGTCCACAAGCAGCTCTGGTCCCTTGAAGTACCGTGACGCAACGCGAACATTGTACTCAGTCTTTGGATGGTAGAACTCTGCCAGCCCCCAATCAATAAGTCGAAGCTAGTGTTTAAGTGAATTCTAGCTCTGCACGTCTTATATCAAGACATACCTTACGATGTTCGTGGTCTATCATGACATTATGTGGCTTCACGTCGCGGTGCATTATGCCCTTGGAATGGCAAAAGTCCAGAGCCTATGGGAGTTGAGTGACATCTAAGGAAAGCACCAATGCATACCTTCAGTAACTCAAACATGTAAAACCGCACATCGTAATCCGTGAAGCGGGGATACAGTACTTTGAAATCAATGTTGTTAACGTATTCGGTGATTAAGCTAGGGATCTTTGATGCAGGATCGCGCACGACGTCAAGCAGGGCAACAACATTCGGGCCACCTGCAAGATTCTGTAGAATTTTGATTTCTCGTTTGATTTTCTTCTTCTTTACAGGCTTTAGAACTTTGATGATACACTTTTCCTCCGTAATCACATTTACGCCCTCAAAGACCTGGAAACGTGTTCGATAGAGTGCTGTGGGGGGGAAGGGAAATAAACAACCTCAGAGTATTTTCCGCGTCCCACTTTTCGAACAATCTCATAGTGGTCCTGTGAGCCCCACTGCACCTGAAGATTGTCTTCCAGATGAAATCAGAGATGGTGAAGGGTGATAAAAAAACCATCATACCGTATTCGTGCCAGGATGGTCCTAATTTGGCATTTACATCGGCGTAGACGCGCGCGACGGACTTTGTAGCAGTACGGCCCATGGGCTGAGGACGGTGAAAGCTGAGAGTTGCTGTGGCTTCAATACAACGAGGAGGCGGCCTGCCTAATTGCTCAGACTTTGTTTCTCACGGGTCACGCTTCTGCCAATCCGATAACCGAAAGGCAAAATGACATACAGACAACGACAAACTCGTCAGATAAAATTACCAGCACGCTGGCCCAACGATGTCCATTATCTTGAATCCTACCAGTTTCATGAATCTGTAATACCGTCTCTTCGTGACTTTGTGAAGGGTAGCCCCTCAACCGCTGGCCAACTTTCGGTTTCTTATCCAATCTGCATTACAATTCGACATATTGTCAATCCAGACCATCCTGCAAATGGCTAGCGCGGACTGTTCGCAGCCTCTCATATCAAACCAAATACACGCATCCTCGATTACAATGGTAGGCTGAATCTCGGCCAAGGAGACGGATGCCGCCACCCTGACGGAGCTACCCATTCAGGTGAAATACATTGTGATAATCGCTCTACGTCCGACTACGATCTCTGTTTGCACCGCTTCCCTGACGGTTCAAGCTTGGGGATCGATGCTCACAAATCCGGTAATGAGGCAAGATTTATCAACGATTACCGAGGAATCTCAAAGAGGCCTAATGCTCTCTTTCGGGACAATAGGATGGATACCGGTGAACTTAGGGTGAGTATCTGGAGCTCTTCTGAGGGGATCCGGAAAGGCGATGAAATCCTTGTTTCGTATGGCAAATCATGGTGGCAGGCTCGTAGTGCATAGTGTAATGCAGGTGTGCTGACAAAACTGGACAAATCAATATATTAAACATCTTGTTCACCTGAGACCTTAAAAAAACCATATAGATCATTGCAAGAAGATTCAAGAAGCATTGGGACAACCTCTCAAAGGAAGTCAACATCTTCAAAAGAGTGGTGGAATCAAGACTGCCAACAGGACCTTGAGTCATACAGAGCCACTAGGGACCCAGGCAAATGGGCCAAGTTCAGACAAATTACAAAGGTCGCCAAATGTTTCTTTTTCAACAAAAAGATCCATGAAATAATCATAATATTTGGCTCTCAAGAGAGAATCAACTCTTTAAATACAACTACTAAAAATCTGGTTGTGTCAGAATCAGTGGGGCAGTCTCTGATCCCTCTCTAGGGTTATAGAGATTAAGACAAGAAGAACTTGACAGAGTCCCTCTATAAATTGACTAGCTATTTATATAAGTACAAGTGGCTGTGAGCTAATCTATTCTAAGAGGGATTACAGTATCTATATGCTACCATCTGTTAAGTTCTAAGTAATTCCCTATGTCAGATAGCTTCTACTTACATGTTCTCCTATATATTGTTATATTTAGAATTTCATAGTTATTTTCCTTTCTTTTTTATTTATTTCATTAATTATTATTATTATTGTTATTATTCTCCTTTTGTAGATCTCCTAGTTCATTAATCTTCTATAATTACATTGTAGTCTGTACTCCATGTACATCTTCTTTCTTGGATTTAGTATATATATTGCATAGTTACAGTGTAGTTCTCCAGTTTGTAAATTAATGTTACTTATGTCTATTTCTCTTTTCTATATATCTCCTTTTCAACTCATACTTTGACAACTTCATCACTCTAAAGTTAGCAACCAATTATAGTAACAGAAGATCAGGGTACAACATACAAGTTGAAGCCAAAGTTATTTTCTCTGTTGTCAACAAAACAACCTCTAGACATTACTTATCAACATCCCAGATTATCACAAACCACCCACCTACACCAAAAATAGTATGGCTAGAGAGATGGGAAGAACAGGAGTTATTCTTGGACAGACTAAATAAGGGATTCTAAAAATAGAACCAAAGATAAGATAAGATAGAGTTATATGACTTGGTCACATGACAAGTCACATGATAAAACCTTCTAGAAGGATCAGTAGTTACTTAAGCATACACATAGACAAATAGAAATTGTGTATAAGTAAGTAATACAATTCACCAAGAAACTCTATTGAGTTCTCTTTGTTTTCTTATAAGTTGAGTGTGATAAGGCAGTTGTAACAATTGAGGTCTCAGTTGGGTAACCTTAACCTCACTCGCACTCTAAGTCAGAGTTTGACAAAGAGAACTCGTTAGAGTTCCCGCTAATTGGCTCAGCTACTTATACA
>Ga0153955_100813_pt1 | contig 10306 bp, 18 predicted proteins | sample TSFL039MetaG_FD_104744 | JGI IMG/M metagenome (GOLD analysis project Ga0153955, IMG submission 104744) | Attine ant fungus gardens microbial communities from Florida, USA - TSFL039 MetaG | ecosystem: Host-associated > Fungi > Mycelium > Unclassified | place: USA: Florida, Wekiwa Springs...
ATAGTCTGAGGATTAGACCTCAGACTTAACAACATCTTTTGTTGCTGAACTACTTCGCATTTTTGAGCCTTTTGAAGACCACTCTTGCAAATCACAAACTAGTAAGTAACCATTTGTGATAGTGGTTTTCGATCTTATGTGGTCCTCCGCACTTTTGGTACTTGGAACAGTGGGCCTTGCATGCAAAGGTGGCATGGCCCCATTTCCAGCAGTTGTGACATTGCGGTACTCTAGGGTTCATGCTGGTACCTCTGATAGTGGCTATATATCTGCCAAAATTGAAGGAATAGTTAATAAGTGTTTTGGCCTTAGAGCCGTTTTGTGAATCCCAAATGTCGATCCATATGATGGCCATGTCTGATTTGGGGGATGCCTTAATGACATGTGGTCTAGCTGCAAGAGTTATACCTTTGAATAGGTCACTGTTTTTTAGGTGATTAGTGATGTCATCATTAGCAATAGCTAGGCCGCTTGGCTGAATATACAGGATGCCTGTGATTTTGAGGTATGTTTTTGACTGTGGGAAGCGTGGTGCAGCAACGTCGTTTGCCTCTATGCCTTCGATGGACTTAATGTATTTTTCCATGATTGATAGATCACTTGGTGTGGGGACATAATTAGTAGTAATGATGATGTTTTCAACCATGGGTCTGATAAATTCAGCTCTTAAAATAGATTTTAACCTTTTTAAGAGATTGTTGATAGAGCTGACGTGAAACCCTGCATTGCTCATAATTGAAGTGACATGTTGACCTAGGAGAGGGACGATGGCTTATTTCCTTGATGGACCTTTAGTGGTAGTGATGATCTTTTTTTTACCTTTCGAATGTGATGTGTCGAGAGAAGCATTGTGTATTTCCAAGATTTTCCTATTTAGGAGAGCCAGGAATGCTTCCTTGAGTTTGAGTATATTGGAGGCCTGCAACGAAACTTGAGTGTACGACCTTGGGGAGAGAGGGTTTTTCTTGTTATTCCCTTGGTTCCATTGTTTTCTGATTTCTTCAATCTGTTTGGGAGGTAAGCATGGAAAGATACGAGGAGGGATATTTCCGGTTGTATTTTTTGTTTTTTCCTTATTAGTTGATGATTGGTTGCCAAATTGACCTTTGATTTTGTGTCCTATGGGGATACTGTCCAAGGTATTGAGTTTGTTCCATCCGGCTTCATGGATGGCCGAGATGAAATTGAAGGCAGCTTCTCCGAACAAGTTGAGTTAAGGAATGGTATTGCCATCATGATCGGAGATGTTCTTTTGCCTGATGAATTGTGCGATGCAAATGAGGGAGCACGAAATGTTACGCGCGTCATTTTGTAGAAATTTGTTAGTACTGAACAATGATACCGATCCAAAGTAGCCATTCCACAAGTTGGGATTTGACTTCATAAGGGATGGCTGATGGTGTGACAGGATCGGTGGAAGGGTCCAATGTAGCTCCATTGTTAGATGCTGCCTCGTTTCAGGGGGGTTGCTGTACCGTGTTGTTGATAGGAGACAAGGAGTAGAGCTCCTCAATCTCTTGGTTGGTTATTTCGATGTCCATCTTATTGTTTTTGATGTTCATTCTTTCAGCATAGTCCACTTCGGAAGGAGATGAAGAGTCCATGGGTGAATATGAAGGACTTCGAGAGGCCCTTGTATTGCTTTGAGAGGGGATGTGCCCTCTCTGTATGTTGACAGCAGTGTCGGGTGGGCGTTCTAGGTTGGGTTTGTTCATATAGGAGTTGGTTGGGGTATTCTCAAAACTTGGATTCACTATACTAAACTCAGGCGCTACCATATCGTGATAGTGGTATGAGTTAAAGAAGCATGTTGCATTGTAATGGAAACACCATTCCTTGGAGCATTTCTATTAAATATTTAGATATTGTGCTGCGTCAGTATCTGGAGAGGATGTGAATGTATTGGGTGGCATGGAATTGTTCTGCTCTAGTGGCATAGTTCATACAAGCCGATAATATTTTTATAATGAGTGACAAGGACCTATAGTGATAATAAATACTATAGGTATGCTGAGTAAAGAATAGTTGTCCAAGAATATAAAGCATTCTCACCTCAGAGTTGCAAAACAAGACTAAGGTGTACAAAGAACCAACCCAATGATAATGTCCATATTATGTAATATGAGAGCTGGAAATAAAGTATACACTAAATTATAATCACAACATGCCCACTCAGCAAGCAATCATTCACATAAGGCCTAGGTGGCCTACAAATACAGGGAACTTCACTAAAGAGAGAGGCTTGGTAAAACCATCTGCAGGTTGTTCATTGGTAGGAATATATGAAATTGCAATGCATCCTGACTTGTGATGATCACATATAAACCTATATTTTATGTCAATGTGCTTTGAGCAGTCATTGATGTTCCCAGTAGTAATGAGATTGATGGCAGATTGATTGTCGGAATAGAGTGCAATAGATGAAATAATAGGGATTTGAATAGAATCAAGAAAATTATGAAGCCATAGTACTTCTTGATATCCAGTAGCAGCAACAATGAATTCAGCTTCAGTCAAAGATGTAGCAACACAAGTTTGCTTACACAAAGCCCATGTTATGGCACTACCTGAGAAGTAAGTCACAAAACCAGTAATGGATTTGCAATCATTTCAATCACCAGCCCAGTCAGAGTCTGAATAGATAACTGGTTCATTAGGACCTTTGGTAGCATAATAAATGAGTTTGTAGTCTGACGTACCATGTAGGTAGCAATAAATATGCTTTACTGCCTTCATATAAATGTGACCTGGTGTTGTGATGTGATAAGCTACAACATCTACTGCATAGGAAATGTTAGAACAAGTGCAGACCATGGCATACATGAGTGAACCAATAAGTTGTTGGTATATTATGACATCAACTTCAGGTTCAGTGAGTACAGGAAGAGATAGTCTACTCTCTATTGGAGTCTTAACTGGATGACAATTGGCCATGCCATGACATTCAAGGATGTCTTCGATATATTGAGATTGTGAAAGGGTAACCTTCTTTCAGTCATCACTTTGCATGACCTCCATCTGAAGAATCCATTTTGCATCTCCAAGATCCTTCATGTCAAAACAAGAACTCAGCTGAGACTTGGTATGTTAGATAGCATTGAGCTTGGAAGAAAAGATGAGGAAATTATCAACATATACTGCTACTATAGCAAGTGTCCCATTGTCATTCTTGATAAAGACACTGTAATCGGACATGCTCCGAGTGAAACCCAAAAACTCAAGCTCAATACAAACCTTCTTGTACCACTCTTGGCTAGCTTGTTTAAGTCCATAGAGTACATGATTAAGTTGCCAGACAAAGCCATCATGAGTATTTGAGCCAGGAGGTGCCTTTATGTAGATTTCTTTACTAAGATCACTGTTTAGAAATGCTGCCTTTGTATCCATTTGATAAATGTGCCACTGATGCCTTGCAGTAAGTGCAAGTAGAGTCCAGATGGTGCCACAGTGAGTTACAGGAGCATAAGTCTCATTGTAGTCGATACTTTCTACTTGGGAAAAACCCTGGACAACCAAATGAGCTTTGTAGTATTCTACCTAACCATCAGGGCCTAGTTTACACTTAAATATCCACTTGCAGCCAACGACACAATGATCTTTAGGTTTTCCAACTTCCGTGAACAGTTCCTTCCTTACAAACTCCTCTAGTTCTTCTACCATCACCCTTTTCCAAAACTTGGCATCTGGGTGAGCAATGGCATCATTGTAAGATATAGGATCATGTTCCAGAGACATTGTATAAGTAGTTTCATCACCTGTTAGATTAAAGAGTAGTTGTATCATATTTTATTGTATTTCAATATACAAGTCATGCTTACCTAAGTGTATGCTCTTCTTCTTCTCAACTGCCACATCATTCGGGCTTCCTCTGCTTCCATTGAGATCTTTCTTTCCCCAAATTCTCTAGTGTTATCTATTGGATAATCCAGTGAGTAGACCATCATTTGTCCCTACTGCAATTGCTGCTCTCCATCCTTCTGACATCACCTACTAAAGTCCCAGCATGCCCTAGCAATTTCCTCTCTACCTAAGAGGTCTCCTCATTTGGTACCTTTTCCTTAGCTAACTTTAGTACCGATTTTATGCGTTTTCGCTGATATGCACTGCATTGATATCTTGCATCATCATCCTGCACAGGTGCACAACAATTTTGAAGTAAACAGCGGATTTCTGGGAGTGAAACTGATGAAAGACAGAGAGAATAGAATATAGTCAATTGTATGGACTTATCAGCCATAGTTGGGCTTGTTATAGTATGCCTGGGAGTTTTTGAGGTCGACAAAATCAAATCCAAGCACGGCTTATTGATTGGAGTAGTCACTTGGTCGTCACAGTCCATGAACTGGCTAGAAGTAGAAGAAAGAAGATACTCAGCTTGTGAGTTATTGACTTCATTCACCATTGCATTGTTGGACTCTTTAGATGTACACATATCATGGCTATCCACCGCAACGTGTTTTGAATCAATTGAGTCATCTTTTGTTAAGTTATTTCCTTTTAATATTATAAAACAGCAGGCGAGCTAGACAATCCGCGGCAGCGGATTATTTTATTTCTTTTTCTTTTCCATTAATTATGTAATATTAAATGCATGCAGGACATCATGACTCAAAAAGGATGCGTGGGATAAAATAGTTAGGCAAATACTTGTAAATACATATTCATGTATAAGTAGCTGAGCCAATTAGCAGGAACTCTAACAAGTTCTCTTTGTCAACTCTGATAAAAAGTGTGCGCTTAAGTTAACCCTAACTTGAGTTCACTACACTAGAACTCGTTTTCACATCCAGACACCAATTGCCTTGATTCTTGTTTAACTCACTCTCATAAAACTCTCTTGGTGTGAGATCGACTCAGATCTCTCCCAACTTCCTTATAGCCAGGCCACAGGCTTAAGTGGACTGACTAGGAAGTTTAGACCCCAGAGGTAGACAGCTAAGACCAAGCTCAGGTACTAGCTCAGACAAGATCTTACAATTGAGTGGTGCTTGTTAGTATACATGTACACTTCTTCATTCTATCTACTTTGTGCTACTGGTCCATTGTGATCAGTCTACACAGAGGAATATCATTGCATCCTTAAGAAGGCGATTAGAGTAGGGATCTCCTCCTTGGAGTGATAACCAAAGTACTATTAGGGCAGTAGTCAGTAAGGCAGTAGGCACCTGGCTGGGAGAAGACTTGTGCACCCCAGCAGATGTACTGTGAGCCCTTTGAAGAAGATGACGCACCCTCAACCAATACACATTTTTCTTTTTCCAAACAAAAACCTACCATCCATCCAGAATATAATGCAATGTCTCTGGAACAATACAACTAACTCATGAGCGATATGCTCAACCAAAGGCACACCCTCGCCAAACTAAGGGCAGAACTAGAAGGGAGAGATGGAAGAATCTGTAGGAGATATGGAAAGTTTGGGCACCTTGCCTGAAGATGTAGAAGAGCAGAAGAGCAGAAGAAAGAGAAGGTAGCGACAAATAGGTTTGAAGCCTTAAAGAGTCAAGTAATGCAGTGTGGAGTGAGGGAGGTGAGAAGGCAAGAAATGGTGAAGAATGTGGCAAAGTGCTTCACATGCGGAGAAGAAGGACATAAGAAGTGGGAGTGTCCTAGAAAGAAGGAGAGGAGAATGAGTGAGGAGGCGGCACCTCCAAGGGAGGTCTGGGAGAAAGTAAAATTGCACTCCGGTGCAAAAGAACTACCCCCACAAGAAGCCAAAATGAGTATGGAGGGATGGATAATGAGGAGAGAGGTGGTGACCTTTGTAGAGTGTTGAGGATGCGACTACAAGGGTACCAAAACTCAGGAGAACCAGGGACAAGGGTTCTTGAGTAAAAGGCAACTGTTGCACATATGGTGTGAAAGTTGCAGGGAGGCAAAAGAGTAGAGAGAGAAAGAAGCACAAAATAGGAGAGCAGAAAGAGTGGTGTGTAGTACATGCGATGTGAGAGATACGGTGAAAGAAGGAGTAGAGAGAAATGAGAAAAGGGAGACTTTCTGTCCACCATGTAGGACAGGAAAGAAAACACCATGGTGGAATTAGGGTAGAGAGGTAGAATGAACAGTGCCTAGGGCCCAAAAGGGGAGGGCTGGAATCACTGATCCGAAAAGAGTGGTAGGAACTGTCAATCAGAAGACAGTGCAAAAAGAGGAAGTAAGAGAAGTGAGGCGAACATTTAAGCCTCTAAGAGAAGTATGGATGAATGTGGGTATTGAAAAGGTAGATATGCACGAAGGGAGAACAGTAAGGGCATTGCTGGACAGTGGAGCAACGGGCCTATTTATGAGCAAAGGATTAGCTCAGAAGGGAGGATACAAGTTGATAAAGTTAGACTGACCTCTACAAGTGAGGAATGTGGACAGCACTGGGAACAGTGGAGGTGCAATCACACATGAGGTAGAAGTTAACATGTTCTACAAAGGACATATAGAGAGAGTTCAAATGGATGTCTGTGAACTAGGGAAGACAAACGTAATTTTGGGTATGCCATGGTTGGCAGCTCATAATCCAGAGATAGATTGGAAGAAAGGAGAAGTGAGAATGACAAGGTATCCACCATTGTGTGGAAAAGTAGTGAGAATAAAAGAGAAGAAAGAGACAAGAGAAGATGAGAAGAAAATTGTAAGATGGACAGTAGATGAAAAGAAAGATTGGGAAAGAGAGGAAGAAATGGAGGCGGATCATAGGAAGGTGGAGGAAATGGTACCTAAGAGGTTCCACAAGTGGTTGAAGGTGTTCGGAAAGGTAGAGTCAGAAAGAATGCCGGTTAGAAAGGCATGGGATCATGCGATAGATCTCAACGACGATTTCAAAGCAAGCAAAGCAAGAGTGTATCCTCTCTCCAGAAATGAAAAGGAAGAGGTACAGAAATTTGTCGATGAGCATTTAAAGAAAGAATACATCAGACCTTCTAAATCGCCCCAGACGTCGCTGGTGTTCTTTGTGGGCAAGAAGGATGGGGGGAAGCGCATGGTTATGGATTACAGGAGACTCAATAAGCAGACGGTTAAAAACAACTATCCTCTGCCATTAATTACGGATTTAGTAGATTCTATGGGCAACAAAAGAGTATTTACTAAGATGGATCTCCGGTGGGGCTACAACAATGTGAGGATTAAGAAAGGAGATGAGTGGAAGGCGGCCTTCACTACTCATATAGGATCATACGAACCAGTGGTGATGTTTTTTGGAATGACAAATTCACCTGCCACATTCCAAGGCATGATGAATGAAATTCTGAGAGATATGATCAATGAGGGAAAGGTAGCGGCATTTGTTAATAGAAACAGAGACGGAGGAGGAACATGACGAGTTGGTGGAAGAAGTATTGAGGAGGTTAGAAGAAAATGACCTATATGTGAAGCCAGAGAAATGTGCCTGGAAGGTACAGAAGGTGAATTTCCTGGGAGTAGTAATGGGTCAGGGGAAGATCGAGATGGAAGAGGATAAGGTGGCGGGAGTACTAAACTGGCCCATACCTAAAACAGTCAGAGATGTGAGGAAGTTCTTGGGTCTGGCAAACTACTATAGGAGATTTGTGAAGGACTTTGCAAAACTGGCTAGACCCTTGAACAATCTAATGAGAAAGGAAGAAAAATGGAGGTGGGAAGAGGAACAGCAGAAAGCTTTTGAGCAGTTGAAAACAGTCTTCACAAATTGACCTCTATTAGTTGCACCGGACCTAGATAAAGAATTTAGAGTAGAGGTGGATGCCTCTATCTTTGCAACAGGAGGAGTGTTGTCAATCAGATGTGAAGATAACAAGTGGAGACCAGTAGTATATATTTCCAAATCGTTAAATGAAACAGAAAGGAACTACGAAATACACAATAAGGAAATGTTGGCAATAATACGCTGCTTGGAGGTATGGAGACACTTCCTGGAAGGATCCAAAAGTAAATTTGAAGTTTGGACTGACCATAAAAACCTGGAGTATTTCATGAGCAATCAAAAACTAAATCACTGACAAGCACGATGGGCTCTGTATTTATCTAGGTTCGACTTCATACTGAAACACATTTCAGGAAGTAAAATGGGAAAGGCAGATGGGTTAAGCAGGAGGCCAGATTGGGAGGTTTGAGTAGAAAAGGATAATGAAGAGCAAGTATTAGTGAAAAAAGAGTGGATAGAGGCACGAAGGGTGAGAACAGCAGAAGTGATCATAGAAGGAGTGGACTTACTGGATAAAGTAAGGAAGAGCGAGACAAAGGATGACGAGGTAGTAAAAGTAGTGGAAGAAATGAAGCGAACAGGAGTGAAAATGTTAAGAGATAAAGAATAGCATCAAGAAGACGGCCTAATGCTGAAAGAAGGAAAGGTGTACGTCCCTAAGGATGAGAGGCTGAGGATGGAAGTAATCAGGCTACACCATGATACGCCTGTAGGAGGACATGGAGGACAGTAGAAAACAGCAGAGTTAGTGACAAGGAATTTCTGGTGGCCAGGGGTTACTAGAGAGGTGAAGCGATATGTGGAAGGATGCAACACCTGCCAACGCAACAAGAATCGAACATAACCACCAGCAGGAAAATTAATACTAAATTCTATTCCAGAAAAGGCATGGACTCATATAAGTGCAGACTTCATTACAAAGTTGCCTTTAGCGCAAGGATATGATTCAATTTTAGTAGTAGTAGATAGATTCACGAAAATGGGACACTTTATACCTACTACAGAAAAGACTAGCGTAGAAGGATTAGCACACTTATTTAGAGATAACATTTGGAAACTACATGGGTTACCAGATAGTATAATCTCTGATAGAGGACCACAGTTCGCGGCAGGGATCATGAAGGAACTGAACTGCATGTTGGGGATCGAGACAAAATTGTCCACGGTGTTCCATCCACAGACAGATGGTCAAACAGAAAGGATAAATCAGGAACTTGAACAGTACTTACGAATGTTCATTGATCATTGACAAGAGCAATGGCCAGAATGGCTAGGAACAGCAGAATTTGCCTATAACAACAAAGTGCATGCAGGAACCAAGGTTTCGTCCTTCAAGGCAAATAGTGGACAAGATCCTAGAATGGGGTTCGAGATGAGAAAGAAGGGGAAATATGAAGGAGCAGAGAAGTTTGCGGAAAGATTGAAGAACGTACAGGAGGAAGCAAAAGCAGCGCTACAGAAAGCGCAAGAAGATATGAAGCGGTATGCAGATAGGGAGAGAGGAGAGGTGGAGGAATATCGAGTCAGCGACTTAGTGCTACTCAGCACTAAAGACTTGAAGTACCAAATGGTCGGAAGATGAACGGAGAAGCTCACTGAACACTTTGTGGGACCTTACAAAGTGAAAGCAATCATTTCTAGTAACGCAATAGAATTAGAGCTACCTACTACAGTGAGAATACATCTAGTAGTTAATGTCAGTCGAGTACGATGGTACAAATCACAAGTAGAGGGCCAGAGAAAAGAAGCGCCATAACTAGTGGTGATTGAAGAGGAAAAAGAGTGGGAGGTGGAGAAAATTCTGAACAAGAGAAAGGTGCAAGGAAGGGATAAATACTTAGTACGATGGAAGGGATGTACGGCGGAAGAAGATACATGGGAGAGTAAAGAGAACTTGAAGAATGCAATGGAATTAATAAAAGAATTTGAAAGAGAATATCGCAGAGAAGAAGAGGAAGAAGTGAGACAGCAAGAGGCAGATAAAGAAAAGGGGGTGTTTAGCAGGGAATTGCCAGGAAGATATATGGCAAAATTGCTCTATGGATGGGGCAACAAGAAGTACGACAGGGAATATTGGAGACGAATGGAGGAAAATTGGAGACAGTGGAAGAAAAATCCATTCTCTAGGTATAGCAGGAATCTATTCTTGAAAAGGATGGAAGAAAAGGAAGAAGATAAGGGAGGGAAGATAAAGAAATGGGATGAAGAAGTGGACAAGGAAGATCGATGGAGGCTTGAAGAAGATAGAAAATATTTAGAGGAACTAGGAGACAAAAATTAGGATATGTGTCACAAAAAAGTGACTACTAAATAGTGCCATGGAAGTATAACAAAATACTTGTTCAATGAACTGCATAAATAGCTGGACTCTCGTTAGCAAGTAGCCTTGCTAACGTCGCCCTTTTGGTAGAATGGTAAACCATACAGTATGTGACTACTGGTCCATAGCACAACTGTGACAGTACTATCACAAAAGGTCACTTACTGAGTTTGTGATTGAAGAGTTTTGGATTCTCAAGCAAGGTAGAATAAGCAACAAAAGATGTTGTTAAGTCTGAGGTCTAATTCTCAGACTATGCAGCCTTATATACAGGAAATGATGGTCTGTGCACCTGGACAGAGCATCACATGTTC
>Ga0153955_100816_pt1 | contig 10251 bp, 7 predicted proteins | sample TSFL039MetaG_FD_104744 | JGI IMG/M metagenome (GOLD analysis project Ga0153955, IMG submission 104744) | Attine ant fungus gardens microbial communities from Florida, USA - TSFL039 MetaG | ecosystem: Host-associated > Fungi > Mycelium > Unclassified | place: USA: Florida, Wekiwa Springs...
TCGAGTCCCTCTTCAGGAAATTCCTCTGGTGGTATGTCATCGATACGTGATCTGATGTACACAAAATCCAGCAGCAACAGCCTACCATGTATTATGAAGCTAGAGTGATTTCAAAAGTACAAAAAGAAACACCAAACCAAGTCAACTTCTGAATATGAATTTAAAGACCAGTAGTTTGAGCAGATCTAGTCCTATTGTCCGTCGACACCCCCGTGGATCGACAAGCGGGACAGTTGTTTTTCCCCGTCTGTAGCCATATATCTACGCATGCCCTATGAAATGCATGTCGACAGCTCATGACCCGAATTTCATCTTCTTCCTCATATTCTTCCAGACAGATCAGACACTATCATGAAGAATATCAGTATCTTTCGTGAGGGGAGTTTAGTGATTCAACATACCCTCTCTGCACAATTCGAGGATATCTTCTTGTTTTTTTCGTATTCCTCTAATTGCGACCTCCTGATCACCTCCAATCCAGACTTTTCAATATCCTCTCGTGATGCCGTCGAGGGCTTGGCATTTCCAAGCAACTCCACTAGTTCACTTGAAAGAGTGGTGTTATGGTCACAAGCCTCTCAACCTAAGTTCAAGAACGACTCACAGCAAAGCCTCGAACGAATCAAGGTCATCAGGACCTCCAGTGACAATACTATGATCAGGTGGATAATAACCTGGTACAGATCAATTGTCCAACCATGGATTCAATCATGACCGAAAACTTACCACCGATAACATAAATCAAGAACGTTCTGGATCCAGTCGGCGGCAAATCCGTCCCCGTCCCCGTATCAGAGCCACTACCCGCACCGCCTGAACTCTGACCTCTCCTATTCTCTACACTCGCTCCACTCCCACCAATACTGCTGGGCCTCAGGTTTCTCAGTGCGCTTGCAGCTCTATTCTGCCACCCCCGGTTCCTCCCCTCCCCTCCTCTTTGTCTGCTCCCGAATGCACTACTACTAAGTAACCCATCGTATTCATCCTCACCATCGCCACCCGAACCCATCATACTCAGAGCAATATCTCGTGCTGCTTGGTGCCGTTGTAGATTGGGTGTATGATTTATATGCTGGGCTTCATCAAATATATCATTGGGTCCCATCGGCATCACAGGCCTCCAGTTAGGTGTATTGACGGATTGCAGACCGACGATGATAACAGGGACAACAGTATTCCCAGTATTGGTGTGATTGCCATTTCCAGTAGTAGGAGTGAAGGGTGAAGCATCGGGAGAAGCATTCTGAGTGGATGAATCATTGGTAGTAGGAGACGATGGCATAGAAGGAGATCTCGAAGGTCCAGCCTCGGACGAAGGAGAGATTCTGGTCGCAGCAATAGATGGAAAAGAAAATGGCGGGGCCGACATCATGGATGACAGTCTCCTCGCTGGCATACCAGATGCAGGAGCGGACGTCAAAGGGACATGTCCTAATTCCAATCCGGGACGGACAGTAGACGCAACAGGGGGGAATCGGTACAACCTCCACCAATTGATCCTCCCGGATGCATCTATACTTGCATTACCCTCCGTAGCACCTGTACTCGCGTTGCGCGCACTATTCACAACATCTCGATTGTCATCTTCACGAGCAGGCACAGGGTCAACTACAGACGTCGAAGCCAGCCGTGATGGTCCTGGCGTGGGTTCTTGTAATTGTGATTGAGGTGGTTCAGAGGGTATAGCTGAAGATGTGATGTGAATATCAAAACAACACGAAGTGGAAAACAAACACGAACCATCTACATTTTCAGAGCTTGAGTTATTCGACACATTTTGTAACGATGGCATATCATCATCAGTAGAAACCTCTTGCTCTGTCACCTCTTCCACCAACTCCAGTGGCCCCAAAGACTGGGGCTCATTCTCCCTGTGTATTACAGTCTCACCCTGCGCAGAGTCCTGGGTATCAGCAGACACAGGCTCTTGCCCTTGCTGTCTTTGCACCTCACCCTCCTCTCTATCGCCACTTTGACCATCTCCACTCTGATAGCCCTGTGTCAAAGCAACCCTCAACTCTGTCTGCAACTCAACCAAAAACCTCTCAAAACTACCTTCAGGCGGCAACTCTCTCTCTCCACTCCTATGACTACTGATACTCCTGAAATCTTCAGCACTCGTACTGGCATTCGGACCCAGCCCAAGCCCATTATTAAACACTCTCGTCATCTCAGCCAACATATGTTCTCTCGTGTCATCCCTCAATGTCCGCTCTCTTCCTCTACTGGCCCCCTCTCTCAGATCGCCAGACCGACCATTCAAAGCACTATCTCGTGCGCTTGCATTTGCCATAGTGTTCGGATTCAATGCCGTAGCAGTACGATCAACTCCTATATTTGAATTGGCCGTGATCGCTACCGGAGTTGAAGACAAGGGCAAACCCATCAAATTGGCATTACCACTGTTAGATGTTACTGAAGTACTGGGCCCTGCTGTCGATAACGGAGATGAAGCTGATGGGAATGATGGAGGTGTTGAAGGTGACATTGAAGAAACATTATTCCCTTGCAACCCTAGGCGTTCTCGTATCATACTCCAAGCTTGTCGTATCCGTTCCGCTCGTCCAGCAGATGAATCATCATTCATAGCTGTCATCGGAGATTGGATATAAGATGCAGACGAAGGGATGTGTGAAGAAGAGGAAGAAGGGTTGACATGATCGTTGAAAATCCGAGGTGTGACAGTGGCAGAGGAAACCGAAGAAGTTGAAAATCGCGGCGACGACGTAACAGGATGAAAAGGTGAAGGAGGAAGGAAGAAAGGCGAAGGTGTAGACGTATTTGCCCCTGTAGTCGCAGCATCACTAGCAGAAGGAGGGGAAGGGGAAGAGGGAATAGAAACAGAGTTCATCGTCGAGTCCGCTGTAGGGTTTGAAGCGAGACCAGAAGAAAGTATGGGCTCTGATGAACCTGTGAGCAGAGAGGCTGCCGTGGCAGCTGCTGCAACACTAAACAAGATAACCAATGTATCAATTGACAATTCAAGCCCATTATCAAAAGGAAAAACTAACCTAAGCAATGTACCGAGTACATCAATACTATTGGACGAGATAATCGATGTTGACCGTGCTTGTTCTGAGCTTGATAGTTGCGATTGCTGATGTTCGCGTTGAGCTTGCTCTCGTGAAGTAGCTCCTTCAGATAGTTGAATACCCCCAGTGCTTACTTCCGCCTCATGTTCTCCTACACCTTCATCCATACTCAGTGACGAAGTACCACCTTCCCTTCCTAGCAATGCAGAAAGTCTGTCCACCGCTGACGAAGATGATTGTTGAGATCTGCCACGTCCTATGCCAACTTCATCATCATTATTCTCAGCTTGAGTAGAGCCCGTCGAAATGTCATTTGAACCAATGCCGCCCGTCGTCGTCGCTGTTTCACCATCAGCATGGTTGCTATTGCTTTGAACCCCATCGGAGCGGGAAACATCTGTAGTATGCACAATACCCTGAACTACCACCAGCGTACCAGGAGGCGGGAATTGCCTATTATTGCTATTATTCCCAGGTGCAATGCCTATTCTTTGTCGAGTTGTTATTGGACGTGGTGCAGCTGATGGTGAGAATGGCACAAATGGTGGTATCATAACCCTAGGCGATGGTGTCATTGATATAGGTGGTAGTGCTGACAAACCAATAGGTGAAAATTCTCGTCGATAGCGGCGATGATGATCCGTCGATGAACTTTCCCATTGCTGATGATTACCATTAGTGTTATCTGAGTGATCCATACTGCTGGGAGCGGGGACGGCGGAAGGTGAAAGTGAAGAAGACTCCGGGGTACACGCCGGAACGGGTATAGGATGAACATGAGGCCCACGTAATATATCCCCAGGCACTTGAGATGAATTATTCGTCGTTGTTGGTGCTGCTGCTGCTGCTGACGAGTTTGCTTTTCCAGTGTCACCCAATGTGATTCCAAGGTTTTGATTCTCTTCCAAGCCCGAATTTGGAACAGACATATGATTTTCAGATTCCGACCCTCCTTCCAGATTCTCCTTTTCCTTGCCCTTGAGAGTCTCCATTCCTTTCGGTGCAGGTTGAACTTCGACCCTGGAAGTAGAAGCTACATCACCGGTAGTACCCGCAACACTCCCTCCCCGCATCTCTCCGACGCCTACTGTCGTACTTACGCCCGGGAGTGAGCTGCTCGTTTCCTTGCGGTTGACCTCTTCTTCCCGAAGATTGTTTACCGGATCCGGCAGCCATGACTTCGACCAACGCTTCGAATTCCTCCAAGGCATTCTCGATTTCTCCTTCCTCTTCTGTTCCCCACTCACATCGCCATGTTCATTCGCTACAGCATTAGGAATTGCAACTACACCTTCATTCTCACGACCAGCATGCAACACATTTCCTGAGATAGCTCTACTCCGTCCCCGTACAGCAGTCGTCACAGGTTTAACGAAACCAGTCAAGCTCCTCCGCAGAAGCGAGCCTCGGGACGTTCGCGTAATAGCAGTCTGTTTTTCCTGGTTTTGGTGGTCATGATCGTACGACTGCCTGGCTACATTGTGATCCTGCTCTGCATCCAGAGTAGTGGTGGCAGGCGTTGTCTGCACTCGAGCCACAGGATTACCACTAGGAGACGGGGGTATTTCCACTGGAGGTGATGATTCTATATGTACATCCTGTTGATGTTGTTCCGGCACCTGTGATGATAACACTGGTCTACGAGCACGAGATGAAGTCTGACCCATAACAGATTGGTGAGATACCGAGATAGAGGCCTCCTACTGTCCGTTTGACTATCTTCCGTAATCGATCAGGGTAAAAATATGTGATCATCCACTGTATACCTGTTTTTGTGTGTTTCCGCAGATAAGCAGCTCCAATTGGTGAGGTTTGAGAGATATGGGTGGATGGAACGAGTGAAGTGATGTGACTCCGTCACCGAAAACATCACAGCCTGCCCACGCCACATTCCCGTTGATGCGAACGCACGCGATATAGCATTACACCGACATATCGTTTTTCTCAACAACAAAGTAACAAATATTTTTTGATAGCTGGAATTTTTGTACTATCAATGATCCTTTTAGGTTGGCCTCAACAATCGATGAGCCTCAGTCTAGAGACAGCTTTTATTAGGCTCAGCTATGTAAGATTTATGAATCATTGATCAATTCCCTTTCTGATTGATGACACTCACGGAATGATGGTCTTTTGTGCAGTCCCCCCCTTCAAAATACTAGATACATCAAAATTAGGAATCATGCAAAAGACATAGTAGTTCTGATATCGTTGCCAACTGTAAAATCATCGCTGTCAAGACCACTTGCGAGCCTTGAATCAGAATAGTAAGCCCCAATCTGCAAAGGAAAAGTGGGAATATTCGAACACATAATTATTTCCATGTTTACGTTAGCCGTCATTCGAATACTTATCAAACTGGTGTTAAATATGGGTATGGTAAAAAAAATCACCAATACAATGGAACAACTATTTCTACAGATGAATTCACTTGAGACAATCAATGATGAGATCATTCCGAGATCATTTCAAGGTCACGGTCCAAAGCTTCCTGAATATTACTTATGGCTAGAGGGAGGCCGAAAAAACAAAATTCGACACTGACGTCATGTACTCTATGATAAGGAGTGATAGCTTCTTTCCATCTATAGGGTGATGATCTATTGTCAAGAAAGATCTTTTTGCGAAATATGGTTTTAGTGTGAATCTCTCGTCCTAGCAATGGGCCTACATTTGAACATGAGGAGAGGACGGCGCGGAACTTTCTGACAGTGCTTTCATTGACTGTTCTATCAATCTACGGAGCTGATTTACCGAAAAAGGAAAGACGTTTACTTCAGTCTCACGAAGGTCGACTTTCGAGATCAAACGAACAATGACCACGAGTCTGATGTCCCTGAATCATTCTGTATCCTCAACATAGTTTAGGTCCAGGGCCGACATGTCCTAGATCCCATCCACTGAGAAAAGCAACCTCCAAGTCTATGTATCTTCTCTCACAGCTCAGGCGAGTCTATTCATTGCGTGTGCCAACGTTTGCAACCACCCTTGCTTTAATTGCCGGACTCTGCAAAGTTCAAGGGATTGCTGCATTCGTCACAGACACTCATCGAAAGTTCAAAGAGAAAAACCCTGTTTCAGCTGAGATACTCTAAGACGATGCAGGTAGTTTTATGTCCCAGGGATGCATCCCTATTGACCTTGCAGGTGCACTCCTTTGTGTACCTCTATCATCGGCAATAAAGTCCCTTATTTCTCCACTCCAAGTTTTCCAAAGCTCCTTGTCCGAGTATTACAGGTTGCGTATCTATTCTTCGTCCTTCTTGATATCCTCCAAATATATATTTCAGCCTTGAGGTAGGAAAGCAACGCGAATAAGAGCCGACACTGGGGGCGTTACAAAGGAATTGAAAAACCACCGGGAAAACGGCGATTCCTGGAAAAGATATACCTAAACTAGACACCTTCCAGAGACGGATTCAAGGATAATAGAAAGGCGACGGACCACTTCACGAGTCAGGATTCCTATATCCGGAAGGACGCACAAATATTAGGAGAGATAAAAGCATGGACGTCTACATCGATCTTGTAGCAGTGAACGACATCCTCAGAACTGTAGATTGCGCACTGGTTAGCGACCTCAAGTAAGAAACTACTCCCCTTGAGAGGACAGAGTCAAGATTTTTGTGCCAAATTATCTAGCAGCTTCTTTCTATATGCAAGACACTGCAGGACACGAGATCTCACTGTCTATGTTTTCGAGAGTCCGCTGTCTTCCTCTCTCGTCTGCAGAAGAATTTTAATTGATTAGTGCTTCTGGCACGTTCTTCTCTCTTAATGACACTAGTGGCACTTTTGCTTGAATGTTCTACGATATCGAAAACTTTTCTAGTAGTCGAATCATCACCATATTTGACGCGACTTGCGGGGCTGAGTTGCAGTTGAAATTTTGAAAGAAGATGAAGCGCTGAAGTAGAGGTAGCGGTGTAGGATGTTTTGTACTACTGTACACGCATATTTCCACATTCGACAATCAACATTCGTCATGGGCATAGTTTTCAATCTTTCCTCGTCAAACCCTGGATATGTTCCATATTCTTCATCACCTTGATCCGATTGTTCACTGGATTATTTGGATCTCGAAAGTAAGTCCAAGGTAATTGGAGTCAAATAAGGAGGGACATACTATATTTTGAGTTTATGTTGAATGCCTGGATAGAAAAGGCTTCACATCGTGTCTAGCCAGAAAAGGAGCTATTTGTTCCGGGACCTCTTGGAGGTATCCAAATGTTTCTTCATTTTGCAGCTTTCTAACCAAGTCATCTTTCCCATAGAAGTTCAGCTAAACAACTAGTCAACGAAAGCATACAAATTCATATATGTATGACTTACAATTTCTATCACAGATCGGAGTGCACTGTTAAGTGCTCCTACGACCCATCTACAAATTTAAAAAAATTCATATCGGCCCTGTCGTTACAGAAAGGCACGTACGCATGGTGTACATTTGTCGCTTCTCCAGCAAAATGAAGTACCCCACCACTGGCAGCGTTACGAGTGGCCATAGATTTGAAAATTGGCTTGGTCCAAACACAGAAAAAGCGCCTGTTGAACATTAATAATTTATCTTCCCTTTGAGATGGCGAAGAGTCACCTGCAGAGTGTGGCTCTTGGGACCAGTCATAGGCGTGGTAATCAACAATCAAGCCAGATAGATACTTCTTATCGAGATCATGTATGTCAGCCAAGTCCCCGATGATAAGATCCACGAGGAGCTTTTCTTCGGGTGTATTATACCCCTGCACAAGCGAACCAATACGAGAAGCGTCCTGAGATCATGAGTAACTAACGATCATCGTTGCTCCCTCGTCCTTATTCATTCCATAGGATGGGTAAATAACCATGCGGGTGGGACGGTCGGTGCTGGACACACCACCGCACTGCTTCAAGCGGGGTTTGCATTGTTCCCACCAACGGCTAGAGAATCGGATGGCAACCTTTGTCGAGCATTCATACCTGAGAGAGCGGATAGCTGTTTGCAGATCCCATGTAAAACGGCAACCAGAGGTGTCAACGTTGCGCAAGCATCCAAATGGCAGTGTTGTAATAACATGGTGAAATTGCCTCGTATTTTTGTACGCTGCAACAGAAACTTCGACTAAATGGGGTTCCATGGGCTCCCTAGGCTGTATAGCTAGCGCGGTGACTCGTGCGTCCATAGTCAATTTCCCCTTAATTTTCTCCTTCATCTTTGTAGCGATTTGGTCAGTGCCTCCACTACAGGCATAGATGTGTTTTAGTTGCTTTCTTTTTTCAGATCATAAGCCAGAAAGACTCACTCGAGACAGTACCACTTAGTGTCGGGGGCATAGTGGAATGTAATAAATTCTATGACAGCCTCGGCCAAGGCTTGATCATACATGTTGGTTCCAAATTCGAAGGTCTCCAGGTATGAGACGAGCTAGACCACACAGTATCAAGATGGATATTGGATTATTCTTACAGCTGAGATCATTACCTGGTTGCTGTATTGTTTCTTGGGAATTTTTTTTTTCTCTTTGGTTTCTTCGATTTCCTTAACAAGAGTCATATAACCGCGTGTTGAATATCCATCAAACTCCATTAGCTTCTTCCAGAAATCCTCTTTAATTCCGTCTTCAATTTCTTTCCCAAACGGCTCAAACTGCTGCGAGGCCATTTTAAGAGCACTATCACATATATCCTTAACTTCAGTCTTGAAAGGGTCGGGTCCCTGTTCCTCCATCTCCTTATTCGACAGGCATCTCCCATTGAAATAATTGAGGTTACAGTCCAAGGTCATCACGTAGGGGATTTTCTCCTCTTTGAGTCCAATCATTTCGAAAAGATCGAAAACACGTTTCATGGACGGGATATCAGGAAAACGCATTGCTCCAACATCCTTTTGCGTCGAAATAAGTACGGAACAGATGGTAATGTCCAACCACTTACATAGTAGTCATACTTCTTCCCGGATTCGAAGCGGTAAGTGTACATACGACCACCTACGCGCTCCGGTTCCGCCTCAAGGATCTCGTAGTCAAAGCGAAATGACTCCTTCTGGCTCTCGAGCTGGTCATTGAGCCAGTCGAGAAGCAGCGCAGAATAGAGCCCAGCAGCACCAGCACCGAGTATACCAACAGTGACCGTTTTGGGCGGAGCGTGGGCTCGGGGGGTATGAAGCATTCCTCCTTCTTTCAAGCTTTCGAAGTGTTCAAGGAGCAAGTACCGAGCATAAGCATCGGAGAAATCAGGTACTGGTTCCCCAGGAGGCCAACGTACAGGCAAACCTGGAAGTTCTGAAAACATTGCCATAGAGGCAGTTCGATGTGTCACGATTTATCTGCAGTATTTATACCACTGTTGTTTTCAAGTCGACCAAGCAAGATATACCACAAGAAGCTCTTCCAAAACACTGGGTGATACATGAGAGAATTCTCACCTCGACTTGATCAGGGTTCCTTTCCCATTCATGTGAATTATATCTAAAAACTCAAGAAAGGTAGGAGTATGTTCAGTCCAAAGCTTCTATTCTATCCAAATTTGAACTGAACCTTATTTTCAGTTTAGGTAAGGCTCACCAGGAGTAGGGTATACCAACAAGGATAGTTGTCAGTCTACCCTTAGGGGAGAGTACCTTCTCAAGGATAGACAATGGAAACCCACGTCAGTTGCAGATGTGAAGTCCCCTTCCTCTTCTTTCTCATCTGAGTTGTATCTGTATCTTTCAAGTCAGAATCATCAAAATCACGAATTGCGAGGCTCACCAGCAAACGATTTTTGAGCTCTGTGTTCCGCCCTGAGGATCTGGTTTCTTAAGCAGTTGTCCTCTGACCCTTTTGTGGAGGTCTACCCATTGAGAGACACAACACAGGGAACAGGACAGTTTCTGAACACGAGAAGCTTGGGAAGACCAGGCCAGTAGAGCCCGGTGCTGTCATCAAATGACCAAAAATGCGCCTTGACCGAGGTGACATGCAAACAGTTCTCTTATTCGCGCTTGACGCTACATATACTCTCAAGCCTGCATGTCTGTACCATGAGTTTCTGAAACACCAACGCAGCTAGTCTCGATACCCGTGTTCTCCAGAGGAAAGCAAAAAAGGGATAACTTGAGTGGGGATGGAATGCCGCTCTGATGGACCACTAAAAAAAACGTCGTCCTTCTCCGCAGCAGCATCGTAAATATAGCGACCTTCGGTGGTGAGAATAGCCATTCTGCAGACACTTCGAACGTCTTACTCAAGCTCAAAAAAAAAAA
>Ga0153955_100820_pt1 | contig 10199 bp, 6 predicted proteins | sample TSFL039MetaG_FD_104744 | JGI IMG/M metagenome (GOLD analysis project Ga0153955, IMG submission 104744) | Attine ant fungus gardens microbial communities from Florida, USA - TSFL039 MetaG | ecosystem: Host-associated > Fungi > Mycelium > Unclassified | place: USA: Florida, Wekiwa Springs...
CGGCGCTGCTGGCGCTGGTGGGCATTAAGCTTCCCGGCCTGGAGTTCCGTAACCAGCGCGTTGAAGCGGCTTATCGTAAAGAGCTGGTTTACGGCGAAGATCACGCCGATCGCGCCACGCCGCCGACCGTAAAAGTGCTGTTCCACAATGTGCGGATTAACTATTTCCGTCTCTATTTTCACTATCTTTACTTCAATATCAGCCGCATCCTTTATCTGCAGGTGGATAACGTGTTCGGGCTGTTCCTGTTGTTCCCGTCTATTGTGGCCGGTGCCATTACGCTGGGCCTGCTGAACCAGATCACCAACGTGTTTGACCAGGTTCGGGGATCGTTCCAGTACCTCATTACCTCGTGGTCCACGCTGGTCGAGTTAATGTCGATCTACAAACGTCTGCGCAGTTTTGAACAGATTCTGGACGATGTGCCGCACGATGAAATGATGCACGACGCTTCAGAAGAGGTGTCATAACCTTTCTGGTCGCCTGGGGTAGTTGCCGCAGGCGACCCGCGGTCGATTCCGCATTGTCTCCCCCACTTTCCTTTTCCTTCTCCTGCCATTCATTGCGCATGATGCCGCGGTGTTGTCCGTTCAGGACGACATCCGCGCCCGGGTTATCGCCGGTACGCGCAGCATTGAGGGATGATGGCGCGCATACAAGGGGCTTTTCTGGCAAAGGCTGAACGGTTAAGCGAACGATCTGTTGGTCAAAGAGACAGGCCCGATGGGGCAGAATGATGCCGGAAAGCGGAGTAGAGGCGGTAAAGTGACAGGTTCTGTTTCGCTAAAAACGGAGCCAGGACGCCATCAGGCGTCCTGTCAGCACAGACGTTCAAGGCTTATTTATACAGCTCAGCCGTCATGTGCACACCGTTGTTAGTGTTCGCTTCGGTGATCTTATAGGAAGCACCAGCATCCTGCGCCTGAGCAGCAATTTTCGCTTCTGCGCTGTCCAGTGTTGAGCCGGTCGCCGTCACAGTTTGTGCAAAAGCCGCAACAGGCAGAATAGTCAGAGCGATTAAAGCAGCAAAATTTTTGATAGTTTTCATGGTCAATTCCTCGGTCTTTTTCGTTTAGATAAGGCTACATGCCTTGTGTGAAAGCATAATAGGACGAATATCGCACAAGAAAAAGCAGAGGGTTTTGCTCATATCATTCAATAAAACTGAAAATGAAAAGCACGTTTAGCGCTGTTTAAACACGAAAGGTTAAATGACTACACCTTGCATAGCAGGCAGTATTAATGACTACCTGTGCGCCTGACGACTTTCGCCCAGCGCTATGCTGTTATGTCACAAGACGGCAAAGACAGGCGTTACGCCGTGATCGGCTGTAGGTGCTGTGAGACGAGTCAGGCCGTGATGGGATGTTGGCTGAGGGTAAGCAATTGGGCAGCAGAAGAGACGATTAGGACGGGTAAGCCTCTTAGCGATCATGCCGTACCAGACGGCATGATCACGGTTCGCACCCTGCGCGCGCGAAGAGCGTGATCACGCCGAATGGCACAACACCATCCGGTGGCAGGCCGGTCAAAACTTAGCGGAACACGCTGATCGCTTCCACCAGACGGTTAGCCTGATGGGTCATACGGCCCGACGCTTCTGCGCTTTCCTGAACGCGGGCGGCGTTTTGATGGGTAATATCGTCCAGATCTTCTACCGCCGTGCTGACTTCACTGAGCGCGGTCGCCTGTTCCGCCGTGGCCGCGCTGATTTGGGCAACGAGCGAAGTGACGTTCTGCACCTGCTGCACAATATCCTGCATGGTATGTCCCGCAGCACCGGCGTGCTCGTTGCCTGAACTGACCCGGCTGGCGCTGGTTTCCACCAGCGCTTTAATCTCGCTGGCGGCTTTTGCGCTGCGCTGTGCAAGGCTGCGTACTTCGCCAGCCACAACGGCGAAGCCTTTACCCTGCTCACCCGCGCGTGCCGCCTCAACGGCGGCGTTCAGCGCCAGAATATTGGTCTGGAACGCGATGCTGTCGATTACGCTGGTGATGCTGGCAATGCGTTCTGAGCTGTCGGCGATATCCGCCATCATACTCATCATCTCTTTCATCACCTCGCCACCTTTGCTTGCCGCATCGCTGGTATTGACGGAGAGCGAATTCACCTCCTGGGCCGTTTGCGTATTACTCTTCACGGTGGCGGTCATTTCGTTCATGGTCGCGGCCGTTTGCTGCACGTTCGCTGCGGCCTGTTCGGTCCGGCGGCTCAGTTCATTGTTACTGCGGGCGATGGCGTCACTGGCGCTCAGCACGTTAATCGCCTGGCCACTCACATCGTCCACCAGCCAGCGGAACATCAGCCCTAGCTGTCCAATGGCGCGCAACGTCAGCCCCACCTCGTCAATGCGGTCCATCTGCTCCACCTGGTGACTGGCCCCGGTGGCCACGCGCAGTGCCTGTTTGCACATGCGCTCAACAGGACGGGAAATTTGCTGCTCCAGCCACAGGCTGGCAAGTAGCAACAGAACGGCCATGCCGCCCGCAAATCCGCTCAGCGCCAGCGGTGCCATTCCCAGCGCCCAGACGCCTGCGACGGACAGCGGCAATAAAGCCAGCAGCGCCGTACGGATGCGCCAGCGCAGTGGCAGCGTTTTTAAGATCGAGCCGAGGCGGCGCCAGCCGCTGCGGACAATTAATCCTTTGTGAAAACGGCGGCCTTGCGCGCGACCTTCACGAAAATCACGGTAGAGCGCTTCACTGGCTTTCACGTCCTGTGCGGATGGCTTCGTCCGCACCGACATATAACCCTGCACCTGACCATTACGCACCACCGGAATCGCGTTCGCCCGCACCCAGTAGTGATCCCCGTTTTTGCGGCGGTTTTTCACCAGCGCTGTCCAGGGTTCGCCCTGTTTTAACGTCGCCCACATATCGGCAAAAGCTTCGGGTGGCATATCCGGGTGACGCACCATATTGTGCGGCTGCCCTTTGACCTCATCAGATGAAAAGCCACTGGCTTCAACGAATGCATCATTGGCATAGGTGATATAGCTGTTGAGATCGGTCGTTGTCATCAGTGTGGCATGATCGTCATACACATATTCACGCTGAGAAACAGGTTGGTTGTTGCGCATAGGAGTCCTTGATAGTACCAGTCAGACTTGCACCAGAAGCATGGATGAAAGCACGTGAAAGGTAAGCTTTACCTTTTTTTATGTTTTCGGCAGTGGCGCATTTACACTTTAGTGCTACGCGTTAATTTATTGCATTAAAAAAGCCGCTCAGTAGCGGCTTCGTTTACTCACGGGAATTTTTAACCCATTACATTTTAACGATTTACTTTAACGCAACTGATTAGCGCGCAGCACCATCCCACCCGCGCCCGGCGCGTGACATCCGCAGTGAGACTAACGTCTTACCGTACCGCTTGACGGGTTAATAGCGCATTCCTTATGGATTCAGCTTAAATCGACATCCCGTAAGCCAAACCACCACGTCAGTACAAAGCCACTGACCCAGGCCACGATCAAACCGCCCAGGTACACGGCCATGCCAGCAAAAATGCCCTGATGCGAGGTCATCAACGGAAGCGTGACCAGACCCGAAGGACCAAACACCGTATTCATGCCGACCGGCAGCCCCAGCCAGGCCACCAGACCGATAAAAAATCCGCCCACTGCCCCGCCGCCGCAGGCCGTAATAAAGGGTCTGAGCCGCGGTAGCGTGACGCCATAAATCAGCGGTTCACCCACGCCCAGCAAGCCGGGCACGATGGCGCCTTTTATCTGGGTGCGCAACAACGCGCCTTTTTCCGCTTGACACCAGAGCGCCAGTGCGGCCCCCACCTGACCGGCACCGGCCATAGCCAGAACAGGGAACAGTGAATTAAATCCCTGGGTTTCCATCAGCGCAAAATAGACCGGAATAAACCCCTGATGAATGCCAAACATCACGGCGATCAAAAACAGCCCAGCCAGCAGGGCGCAGCCGAAGGGGTTGTTATTGAGGTGGATAAACAACCACGACATTCCCTTAAACAGCTCGCCGCCGAGCGGCATGATGAGCAGATAAGTCAGCGCGCCCGTGATTAATAAGGTTAACAGGGCGGTAAGAATCATATCCAGGTTATCCGGGATGACCTTGCGCAACTGCCTTTCCAGCCAGCCACCAAACATCGCGGCCAGCAGCACACCGATAATGTTGCCACGCGGATCGATAGCCAGACCAAAAAAGCTGTCCATGCCGCTGTAATAGCCGACCTTCGCATCGGGCACATAGCCCAGAAGAAACAGCGAGGCGATAATGGCCCCGTTTACGCCGGTGCCACCAAGGGCTTTTTGCGCGTTATAGCCAATCAGGATGCTGAGAAAGGTGAATAACCCTTTACTGAACACTTTCATATAGGCCACGGTCTGCAGTAAGCCTGCAGGATGTGCGCCCGGCGAGCTGAGGTGCAGGCTTTGCTCAATCAGCGTGGCGAATCCCAGCAGTAAACCTGCGGCGATAAAGCCGGGGATGAGCGGTGTGAAAAGGGTGGCGAAACGTGCCAGAAACTGATGCACCGCGCGGGTCTGTCTGGCCTTTATCTGCTGTTTTTGTTGCGCAGCCACCTGTTGCAGATTCGGTGCACCCTGTGAAAGCAGCAAATGCATCCGTTCCGCCGCCGTTTGCGCCTTGCCGGGACCGAGCACGATCTGCAGTTGATCGTCACCCTTGATGACACCCAGCACGCCAGGCAAACCTTTCAGCCGGGCGATGTCAGCCTGATTCTGCTTCAGCGTCAGGCGTAAACGGGTCATACAATGGCCGCAAACGGCAATATTGTCTGCGCCGCCTGCTGCCTGCACGATAGCGTGCAGAAGTGCATCGGTCACGTCCGCCATCAGCGTGCTCCCGCAGCCTGTAGCGCCCGACGAATAAAGCCCTGATGTTGGGTCAGCAACGTTTTTGCCTCATCAGCACTCAGTTCCGCCAGCACCATGAGAATGGCGGTTTTGCAGTGCCCGCCGCAGGCCGCCAGGGCGGCACTGGCGCAGGCTTCGTCACAATCAGTAGCCTGCATCACAATATTGACCTGGCGCTGTACCAGCTTCTGGTTCGTGGCTTCAACGTCCACCATCAGATTGCCGAAGACTTTGCCTGTACGAATCATCGCGCCGGTCGTCAGCATATTCAGGACCAGCTTCTGTGCGGTCCCCGCCTTCATGCGTGATGACCCCGTCACCACTTCAGGCCCGACCACGGGCGTCAGGGCAATATCGGCGACGTCAGCCATTTTGCTGTGCGGATTACAGGTCAGCGCAACCGTCATCGCCCCACATTGCCGGGCGTAATCGAGCGCGCCCAGAACATAAGGCGTGCGTCCACTGGCAGCGATGCCCACCAGCACGTCCTGCTGGCTGAAGTGGATGTCTTTCAGATCCTGCGCGCCTTGCGCCACATTATCTTCAGCGTTTTCCACCGCCTGCAAAATGGCCTGATGGCCCCCGGCAATCAGGCCAGTCACCTGCTCACGCGGTGTGCCAAAAGTTGGTGGGCATTCACTTGCATCCAGGATCCCCAGGCGGCCGGAGGTGCCCGCGCCCACGTATATCAGTCGCCCACCGGCCTGAAAGGCGGCGCAGATAATATCCACAGCGCGGGCGATAGCCGGCACAATAGCCTCAACGGCCAGCGCGACTTTTTTATCTTCATCATTAATGACGCGAAGCATCGCTTCCGTGCTCATTTCGTCAATATTCAGGCTGGCCGGATTGCGCCCTTCCGTGACCATCTGACTGAGATCGATTTTCACGCTTGTTCTCCACAGGAATAATTTATTCTGGATATTTTTAACACAGCGAATGAAAAATTCATCCTTTCCAGCTGTTTTATTGTGGCGCCGTGAGCGGTGCAGCCAGACAGAATAAAAAAAAGGCCCAACCATCGTTGAGCCTTTGATTTGCTAATCCGCATTAAGGCGCGGTTTGCGTTCGTAACTGCAATTCATACGCTTTCGCCTGCTCTGCATCGAACTGGTTTTCCCAGCGGGCAATCACCAGCACCGCCAGGGCGTTACCCACGACATTCAGCGCGGTACGGGCCATATCCATGATGCGGTCAACGCCAGCAATAAACGCCAGTCCTTCCAGCGGAATACCGACGCTGCCAAGCGTCGCCAGCAGGACGACAAACGAAACGCCTGGCACGCCTGCAATCCCTTTAGAGGTCACCATCAGCGTCAGCACCAGGATGATTTCATCAGTCAGTGACAGGTCGATACCGTACAGCTGCGCGATGAAAATCGCGGCGATACTTTGGTATAACGTTGAACCATCCAGGTTAAACGAGTAGCCGGTGGGCACGACGAAGCTGGTGATGGCTTTTGGTGCACCGTAAGCTTCCATCTTCTCCATGATGCGTGGCAGCACGGTTTCAGAACTGGAGGTCGAGTAGGACAGGATCAGCTCGTCTTTTAAAATGCGCATCAGCGTAGTAATGCGCAGTTTGCAGAAGCGTGCTACCGCCCCCAGCACCACAAACGCAAAGAACAGGATAGCGACATAGACCAGCAACACCAGCTTCGCGAGTGGCCACAGCGAGGCAAAACCAAAGTTAGCAATCGTCACGGCGATCAAAGCAAACACGCCCACTGGCGCGTAGCGCATGATCATATGCGTCACTTTAAACATGGTTTCAGACACGCCGCGGAACAGGTTGACCAGCGGATCGCGCTGTTCGGAGGGCAGGGCCGACAGCCCCAGACCAAACAGGACCGAGAAGAAAATAATCGGCAGCATTTCACCCTTCGCCATCGCGGCAAAGATGTTCTGCGGGATCAAAGAAAGGATGGTCGCAACCAGACTGTGCGTCCCTTCCTGTACCTGCGCCGTCGTGGCTTCATATTTAGAGATGTCCACCGTTGCCAGCGTAGACATATCAATGCCAGTGCCGGGCTTAAACACATTTGCCAGGGTAATCCCGACCACAATGGCAACGGTGGTAATCACTTCAAAGTACACAATGGTTTTGAGACCAATACGACCCAGCTTTTTCGCATCACCAACACCGGCTATACCGACAATCAGGGATGAAATCACGATAGGCACGACAATCATCTTTATCAGGTGAATAAAGATATCGCCCGCCGGGCTGAGAATATTATTGACTAACCATTCACGATCATCTGGCTGATTATGCAATACGGCACCCACGATGATGCCGAGCACCAGTGCTATCAGAATCTGCCACGCAAGGCTGATTTTAAAACCTTTCATAACGCGTAATTTCCTCAGTCAAAACCCGTTTCTCTCTACTGCGAAGGTGCAGAAGACAATACACACAGGGAAGTGAGCAAAAAGCCCGGTAAAGTAGAGGGTGTTTTAGACAGCGTCCCGCATTGCGATGCGATGATTTCTAAACCCATTTCAGACGCGGTCTGAGTTGATACCTGATTATCAGGGGCGAGATAAGTACCATTTTCGCTGCAGTAAATGCAACCCTTGGTGGCTTCGATTAAAACTTAACCATCTCTTAAGCATAAAATGCTGATACGGTTATTTATTCCTAACCTGCTGTTATGAAAAGTAAACTTTCGATAAGTTTTCGCATAGCTATTCAGATTGTGGGCAAACACTACGCGGTTCGTTCGCTGCTTTTTTAAACAGCGCAAGACACAAAATGTTGCAATCTAAATCCCTATCCTTTGCATGGCGTTAGCGCGTTTTTCATTCTTTTGCGACGTTTTTATGTCAACAAGGTTAACGCGTGATCTATGGCGCAAAAAAGAAACAAATCTTGTTGCTCTGCTTCACTTAACTATTGATTGACATATGATTAACATCTTCAAGGAGAATCGCCATGAGCCAAAATCATAACTATCCTGTTCCAGAAAATATCGCAGCAACCGCGCTGATTACGGCCGAACAGTATCAGGCGATGTACCAGCAGTCTGTTACCGATCCAGAAACCTTCTGGGGGGAACAAGGTAAAATCCTCGACTGGATAAAACCTTACAGCAAAGTCAAAAACACCTCATTTGCGCCAGGCAATATTTCAATTCGTTGGTATGAAGACGGCACGCTCAATCTGGCCGCCAACTGCCTGGATCGCCATCTGGCTACCCGGGGCGATCATCCCGCCATTATCTGGGAAGGCGACGATGCCAGTGAAAGCAAAACCCTGACCTTCCGTCAGCTGCATGCTGATGTATGCCGCTTTGCCAATGTGCTGGAACTGCTTGGCGTCAAAAAAGGCGACGTCGTGGCGATTTATATGCCCATGGTGCCCGAGGCCGCCGTCGCGATGCTGGCCTGTGCTCGCATCGGGGCGGTGCACTCCGTCATTTTCGGCGGCTTCTCACCGGAAGCCGTCGCGGGCCGGGTGATCGACTCCAGCGCATCATTGATTGTGACAGCCGACGAAGGCGTACGCGCGGGCCGCACGATTCCACTGAAGAAAAATGTGGATGATGCATTAAAAAATTCCAATGTGAACAGCGTGAAAAACGTGGTGGTCTTTCAACGTACCGGCAAAGATGTCAGCTGGGTTGAAGGACGCGATCGGCACTGGCATGAGCTGATGCAGAACGCCAGCACCAACCACTCTGCCGCCGAAATGCAGGCCGAAGATCCACTGTTTATTCTCTACACCTCCGGTTCAACCGGTAAGCCTAAAGGCGTACTGCATACCACGGGGGGCTATCTGGTTTACGCCGCCACGACCTTTAAATTTGTCTTTGATTATCATCAGGATGACGTTTACTGGTGTACGGCGGACGTGGGCTGGGTCACCGGCCACAGCTATCTGCTCTATGGTCCCCTGGCCTGTGGGGCCACGACGCTGATGTTTGAAGGCGTGCCAAACTGGCCGACGCCAGCCCGCATGGGCCAGGTGATTGATAAGCACAAGGTGACCCTGTTGTATACCGCGCCTACCGCTATCCGCGCGCTGATGGCGGAAGGGGATAAAGCGATTGAGGGCACCGACCGTAGCAGCCTGCGTATCATGGGTTCAGTGGGCGAGCCCATTAACCCGGAAGCCTGGGAGTGGTATCACAAAAAAATCGGCAACAGCCGGTGTCCGATTGTCGATACCTGGTGGCAGACAGAGACCGGCGGTTTCATGATTACGCCGTTGCCGGGTGCCACCGTGCTGAAACCCGGCTCGGCGACCACGCCGTTCTTCGGTGTCCAGCCTGCCCTGGTGGATAACGAAGGCAATCCTCAGGACGGCGCCTGTGAAGGTAATCTGGTGATCACGGATTCCTGGCCAGGTCAGGCGCGCACGCTGTTTGGCGATCATGAACGTTTCGAGCAGACCTACTTCTCGACGTTTAAAAATGCCTATTTCAGCGGCGATGGCGCGCGACGTGATGAGGACGGCTACTACTGGATTACCGGCCGTGTGGATGACGTACTGAACGTGTCAGGGCACCGCCTGGGCACTGCCGAGATCGAATCCGCGCTGGTGTCGCATCCGAAAATTGCCGAAGCGGCCGTAGTAGGTATTCCGCACAGCATTAAGGGCCAGGCTATTTATGCCTATATCACCCTGAATCACGGGGAAGAGCCCTCACCGGAGCTTTACACCGAGGTCCGTAACTGGGTGCGTAAAGAGATTGGCCCGATTGCCACGCCTGATGTACTGCACTGGACGGATTCGCTGCCAAAAACCCGTTCCGGCAAAATCATGCGCCGTATTCTGCGCAAGATTGCCGCAGGCGATACCAGTAATTTAGGCGATACCTCCACGCTGGCCGATCCTGGCGTCGTTGAGAAACTGCTTGAAGAGAAACAATCCATCACCCTGCCGTAATACCACGCCGGCGGAAAGCATCAGGCTTTCCGCCACCGCTTCCCTACGTAGTGTGTTTCTGTAGTCACAAAAAATATAACGCATTCACGCCGTTGCGTGAGGTCCACGCCTGCAAGCTTCTGGAGATAATGTGATGAATGATGCCCTGCCCGAACAGGAAAGAATCTACCAACAAATTGAAAAGAATCCGCGCTTTCAGGAGTTGGTCCATAAGCGCCAGTCCTTTGCCCTGCTGCTGTCGCTAATCATGCTGGTGCTCTATGTCGGCTTTATTCTGCTGATTGCGTTTGCTCCCGGCTGGTTAGGTACGCCGCTGCATGCCGGTACCAACGTGACGCGCGGTATTCCGATTGGCGTGGGCCTGATCGTTATCTCCTTTTTACTGACCGGCGTGTATGTCTGGCGCGCCAATGGCGAGTTTGATCGCCTGACAAAAGCTATCCTCAGCGAGGTAAAAC
>Ga0153955_100821_pt1 | contig 10192 bp, 6 predicted proteins | sample TSFL039MetaG_FD_104744 | JGI IMG/M metagenome (GOLD analysis project Ga0153955, IMG submission 104744) | Attine ant fungus gardens microbial communities from Florida, USA - TSFL039 MetaG | ecosystem: Host-associated > Fungi > Mycelium > Unclassified | place: USA: Florida, Wekiwa Springs...
CAGTGTCATGCCAAACCTTGAGGTCTTTGTATCTCTACAGGATCTTATTGCCCTAAGGTCTATTTATGGTTGTCAGAAGCATATTGAAGAGAGCTTCCATGTGAATGTGGAAGCAAACATCTGCATTTGGCGGTTCCTAAGATATCTGCTGATTAGTGTCTAGCACTGATTAACTGATATCTCAGTAAGTACTGATTACTTTGACATGTTTTGGGCATTGTTCAAAATGTCTTCTTAAGGGCTTTCAGACGTATCCTAGACTGTGGAAATTGTGCAAGTATCCATGGAGTTATGGCTGAATGAAGTTTGTGACAATATCTATAAAGCAGAATCCCCTCTAGAAGTGCTCTCAAGAGTGAACTCAATCTTAAAAGAATTTCCCTTGATAATGACATTGTCACAAACTACATTCAGCCATATCTTCACAAATACTTGTATGATTCCCACAGTCTTAAATGCTTCTGAAAGCTCTTTTGACAAAGTCCAAAATGTGTCAAAGCAATTAGTACTCATTGAGATATCAGTTAATCAGTACTGGATACTGATCTGCTAATATTTCAGAAACTGCCAAATGCAGACATTTGCTTCCACATGCATATGGAAGCTCTCTTCAATATGCTTTTGACAACTATAAATAGATCATAAGGCAATAAGATCCTGTAGAGATACAAGAACCTCAATGTTTGATATAACATTAATCTATTATACATAGATACTCATCAATCCTTAAATACAAACAAGGACTGCTCCTTTTATGGTTAGATTATCTCTATTTCAGACACAAAAGGACTGCCATATGTAGAATAATAGGCAGTAGATATGTGATGCTCTGTCCAGGTGCACAAACCATTCCATTCATATATATAAGGCTCTTTAGTCTAAGGATTAGACCTCAGACTTAACAACATCTTTTGTTGCTTATTCTATCTTGCTTCCAAGCTCTTGAGAACTTTTACTCAAATCAATCACAAATTAGTAAGTAACCATTTATGATAGATGTTATTTAGTAGCTGACCCTTGGTTTATAATAGAAATACCACCAAAGGCCATGCACCAGTCCTGATTGGCATTCCAAATATAGAAGAACAAGATGAAGATATACTGAGAGTCATTAGAAGGGTATAAAAAGAAGAAAAACCCCTATCTTTGCCCTTCATTGCTCTAGAGCTAAAACTCAACTTGAATGATTAAGAGCTCTTTTTCTCTTATTTCCTTTTTATAAAACTCTATAAAACTTTCTCCAAGGGATACCCACTCTAAAGAAGGACTTGGGCATTTGCTTAGACTAGGAGCTAAACTACTCACTATGTGTTTTTGAAGTAAGTTGCCAACTATACAGTCAGTTGAGAATGAGCTTGCACAAGGGCAATGTGAGATCTAGGTAGGACTACTGTATCAACAGCAAGCCAGCCTACTAGACTAGTACTTTGGATGGTAGTGTTACAGTGTGAGAGGAATACATACCTTTGAGATCTAACTGGTAAGAGTGCTCTCAAGTGGAAAATAAAAACATTTCTCTTTATTCTAGTCTCTAAACTACAAGTATTTACTATCTTGTGAGCACTTCCCTTTTACATTTAATTATCTTTCCAGTGTCTACTTGATTGTACACAATTGTAGAATAACTTAGAGATTCTGATTCTCTGACTTAGTACTGCCCACTTTTGTAAGGACAGTAAAGCACATCTATTATTACATTCAAACTACAAATCTCCCACAAAAAAATCTCTTATTTCTCTTACCCCTCCCTTACCCTCTCCATCACTGCTACCTCTAACACTACTCCGTGATATATATAGAGACTTCTGACTGATATTTGTGCCTTAGTTGTGTTAAACAGAACTGCTGCACTTTGGGTGATATGACATCATATCACTTGTCATCATTCCATCATCTCAGATCAACACACTAGTGTGTTTCATCCTCCCTTTTTAACTTCCTTTTCTTTTCTATAGAATGTAGACTGAGTTCCCTTATATTAATCCATTAGCCTACTTTTATGCCCTCAGTCATCTACCTTGATAGGTGACTCCTGAGGTAAGAATAGTTGTTATGATACTGACTCCATCTGTAGACATATACTTCTATAATACATCAGTCATCTACCTTGATAGGTGACTCCTGAGACATATACTTCTACAAGTTGTTCAAATTATAATTGATGGTTTGAAAAAAAACAAGGCTGAGCCCATACATCCAATAAATACACTTTATGTTGGACACAAATTTCATGTTTTATAACAGACAGCATAGTTTTATGTATAACACAAATTCTTGATGTCACACAATCTGGACAGTTAAGACACTGACGCGGCCATCAATGGAAATCCCATGGTTGATTCTAAAAGGTGTCAGTACATTTCCAACAAGAAATTCTGGACCTACCCAGTTGCACCCATGGATAGTAATCCCGTTACACTTTCGAAACTCGTGATGTAATTCACTCCTCCAAAAGTTCTACTACCAGTGGCGTTAGCGACAAAATTGTCGCGACCTGTTTTAGACAGTGGTCAGGTCGACGTAAAGCAAGGCGGAAAAGATGTACCTAGGTCGTATCCATTTGGTGAAATGGTGTGATCTTCTGTGGCAGGCTAAGATTTCGTTCTCAGAATTTGCAGAATCCTGTTGGCCAATTCAGTGGACCTACCTGTTCCTGTGAGACACTATCATGAAAAACAAATTGAGCCTTTGATTTTGTTAAATTATGGGTACATACGCTAAGAACAGCGCGCCTGTAGGTGCCAGTGGACCCTTTTGCCTGAAAACTCTGAGAGGAGGTCAAAAAAGAGGGCAAATGTAGGGGAGGAGGAAATGAACCGAAAATGATTTCCTCCGATCAGGCTCTCGAGACAGGTACCCAGGTCGGGGTCACCATAGTCCTGGCGCAATTCGACCTAAAGGATGATCAGACGGACCGAATAAAGGTTTTATCCATTGTATACTGTTTGATTCTGGGGACCGTTCCCATCGCCCAGATTTGCAGATTGGGGATCTCCTATATGAATACCCAGACACTCCGTTGAGCTTGGAGAAACCTTTAAGAAAGATGCATGCACAGCTACACTCAAACACCTACAATCCTATAGCTTTGGCGAAGTTTAGAATCCCAGGATCGGTGAGCACGTCGGCTGAGCTATGTCCCGAAATAATAACCTAAGAGTAATCGCTGTGGTGAGCAAGTGAACATGAACAAAGTCAGATAATTCCACATTAAGAGGCTCTCCTAAACCCCCTCCAGCTGATGTCATGGAATATAAGAAATCGCCCTACTCCCCAGTTGACACACACTGACCATCATCGAGCATGGAGCCACCATTGATGCGCGGATCTACATACGGGTCTGTCTGTCGTGGTCTGCGGTTTGGTAAAGCACAGATAAGAGAGACAAGAGAGAAAGCTGTGAGATACTTGAAAAGCATAGTGAGGGAAAAACGAATGTCGCCAGCGAAGTCATGAGTGTTTTAAAGAGTGAGCTTGAGAACACGCAGAGCACTCTTGACTTAAAATACATAGCAGGTAAGAAGACTAGGCATCACATGGCAGGTCCTTCGTCAGAGAAAGATGTGCACTCGTGTTCAAGCATTTGGACTTGGTTCAGAAGCAAAAGAATTCGAGCCCGGGTAGATGTTCTGCAAGTGCTTATTGTGTGGATTCACTGGCGTAGCAATCCGATTTTCCGTATTCTTCTTTGGTAGCGGCATTTCCCGAAGCGCCTCAGGTCTTGAATTACCCATTCGAAGATGCTCCTTAGCCTGGCAATTGTCGTCAGTTTAGTCACCTTCGTTTTATCTGCAACATATGACACAATAGAGGATATGCCCAATAGAGACTGGGATTTCATCGTTGTTGGAGGTATTTGTGCTGGCACGTTTGAATAGCGGAGTGATAATGTCGATCTGGCAGGCGGAACAGCAGGATCAGTTCTCGCGAGCAGGTTGACGGAAAATCCTCGCTTTTGTGTTCTTCTCCTCGAAGCAGGACCAACGTCAGTGTGCTACTGTTTCCCTGTCGACTTGTAACCATATTCCAATAGCAATAAGGGAGTGACTAACTCAATAGTTCCGGGGCTTCAACAAACACTAGCGAATACCCGCTATGACTGGAACTATACTACTACTCCTCAACTTGGTCTCAATAATCGCTCTTTGTCTTATCAGCGAGGTCATGTTCTTGGCGGAAGTAGTTCTGTCAGTGGGTATTGATCTGTATGAATTGGATCATCGTGGAACCCAGGCTCACATTCTCATCAATAGATGCTATGATCTACACACGAGGCTCTTCTGCAGACTACGACCGCATTGCGGAACATACCAGGGACCCTGGATGGAGTTGGAACAACGTTCAGCAATACTTCCAAAAGGTTCTTACAATTTCATATCCGAATCACTGTGCGACTAAGAACACCCACAGCTCGAAAAATTCGAGGAACCTGTAGATCATCATAACACCACAAACGAGTACAATCCTGAAATACATAACACCACTGGAAGAATGCCTATGACACTCTCTGGTTTCTCCTATCCTCAAATTGACAATCTGGCAATACAAGCAGGTGATCAATTAGGTGGTGGCTGGCAGTATAACAAGGACATGAACTCGGGAATGCCACTGGGTTTAGGTTTGCTTATGCATGTCATCCAGCTAGAGGAAATGACAATCATTTGCCAATAGGTTGGAAGCAATCTACAATTGGGCATGACGGAACACGAAGTAGTGCCGCTACTGCGTACCTTGATGATCGTACAAGAGCTCGCAAGAACCTCCACATCGTCACCAATACCCGTGTCACTCGCGTCCTCCCTATGGCCAGCACGGGAAGACCAATCATTCGTACCGTCGAGGTTCGCGTCTCTGAGTCATCAAGGTCCGTCAACTTTACAGCATCTAAAGAGGTCATCTTGTCTTGTGGATCTATCGGTTCTCCTTTCATTCTCATGCACTCTGGAATCGCTGATGCAGAGCAGCTTGAGAAGTATGGCATACATCCATTTCTAGACAACCGTAGTGTTGGACGTAATCTGTCAGACCACGCTTGTGTCGGAGTATCTTTCAATACAAAACCGAATTCTTTGGATTTCGGTCCATGGGGAAAGTGAGTTATGAGATTTTTAGAGGATGACTGACTATTTACTGATGTGATGGTCAGCCTGTTTACTGACCTGGCACTGCAAAGAGAGGCTTTACAGATTTGGAACAAGAACAGAACTGGACCCTTTTCTAGCATCGCGCCAGTTCCCCTCATGGCCTGGAAGCGTGTTGTGCAGAACATTACTGAGAGCTTCGGAGATCCTTCTTCTGGTTTCAAATCTCCACATCTCGAGTTTGTCTTCGGAGCAGTAAGTATCTATCTTGTTTGTTACTTTCGAGAAATTTAATGCAGGTGTAAAGCTCTCTCCCGCTGCTTATGATATATATGTCTTCTTGGTCAGTCCCGCATCTCGTGAGTCATTCCATTATAAACCTTTCACGAAAACTAAATCAATGTCTCAGGTGGAACTCTGACAATTGGATCAAATAATCCGTTCGACGACCCGAGGATCGATCCTGCAGTTCTGACGACAGAGTTCGATATCGTAGCCATTCGTGAAGCGGTCAAGGAGGCTATCACGTTCTCCGGTGCCCCAGTCTTTCGTAACATCATTTCCGGCGTAGCAGCTCCATTTACTAATACAACAACGGATGATGAGATCGATAGCTCAGTGAGAAACGTCGCATCTTTCGGGGCGCATGCCGTCGGAACTGCTTCTATGTCACCTCAGGGAGCGAGCTGGGGTGTAGTCGACCCTGATCTCGCCGTTAAGAACGTCCGGGGTTTGAGAGTGGTTGATGCTTCAGTTTTGGCAAGTATTGCTAATCCTTTTCATTGCGTATTAGGGCTCAACAGTCTTCCTAGCCATTTGCGCCGGGTGCTCATAGTCAAGCTATGACCTACATCGTTGCTGAGAGAGCTGCCGACCTAATTCGTGATTCTTGGGAGCGAACAAAAACAAAGTCCAATGTCTATCATCCTGGGTCTTATTTCCCCATTTTATACATGTTTGAATCCTTCATGTCCAAGATCGGCGAGAAGTGTGTATCCATGATAGTGTGGTTATTGGAAGGAAGACTACAGCAAGCATGGTAGTGTGGACAGCTGACAAGCTTACTCACCAGATGTATTAATTTATAATTCCTATGTGGAGAGCTCAGAAATGTAGGGCTGAGAGCTTCTAACCTTTTTAGTCTCTTGGTTTGGATACATACAACTAATCTTATGAATTTGTGAAACTACTATTTAACCTCATGCCCATGGGCATTGGGCTCCTACCAAGAGGTTGAATCATAGAAAATATAAGACAAGTATCTCTAAAGTAAGACAAGTTAATGACACATTTTTCTTTCTTCTGATGGTACTCTTTGACCATTATGATCTACTCAAACTGGTTAATCTGTTAGACATGATATACAATTTTCTTCAGAGACAACAATCATGAACCAACAAACATCTTTGCTTCAGACCAGAATACCTTTGCAGAAAACAAGAAGAGAAAAATTCTTTTATTCCCACTTGTTGCTAATTGCAATGTTGTAATGAAGAGCTTAGTCGAGACAACTTGGGCTTATTACACTCAATGTTATGAGAGAACAAAGAGAACTTGATGGAGTTCCTCTGTGAATTGCTCTACCTACTTATATACAAATGTTATTTATCTATGTGTACACTTAAGTAATTTCCTGCAATCCTTCCAGAAGGTTCCATCATATGACCTTTATTTTATCTGATCTTATCTCTCATTCTATTTTTAGCATCCCTTATCTAATCCATCAGAGAAGAGTTCCTGTTCTTCCTATCCCTCTAGTTGTACAATTTTAGAACTAGACTGGTTCATGACAAATGTACCTACTTTTAGGAGAAAAATCAACAATTTTTAGAGACATATTTCATGTTAGCTGGTTTGAAAATATGTCAACAACAAAATATAAACCTGTGTTAGAGTAAAATATTATGTAATATAAAATATTAACTAATTATTACATGTATTACTATTACCCTCAAATTTCATCTCAAAAAGTGGTTTAAGTTGAAATTCTTGACAAGTTACTACAATACTAAACAATTCCTGGTAAGACTAGAACTTTATAGTTCTTTAGCAACTATTTCTTTGTCATGAATCACCATTTCTCCTAAGTTATTATTTATTTTTCTTTTCTTTTCTTTTCAGATATATGGGAAGAAAATACCAAATGTGGAAGGAGTGAGTCAACAAGTAATATATGGGACTTCTATAATGTGTATAAATAAATATATTATATAAATAGTATAAATTAAATAATTAGAAACTCTAACAAGTTCTTTTTATCTTATTACAAAAGGTCACTTACTAGTTTATAATTGGAGAAGTAGTTCTTCAAGAGCTCAAAAGGTAGAGTAGTTTAAGCAATAAAAGATGTTGTTAAGTCTGAGGTCTAATCCTCAGACTAGAGAGCCTTATATATATGAATGGAATAGTCTATGTACCTGGACAGAGCATCATATGTCTACTGTCTATTGTTCTACATATGATAGTTCCTTTGTGTCTGAAATAGAGATAACCTAACCATAAAAGGAGCAGTTCTTGTTTGTGTTCAAGGATTGATGTGTATCTATGAGTAATAGATTAGTGTCATGCCAAACCTTGAGATCCTTGTATCTCCACAGGATCTTATTGCCCCAAGGTCTATTTATGGTTGTCAAAAGCATATTGAAGAGAGCTTCCATATGCATATGGAAGCAAATGTCTGCATTCAGCAGTTCCTAAGATATCTGCCTGTCATGAACTACCGAATTCCTCTAAGTCAATATTTATTTTCTTTTAATTATGTAATATCATCAGATCAATAAACAAGAACAAATAGTCAGACATGTATAAGTAGTGTACAACAAACTAGCGAGGATGTAAGGAATGGTCACCCAAGTAACTCAGATAGATGGATCCCAACTCTAAGTTAGAGTAGACAAAGAGAACTTGTTAGAGTCCCCGCTGGATTTGAGTACACTACTTATATCTATTCTACTTGGTCTGTGTACTACTCACCCACAGTGATCATGTGACTTCCTGATTATGTAAGTCCATTCTAAAAATAGAAAGTAAAAATAGAAAAGAAAAGTTCTTGTGTCATGATTCATGACAAAGGACTTTAACAAGTTCTCTTTGTTAAACTCTAATAAAGAGTGGGATCAAGGTTAGGGTTACTCAACCACAACCTAAGTCCTTATACTGCTGATTAGTATCCAGCACTGATTAACTAATATCTCAATGAGTACTGATCACTTTAACATGTTTTGGGCATTATTTGAAAGGTCTTCTTAAGGGCTTTTAGACATATCTTAGACTGTGGGAATCATGCAAGTATTTGTGGATATATGGCCAAATGAAGTTTGTGACAATAGAAAATACTTGAAAGGATTAGAAGATGAAGAGGAGGATATGGGTGATCTAAGAGACCCATACAATGAGCTGTGAAAAAGTTCTCAGGACAAGAACTCTTAAGAAGGGGGTGGTGTTATGAACTGCTCAATTTTTCTAAGACAATATTGATTTTTTTTTTGTTTATTTATTGGATGCATGGGAACTTATTACCAAATCAGAAATAATGACTCAATAGGGAAATATGAGAGAATTATAATGTGTACAAATAAATAAATTGTATAAGTAATGTAAACCAATTAGCAGAAACTCTAACAAGTTCTCTTTGTTAACTCTGACTTAGAGTATGATTGAGGTTAAGGTTATCCAACCTGAACTAAGATCATTACACTAATCCTCAGACTAAAGGTTTTATATATATTATTATTATAATTAGTGTATCCAACCAGATGTCACAGAGTAGTATCAAAGATAATGGGTTGTTCTGTACTAATAATTATAAATAAAATGAAATGAAACTAATTACTCTGAGGTTCAAAACAAATATTATCTAAAGCTCAATTACAAATATGCTACTAAAAGAAAAAGAAAAAGTATGAAATTTGGAATATTGCCAAGTAAAGTCTAAAGTATTATTTTGTTGACAATGGAGGGAATAACCTTGGCTTCAACTTATGTGTTGTGTCCTGATCTTCTGTCACTTATATTGGTTGCTAACTTTGGAGTGATGGAGTCATCAAAGTACAAGTTAAAAAAGAGATATATAAAAAGGGGAAAAGTAGACACAAGTAACACTAATCTATAAACTAGAGAACTACAATATAACTACTCAGTATATTGGAATATTGTATCAACATCATTGATTGAGTTGAAGGTTCAGAAACCTTCTAGAGTATTTCTTTTTCTTAGTATATAAAGTAAATAGTTTATAATTTTGTACTTACTGGTTTGTAATGGAATAAGAGTATTCTAAGTCAAACTATCTTATAACTCTGTGTTCTAAACATAGTATATAATATAGAGCAGGATTTAAATAGAATAAGAATATGCTTTACTATTCTGACAAAAGTAGAAAGTTACAAAGTCAAAATCTCCAAGTCACTCTACAATTGTGTGCAATCAAGTAAGCACTGGGGAGTTAATTAAATATAAAAAGGAAGTACTCACAAGATAGTAACCACTTGTAGTTTAGATACTAAAATAAGAGAAAAGTTTTTAGTTTCCACTCAAAAACACTCTTACTAGTTAGATCTTAGAGGTATGCATTTCATTGTTTCTTTAACTCTTACTACCATCACAACATGGTAGTGCCTGAATTTAGCATAGCAAATCCAAGTTTTGATAGTTCTCAAGTAAACCCATACATAAACCTCCCCAACATTGAAAGACCTCTAGACACTGCTATCAACATACAGCATGGCCATTTGCCTTCCCAGAATAATGACAGAGAATCCTGAAGCCCCCCTTTTTTGCCTATGAACTCTGACTCTTCTTCTAAGGGAGACTACACTAAGAGAATGGCATCCATTAGCAATAAGATAGACATTGAAATGACCAATCCCAAGATGACTACCTCTCCTATCTTCATGCCACAACCCTCACATGTTCACAATGAGGCAGCGTTTAATGCCTTATTGCAACCTAACCTTTCTATGCTACCCATCCCACCTTTGGCCATTATTACAAATGGTTACTTACTAGTTTGTGATTTGCAAGAGTGGTCTTCAAAAGGCTCAAAAATGCGAAGTAGTTTAGCAACAAAAGATGTTGTTAAGTCTGAGGTCTAATCCTCAGACTATGCAGCC
>Ga0153955_100823_pt1 | contig 10186 bp, 13 predicted proteins | sample TSFL039MetaG_FD_104744 | JGI IMG/M metagenome (GOLD analysis project Ga0153955, IMG submission 104744) | Attine ant fungus gardens microbial communities from Florida, USA - TSFL039 MetaG | ecosystem: Host-associated > Fungi > Mycelium > Unclassified | place: USA: Florida, Wekiwa Springs...
ATTTGAGTATATGAGTGCCAATTCTTTTTTCCCCATCCTTGAGACCACGGTATTCAACGGAGTTTTCGTCAGCTTGATCGGTCGACCGTGGTCCGGCATTCCAGATGGAAGTTCCTGAAGTCACTATATCGTCGGATCCCGGCCGAAATAATGATGCACGCGAATTAAGACTGGCCAATAACGAATTCGAATATAGTTTAGAGACTATATACCCTGTATGAAAATAACGCAAAAGTTAGATAGGAAAAAAACCGGGGAAGTGCAACACGAACAACGAAAAATCGGCTCCACTAACTACAGCATTTCCGGACCATGCATACAGGGCAATGGCTACAGCTGCGGTAAGAGCCCCTGTTTCCACAGTCATGCGGATTGTGCGATGAACGATCTGGTTTGTTTTGGAGCTGAATACGTCTCCCGAGCGACGGAGAAGGAGCTAATGTTCATCAGTCGCCTGAAAAAAACAATCCATGCTTTCAAGGACTTACCTGAACAATGATGGTCATAGTGATCATCACATCAGCTGCTATGCTTCCAGCCATCCACATCTGCAGAGGTTGATTAGGCATTGCTCAAGTGAATGGAACAAAAGCTGACTTACAGTGATTGGTATGCTCAGTGTTGAATCATCGGTACTGTGGACACTGCCTGCCTGACTGAAATTGAGTAGCCAACCTCTTTCACTTGATATAATCAGAGACGAACCCCAATGCCAGACCAGAAAGCTCCAATGAAAGATAACAAAGCAATCTAAAGTCGTGTAAAGTCAGCTCAATGGAACAGAACAAAAAGATGTCTTACTGTGGTGATAAGCCCTATCATAGTGAAATGTACAATCTTGTACAATGCAGCGAGCTTCCAGATGCGCCAAACAAAAAACAATTGAACAGAGAAAGCAACTATGATGCATTACGAATACTCATGGAGATGAAAGAGAGACTGACCAAAGGCAGACAAGAGTGGAACAGCTACTGTCGCCGGGCTATCCTGTAGAAATTGCCTTTCCACTAGAAAGTTCCTGGAGAGAATCATCGATCAGCATATCCGTAATGAAACGGGTATGCTCATACCATGCCAAGTGTGACGTGAATCCAGTATGAATGAGATCCAAGAGGAATACCCATCCAACTGACACTCTGTTATTGGTCTAGGAGAATAAGGAGGTTCCGAGGCGCACCAAGTACTTTCATGAAATTGCTATCCTTTGGGAAGGCTAATGTGTATATGTACACTTGAATCGCCAGAGCTCCCAATAGACCTAGAAACAGAAAGATTACAGAAGATATTTATCATACTCCAAGTAACTTACCCCAGTTGACACATTGACCGATTAACTAGGTAGAATATATATCAGTAATCCAACCAAAAAGAGAGCAGTTTTACCAAAGGTCCTTCCCTGTCTTTTGAGTAAGTATCTAATCAATGAACATTGTCTAAGTACCCACAGAGATTGCAGGGAAACTAGTTCTTGGACTAAACTTGACATTCTCACGATGGCTTTTGAAAATGAGGTGCTGATGGCCAGGAGAGATATGTGTCATTAGTGTATGAGTGAATCATGGGGTGACATCGTACCAATGAGCTCAGGAGGTTGAGCAGAAGATGTGCAGTGTTGATCAGGGCGGAAAAGAACATTGTCTGTACATATATTATCCGTGTCCGTCTGACCTAGGGATCATGGGCCCAATGGCATCATGAGAATGACTAGATTTAATTTTAAACCTGGTATGATTAATGCGCTTAAGAGACAACTGATCAAAACACATTGCTTAGAATATGATGGACTTCATCAGGTGAACAGTTTCATCAGAACATCAAGAACAGCTTCATGGGAACATCAAGAACAGCTTCATTGGCTTGCATCATGCATTTTCCACCTGTCAATGATATAAATTCACACAGGAAGAAAATAAAGCATCAAAGCCCTTCACAGCCTGATCCTTTCATCTGGGAAAGAGAAAAGTTAATTCATGAGAATATAACACAATGATAATATTTTGATACTATATGTGTAGCACAGCTGAACCTCTCTTAACTCTATAGAAATCAAAAGCTATAGGTCATGAGTAAAGGTTAGGGATGGGCAAATAATAGATTAAATTCTATTAATATTATTATCTAGTCATCTAGTAAGTATGTGAGAAGGATGTGGGAATGATGCCTGCTTAGCCAATGCTTAGCCAATGCTTTACAAGCATTTGTCAGCCATTTCTTCTTTTCTCTTTAAAAAATTCTTTTTAAATTCAAATAAATTCACTAAAAACTTGGGAAAATCAGGAAAAAATTGAAACAGTTATACATAGACTATTGGTGGAAGGGAGTGTAATGACTTAACAGTAACATTTACTTAATACTATTCAAAATTAGTAGAGAGATCAACTTAGGCCAAAGGCCTAAATAAAAACCTTGTTAATAAGTATTGGAGACTGATATAAGAATTTGATGTGCTTACAAATTCTGACATCAGCATAACTAAATTTTAGCTAATCTTTTTACACAAATATTATAAATCAATTAACTCTACTTTACACATTTTAAAAAAATTAGGAAAAATCAGGAAAAATGATATTTATATTATATAAGAGTATTGGTAAAAGGGAGCAAGATGATCTGACTCTATAACACTACTCATGTTATACATAGATTATTGGTGGAAGGAAGCATAGCAATCTAACTAACACTACTCATATTATACACAGACTGTTGGTAGAAAGGAGTACAGTAATCTGACTCTCCAACACTATTCATGTTATACACAGACTATTAGTGGAAGGGAGTACAGTGACCTGACTCTTTAACATACAACAGTTATTAGCAGACTGTTAGTAGTGTCACAAACTTCATTTGGCCATAACTCCATGGATACTTGCATGATTCCCACAGTCTAAGATGTATCTGAAAGCCCTCAGAAAAACCTTTCAAACAATGCCCAAAACATGTCAAAGTGATCAGTACTTATCAAAATATCAGTTAATTAGTGCTGGACATAGATTAGCAGATATCATGAGAACTGCCAGATGTGGACATTCACTTCCACATGCACATAGAAGCTCTCTTCAATATGCTTCTGACAACTATAAATAGATCTTAGGACAATAAGATCCTGTAGAGATACAAGGATCTTAAGATTTGGTATGACATTGATCTATTACCCATAGATACACATCAATCCTTGAACACAAACAAGGACTGCTCCTTTTATGGTTAAGTTATGACTATTCCAGTTACAAAAGGACTGCCATATGCAGAACAATAGGCAGTAAACATGTGATGCTCTGTCCAGGTACACAGACTATCTCATTTATGTATATAAGGCTTCCTAGTCTGAGGATTAGACCTCAGACTTAACAACATTTTTTGTTGCTTATCTACTTTGCATTTTTGAACCTTTTGAAGAATACCTTCAACAATCACAAACTAGTAAGTGACCATTTGTGATAAGTAGAAAAGAGCACAATGACCTGACTCTCCAATACTACCTACTATTACAGATAGTTAGTAAAAGGGAGTGTAGTGTCATGAATCATCCATTCCCTCTAAGTCAATATTTATTTTTATTTTATTTTTATTTTATTTTATTAGATACATGAGAAACAAATTAGGAATGGTGACTCAATAGGAAAACATGAGAGAAACATAACATGTACAAATAATTAAATTGTATAAGTAGTGTAGAACAATTAGCAGGAACTCTAATAAGTTCTCTTTGTCAACTCTGACTTAGAGTGTGATCTTAAGCTAGCTTAGCTGATGATCACCATACTAGAACTTGTTAACACTTCTAGACACCAATCACCTCAATCCTTGTCTACACTTACTCTCTCATAGTTCTTGGTATGTTGATCATTGCAATCAACAACTACTATAACATAGCTGGGCCCCAAGCTTAAGAAAACTTGTTAGTCAGTTAAGAACTAATAGTGGAAGTGCAGTACCAAACTCAGGTATTGTGTCTGAGACCTGACCTCATAATTGTAGTAACCATCAGTTATGGTAACTTAGGATCACACTCTAAGTCAGAGTTGACAAAAAAAACTTGTTAGAGTTTTTACTAATTATTCTACACTACTTATACAATTTAATTATTTGTACGCATTATGTTTCTCTCATGTTTCCCTATTGAGTCACTGTTCCCAATTTGGTAATAAGTTCTCATGCATCTGATAAACTAAAAAAAAAGAAAAATAAATAAATATTGACTTAAAAGGAATAAACAGTTCATGATACCACCCCCCTCTCAAGTATTCTCATCCCAAGAACTTCTTCATAGTTCATCATATGGATCCCTTAGGTCACCCATATCTTGATTTTCATCCTCCAATTCTTCCAAATACTTTCTATCTTCTTCTGTCCTCCATCAATCTTCCTCATCCTCTTCTTCATCCCATTCTTTTATCCTTCCTTCCTTGCATCCTTCCTTTTCTTCTTCCATCTTCTTTAAGAACAGATTCCTATTATATCTGAAGAACATATTTTTCTTCTACCATCTCCAATTTCCCTCTATTTGTCTCCAATACTCTCTGTTGTATTTCTTGTTGTCCCATCCATAGAGCAACTTTGCCATATATCTTCCTAGTAGTTCTCTGCTAAATGTTTGCTTATCTTCTTCTGCTTTCTGTCGTCTTACTTCTTCTTCCTCTTCTCTGTCATATTCCTTTTCAAACTCTTCTACCAACTCCATTGCATTCTTCAAATTCTCTCTGTTCTCCTATGTGTCTTCTTCCACCATACATTCCTTCCATCGTACCAAGTATTTGTCCCTTTCTCGTACCTTCCTCTTGTTTATGATCTTTTTGACTTCCCACTCTTCTTCCCCTTTAATTACCACTGGTTGTGGTGTTTCCTTCTTTTGCCCTTCCACTTGTGACTTATACCATTGTACCTGACTGACATTAACCACTGGATGTATTCTAATTGTACTAGACAATTCCAACTCTATTGCATTACTGGAAATGATTGCCTTTACTTTGTAAGGTCCTACAAAGTGTTCCATAAACTTCTCCATACGTCTTCCAGCCATTTATTTCTTCAGGTCTTTAGTGCTGAGTAGCACTAAGTCACCTATTCTGTATTCTTCCACCTCTCCCCTTTCTCTATCCACATACCTCTTCATATTGTCCTGTGCTTTTTGTAGTGCTGCCTTTGCTTCTTCTTGCACATTTCTCATCCTTTCTGCAAACTTCTCTGCTTCTTTGTACTTCCCCTTCTTTCTCATCTCAAATCCCATTCTTGGATCTTGCCCTTGATTCACCTTAAAGAGTGACACTTTAGTTTCTATGTGCACTTTATTATTATAGGCAAATTCAGCTGTACCCAATCACTCTGGCCATTGCTCTTGTTGGTGATCTATGAACATACAGAGATACTGTTCTAACTCCTGATTCATTCTTTCTGTTTGGCCATCTGTCTAGGAGTGAAACACTATAAACAATTTTGTTTTGATCCCTAGTATGCAATTCAGCTCTCTCATAATACCTGCTGGAAATTATGGTTCTCTATCAGAAATGATACTATCTGGTAGCCTGTGTAACTTCCAAACATTATTTCTAAACAGTCGTACTAGTCTGTGCTTGTTCTCTCTGTAGTAGATACAAAGTATGCCATTTTCATAAATCTATCTACCACTACTAAGATTGAGTCATATCCTTGAGCTAAAGGTAACTTCATAATAAAGTCTGCACTTATGTGGGTCCATGCCTTTTCTGGAATTGAGTTCAGCATTAGCTTTCCTGCTGGTGGTTGTGTTCAATTCTTGTTGCGTTGGCAGGTATCACACCCTTCCACGTATTGCTTTACTTCCCTAGTAACCCCTGGCCACCAAAAATTCCTTGTTACTAATTCAGCTATCTTCCATTGCCCTCTATGTCCTCTCACAGGCATATCATGATATAGCCTGATCACTTCTGCTCTCAGCTTCTCATCTTTTAGGATGTACACTTTTCCCTTTTTCAACATTAGGCTATTCTCCTGGTGCCATTCTTCATCTCTCAACATCTTCACACCTGCTTGTTTCATCTCTTCTACTGCTTTTACTACTTTATCATCTCTTGCCTTGTATCTTTTTACTTTGTCTAGTAGGTCCACCCCTTCTATTATCACTTCTGCTATCCTGATTCTTTTTGCCTCTAGCTACTCTTTCTTTACTAGTATCTGCTCCTCGTTGTCTCTTTTCACTCTAACCTCCCAGTCTGGTCTCCTACTCAACCTATCTGTCTTCCCTATTTTACTCCCTGAAATGTGTTTCAACACGAAGTCAAACCTAGACAAGTATAGAGCACATAGTGCTTGCTAGCAATTCAACTTTTGATTGCTTATAAAATACTCCAGATTTTTATGGTTGGTCCACACTTTGAATTTACTTTTAGTCCCTTCTAGGAAGTGCCTCCAGGCTTCCAAGCATCATATTACAGCCAACATTTCTTTGTTATGTATTTTGTAGTTTTGCTCTGTTTCATTCAATGACTTAGAAATGTAGACAACTAGTCTCCATTTGTTATCTTCACACTTAATAGACAACACTCCTTCCATTGCAAAGTGAGAGGCATTGGCCTCTACCCTAAGTTCCTTATCTGTAATGAAATGGCAGGTGAGCTGGGGAAGCTGCAACAGTGGAATATTTTATTTCTTTTTCATTTTCATTTATTATATAGTAGTAAGAAGTGTGTGAGACACTATGACTCAAAAGAAGTCCACGAGATAATTTGAGTAGACAAATACTAGTAAATACACATTTGTGTATAAGTAACTAGGCCAATTAGTGAGAACTCTAATGAGTTCTCTTTGTTAACTCTGACTTAGAGTGTGGACTTAAGTTATCATGACTACTGTTCACTACATTATCCAGATCAGATGCAACTAGTAGAGGTCGGCTTGTAAAGACTATCTTCAACTACTTGAATGTTTTCTGCTGCTCAGCTTTCCAGTTTCACTTCTCCTCCTTCCTTATTAGATTGTTCAAGGGTCGAGCTATCTTTGCAAAATCTTTTACAAATCACCTATAGTAATTTGCAAGTCCCAAGAATTTTCTAACATCCCTGACCATTTTTGGTACAGGCCAGTCCAGCATCCCTGCTATCTTGTCCTCCTCCATTTCTATTTTCTCTTGACCTATTACTACTCTCAAGAAATTTACTTTCTGTACCCTCCAGGCACACTTCTCTGGTTTCACGTATAGGTTGTTCTCTTCCAACCTTTTCAACACCTTCACAATTTCATCATGTTTCTGTTCCCACCAACATATCATCCACGAATACAGCCATCTTTTTTTTATTGATTATATCTCTTAAGATTTTGTTCATCATGCCTTGGGACATGGCAGGTGAATTTGTCATCCCAAAGAACATTACCAATGGCTTGTATGATCCCATATATGTAGTAAAGGCTGCCTTCTACTCATCTCCTTCCTATAAGGATCTTAGTCAAGGTTGAGTGATCTTAGCCTTAATCCTACTCTAAGTCAGAGTTAATAAAGAGAACTCATTAGAGTTCCTGTTATTTTGTGTACACTACTTATACAAGTCCAATTATTTGTTCTTATCTACTGATCCAATGTTATTACATAATTAAATGAAAAAGAAAAGAAAAGAAAAATAAATATTGACTTAGAGGGAAAAGATGATTTATGACACTACCCTCTCTCAAGGGTCCTCGTTCCAAGAACTTTTCATAGTTTGTTGTATGGGTCTTTTAGGTCACCCATATCCTCTTCTTCATTTCCCAATTCTTCCAAGTAATTTCTATCTTCCTCAATTCTTCTATCCTTTCTCTTTTGTATTCATCTTTCTCCTCCTCTATTCTTTTCAGGAATGGGTTCCTGTTATACCTTGAGAATGGATTTCTTTTCCACTGTCTCCAATTCTCTTCCATGCATTTCCAGTATTCTCAGTCATACCTCTTGTTTTCCTATCCATAAAGTAGTTTTACCATGTACCTTCCTGGTAATTCTCTACTAAATGTTTTCCTGTCTTCTTCTGCCTCTTGTTGTCTTACTTCCTCTTCTTCATTTCTGCTGTGTTCCTTCTCAAATTCTTTTACTAGTTCCATTGTGTTTTTTAAATTCTCCTTGCTCTCCCATGTATCTTCCTCTACTGTGCATTCCTTTCATCATACCAGATATTTATCCCTTCCATGTATTTTCCTTTTGTTCATAATTTTCTCTACCTCCTATTCTTTTTCTCCTTCAATCACCACTAGTTGTGGTGCTTCCTTTCTTTGTCCTTCTACTTATAACTTGTATCTTCATATTCTACTAATATTAACTACTAGATGTATCTTGATCATACTTGACAATTCTAATTCTATTGCATTACTAGAAATAATTGCTTTTACTTTGTAAGGTCCTACAAAGCATTCCGTGAACTTTTCTGTACATCTTCCAACTATCTGGTACTTGAGATCCTTAGTGCTAAGTAGCACTAAGTCGCCTACTCTATACTCTTCCACTTCTCCCTCTCTCTATCTGCATACTGCTTTATGTCATCTTGTGCCTTCTATAGTACTACTTTAGCTTTCTCCTGCACATTCTGCTCCTCATTGTCCTTTTCCACTCCGACCTCCCAATCTGGTCTCCTACTCAACCCATCTGCTTTCTCCATTTTACTCCCTGAAATATGCTTTAACACAAAGTCAAACCTTAACAAGTACAAAGCCTATCTTGCTTATCTACGATTAAGCTTTTGGTTACTAATAAAGTACTCTAGGTTTTTATAGTCTGTCCAGATTTCAAATTTACTTCTGAATCCTTCCAGAAAGTGCCTCCATGTCTCCAAACAGCATATTACAGCCAGCATTTCTTTGTTGTGTATTTCATAGTTTCTTTCTGTTTCATTCAATGACTTGGAAATATATGCAACTGGTCTCTATTTATTATCTTTGCCCTTAATAGACAACACTCCTCTTGTTGCAAAGTTGGAGGCATCTGCCTCTACCCTGAGTTCTCTGTCTAAGTCTGGTGCAACTAATAATGGTTGGCTAGTGAAGATTCTCTTTAACTGTTCAAATGTGTCCTGCTGCTCACTTGCCCACTTCCACTTCTCTTTTTTCCTTGTCAAATTATTCAGAGGTCTAGCAATTTTTGCAAAGTCTTTTACAAATCATCTATAATAATTTGCAAGCCCTAGGAACTTTCTAACATCTCTGACTGTTCTTGGCACTGGCCAGTTCAACACTTCTGCTACTTTGTCTTCTTCCATCTCAATCTTCCCTTGATCCATCACTACTCCTAGGAAATTCATCTTCTGTACCTTCTAGGCACATTTCTCTGGTTTTACATATAGGTCATTCTCCTCCAATCTTCTTAACACTTCCTCCACAATTTCATCATGCCTCTCTACTGTTTCAGTTCCTACTAATACATCATCCACGAATGCTGCCACATTCCCCTCATTGATCATATCTCTCAGAATTTCATTCATCATGCCCTGAAAATATGGCAGGTGAATTTGTCATCCTGAAGAACATTACCACTGGTTCATACAACCCCACATGAGTAGTGAAAGCCACCTTCTACTCATCTCCTTTCTTTATCCTCACATTGTTATAACCCCACCAAAGGTCCATTTTAGTAAACACTCTTTTATTGCCCATAGAGTCTACTAAATCCATAATCAATGGCAGAGGATAATTGTTTTTAATTGTCTGCTTATTGAGCCTCCTGTAGTCCATAACCATGCACTTTCCTCTATCCTTTTTGCCTACAAAGAATACTGGCAAAGTTTGGGGCGATTTAGAAGGTCTGATATACCCCTTCTTTAAATGCTCATTAATGAACTTCTGTACTTCCTCCTTTTCATTTCTGGAAAGAGGATATACTGTTGCTTTACTTGCTTTGAAGTCATCTTTGAGATCAATTGCATGATTCCATACCTTCCTAACCGGCATTCTCTTGGACTCCACCTTTCCAAACACCTTCAACCACTTATGGAACCTCTTGGGTACCATTTCTTCCACCTTCCTGTGGTCTGCCTCTATTTCCTCCTCTTGTCCCCAATCTTCCTTTTTATCTACTACCCATCTAACAATCTTCTTTTTGTCCTCCCTTATTTCCTTCTTTCCCTTTACCTTCACTGCCTTGCTACACAGTGGTGGGCATCTCATCATTCTGACTTTCTCTTTCTCCCAATCTATCTCAGGATTACGAGCTGCTAGCCATAGCATGCCCAAAAATCATGTTTGTCTTTTCTAATTC
>Ga0153955_100827_pt1 | contig 10130 bp, 8 predicted proteins | sample TSFL039MetaG_FD_104744 | JGI IMG/M metagenome (GOLD analysis project Ga0153955, IMG submission 104744) | Attine ant fungus gardens microbial communities from Florida, USA - TSFL039 MetaG | ecosystem: Host-associated > Fungi > Mycelium > Unclassified | place: USA: Florida, Wekiwa Springs...
AGATAAGATAAGATAAGAGGTCACATGACAGATCACCCAATAGAACCTTCTAGAAGAATTATAGAAAATTACTTAAGTATACATATAAATAAATAACATTTGTGTATAAGTAGATAAAGTAATTTACAAAGGAACTCTATTGAGTTCTCTTTATTCTCTCATAAACGTTAAGTGTGATAAGACAGTTGTCTTGACTAGCTTGTCATTATATCCTAGCTATACTTGAAAGACAGTCTAGGTTGAAAGTACACTGTTTATACTCTGACAATAGATAAGAATTTGTCAATGACATAATGAACACCTTCTGTCGCCACAATGATATCATTCATGAGATCACCATTCCCTACACTCCAGAATAGAACAAAATCACCAAACAAGCTATTATTGTATTTTTTAAAATAGTTAATTCAATGCTCTATACTGCAAATATTAGCTTGCAATACTGGAGCAAAACTTTCTCTTATGCAGTTCACATTAGAAGCCTATCTGCTATAACTGGTTTGAATGGTACTGTCCCCTATAAGGTATGGACAGGCCATAAGCCTGATATATCTCATTTATGAGTTTTCAGCTCACTAAGATGAACACATGTACCAAGGCAGGTGTGTAGAGGCAAACTAGAATCTCAGGCAGTCAAAGTCCAAATGCTCAGTTGGTGGGTAGATGAAACAAAAGGTGATTGTCTTGAAGACCTTGAGAATGACAAATTAATAACCTTTTAAGATGTTAGATTCTTCAAAGATAACTCACTAAGTGATTTGGCATCCATGAAAGTTCAAGATGCTCCTGCCAACAACAAAAATATCAATACTCTAGTTAGCAATGTCATTTAAAAGGACATTATGACACTCTCTCCAAGGAATCTCCTTCCCTATCTGCTGTCCTACTATTTGATGATGTAGAAATTAACTCTTCTACAAAAGTTGGTGGACTTAACAAAGTTGCAAACTTACCTTTTCTCCCAGCTCCACACTGTTCTGGACATAAACAAAAAACTCCAAGCCATTTTGCACTCATGGGTATTAATGATGTTACTATACTAGGCAATGTTAACTTTACTTTTATTGCAGTTGCTAAAGAATCAAAAACTTACCAGAAGACTATCTATTTCCCACACTCAAAGCAGTGGGAGCAGGCTATAAAATCAGAGTTTGCTCAACTTCAAAAGTTAAATGTCTTCAAGGTAGTTAATAACTTACCTAAGGAATGAAAGGCTGTGGGCAGCCACATTGTCTTCTGTGAGAAACAAGATAGGCATGGGAACTTAATCAAATTCAAGGCACATATAGTAGCTAAAGGCTTTTCATAGATATCTGGAGAAATTTTCATGAATACTTTTTTATTGGTTGCCAAGTTTTTTATCTTTTAGATTTTCCTTGTTTATGTGGCTTGCCTGGACTGGGACCTTCACCATGTTGACATTGTCACTGCTTATCTCTATGGCCCTTTGGATAAAGAAATATATATGGTTGTACCTAATGGTATTGAAAACTCAGGATCTGATCACTGCTGGAAACTCAAAAAGGCTCTCTATGGTCTTAAACAGGCTAGAAAACAGTTGTAAGGAATAGTCACCCAAGCATCTCAGGTAGGCAGCTTCCAACTCTAAGTCAGAGTCAACAAAGAGAACTCGTTAAAGCTCTCACTAATTAGTTTAGCTACTTATATACAAATGTGTGTTTACAAGTATTTGCCTAACTACTTTTATCCTGTGCATCCCTTTTGAGTCTTAATGTCCCACATGTATTCAATATTACATAAGAAAAAAAAAAGTAGAAGTAAAATAATCTGCCACTGTAGATTATCTCATTCATCTGCCATTTTATAACAACAGTGGAAGAAGTATTTGCACAAAGTTTTGATTAAATTTGGATTTATTTGTGTGTTTGCTGATGACTGCCTTTATATCAAGTGTCATGAAGGGAAAATCACCTTTTATTAATCCTGATCTTTGTTAACAACATAGCTATTGTAGGACCTGATGAATACCACATAATCTCCTTCAAGTCATTCCTGGATAAAGATTTTGAGATTACCAACTTAGGCAAGCTCAAGCACATGCTTGGAGTTTTAGTTACTAGAGATCATTTGAGACACCTTATCCATCTTAACCAAATAGCCTACATTCAACTCCAGTATCTACACCTCTTGCTGTTAAACACAACCTCACCCTATCCCAGTCACCCACAACTCAGATAGAAAAGTGTGCTTACAAAGATTACTCTGGTAATCTTCACTATCTCTCATTGGTAGGCTCACTTCTTTTTGCAACCCAGACCAGGCCAGATATCCAAAGTGCATTCTATGCTATCTCAAGTACACAACCAACTACAACCTCATATTAGGAAAGCAAGAGGAGGGAAATTTTGATTTAGTAGGATAGTCAGACTCTAATTGGGCTTAGAACCATGATGACCACAAATTAACTAGCAGTTTTGTTTTTGATGTTATAAAAAGCTCTATTTTCTAGTCCTCCAAGAAGCAGACCACTATGACAACCTTCTCTGTAGAGGCTGAGTACATTGCTTTAGCCAATGCTACTAAAGAGGCTATTTGGCTTCATATTCTGTTCACTAAACTAAATTTCCCCTCTACTATGGCAACCGTGATTTATGCTAATAATCAAGGTTGTATTACCTTAGCTAATAATTCAGTATCTCATTTTCATGCCAAACACATTGATATTTGTCATCACTTTATTTGAGAACATATCAAACACTGAGAGATCAAACTCAACTACATTTCTACCAAGGACATGTTGACTAATGTTTTTACCAAAGCCCTCCCTCGCAAGGTCTTCAAAAAATTCAGAAACCTTTTAGAAGTCCTGCTATTGTGTCACAGTTGTGCTATGGACCAGTAGTCACATACTGTATAGTTTACCATTCCATCAAAAGGGCAATGTTAGCAAGACTACTTGCTAACGAGGGTCCAGCTATTTATGTAGTTCATTGAACAAGTATTTTGTTATACTTCCATGGCACTATTTAGTAGTCACTTTTTTGTGACACATTGAATTAATGTCTCAATGAGTAAAAGTGATAAAGTATGTTTCAAAAAATTTATTTACCTTTCGTTATTTCTTTTCTTGTCTCTTCAATTATGTTCCAGAATAACGTACCATAAATATCATTTTCATTCTTCCTATATTTTATTAATTTTTCTAGCAATGTATGTAGAGATACCTGAAACATATTTATTCTTAGGTAAATAGTTGTATACTTGTATTGTACATAAGGTATTCATTATATAAGCTCTAAGACCAGTTGTTTCTATTTGGTCTTAGATATGTATACTTTTTATATTTTCTTCCAAACATTTAATCAACTAAGTCATTTCTATCTGGTTGTAATTTGGCCCAGTACTTCTTAGTCTCAAAGATATACCTGTGTATTTTAGCTATTAGCTGTTTGTAACTACCTAGTAATAAAGAAATTAGTCTAAGTGATTAAAAGTTCATGAACCGAATTATTTGTCAAAATATCCTACAATAAGTTCTGAGAATAAGAAAACAACATATAATAAATTATAAAAAGAAAGTGAGTTAAAGAAATAGTCCATTATAAGTCCAAATAGGTCAAACAATATAAAACAAGCTCTAATTGTCTAATACAAGTTCCAATATGTTGTTGGTTATATTACTCTCAAACCAGAGGTTATTCAGATAGAACTGATCAATAAAATTTAGTTGTTCTTAGATCATAGTATCATTTTGGCTCCATCTGTCATTCATAATATCCTAGGTATATTATCTCATATTCTAACCTATTCATGTACTTACCCAGTATTAAAAAAGACCATTGCAGTAGTAGTATTATAAATTGCCACTTTTCTAAGGCAATATTTTTATTTATTTAATTTTCTTTTATTAAATACACAGGAACTAATTACCAAAATGAAAACAGTAACTCAAAGGAGATGTATAAGAATCATGTAATGTATACAAATAATATATTTGTATAAGTAGTATATATAAATTAACAAAGACTAATAAGTTTTTCTTATCAACTCTAACATAAAGTAGATATTGAACTAAGGTTGTCTCAATCAAAGCTTAACTCCTTATACTAGAACTCATTAACAAGAGTGTTATATGTTTTCTTTAATAGTATCTAAGTACAAAATAACTTCAAAACAAATAAGAGAATTACTAAAATTACAAACATAATAATAATGCTAGCTTTCTGTCATATCCAGAAATTTCTTAATTATTTTCTTTTTATTTATTTTATTAAATTATTATTATTATTATTCTCCTTTTTATAGTAAATCTCCTAGTTTCCTAATCTCCTGTAATTACACTGTAGTTCATACTCTGTATACATTTCTTTTTTTGGATTGAGTATATATACTATATAGTTACATTGTAGTTTTTTAGTTTGTAAATTAACATTACTTGTGTTTATTTCTCCTTTCTCTACATATCTTTTTTCTAACTCATACTCTAACAATTCCATTACTCTGACCACAGTCTGTCTTCATACCCTGTATAATAAATTGCTAATCAAAAAAAAAAACCCTATTACTTCAAAGTTAGCAACCAATACAGCAATAGAAGATCAGGGTGTAATACACAAGTTGAAGTCAAAGTTGTTTCTTCTATTGTCAATGAGACAATCTCTAAATCTTACTTGATAATACTCTGGATTTCATGTTTCTTTTTTTCTTTCTTATTTGGTAGCATACTTGTAATTAAGTTTTGGATATTATTTGGATCTCAAAGTAATTATTTTTTCTTTTATTTAATTAACACAAATCAATTTGCTACCTCTGACACTACTTCATAACAGAATTTATAAACTCAAACCAGTTTCTGTCACTCTAGATTATTCTCTTCAAAATCTTCTTATATTTATAATATTTATTAATATTTATTCATGTCTTCTTCTCATTGGTTCTTTTCTTTTCTTTTCTCTGGTAGCAACTCTATCCTACTTATGGACTGAGTCCCTAGACAATTTACTTTTAGCCTTCTTTAAAAATCAAAATCTCTCCATCCCACTTTGTTCTGTACTCCAGTGTAAAATTCCTTATCTTTTATTTGTTATTTTTAGTGATTTAAACTAGGTGATAACCATGATGAAGATCTATCTTAGTATAGACATGAGCTTTGCAAAAGAAGTCAAAGAGGTCAGTTATTAACAGAAGTAAATATCAGTTTTTTTTAATAATGCAATTGATTTTGTGAAAGTTAATGCATAACTGAAGAGATCTGTTCTTTTTCTTAACAAAAAGAACTAGCACTCCATGAAAAGATGATATTAGTCAGATGAAGCTATTAGTTAAATTTTTGTCAATAAACTTTTTGAGAGCTTGTTCTGACATAGACAATGAATAAATAGTACATACTAAAGGCTGTGAGTTCTCATTCAAAACAATTTAGAGATCATAAGAATGATGAGAGGCAAGTGTTTCTGCTTGGGATTTGCTAAAGACATCAGCAAACTCTTCAGAGACATTAGAAAAATTGACTATATTAGAGACAGAAGTTGATTTTGTCTACATTATAAAATAAAGGAAGAGATAAAAGTTTATAAAGCCTGGTAGTCTTAATACACAAACAAAGGCCAATGCACTGATAAAGACAATATAAGGTTGCTTGGAATGAGACCTAGAAGTTTTAGAAGTGGTAAACTACAGAGAAAGTTCTACTAGAATAAACAAAGGATGAACCAAGGTTATATCAGGTTGAACAAAAGTAAGATTATCAAGTAAAAATGGTAGTCAGAAAGATATTGACCCAGAGATCCAGTCAATCAACAAATTGTAGTAGATGAGCTAAAAGTAACCTAAGATCAAAAAACAGGAGAAATCAAGTAAAATGATATAAAAATCAAGATTTATGCATTCATCAAAGAAAAAAGTTATAGGCATAAAAACTACCTTAGAAATAATATTATTTGAGGTTCTATCAAAAAGTCATAATTCTACAGGTGGAGTAAAAGATATAGGCAGAAAGTGTCCATGAGCAAAAAAAAAGTTTATAAAGCAATGAGTCAAGCCAGAATCTATTAAGGATATACATTGGATGTAATCTAGAGCACATACCAATGGAGATGTCAAGACTAAACAGAGCAAGTTGGGATCAGAAAGAGTAGACACATTAAGGTATATTGAACTTGTAGTAGTATAGATAAGTTCAATGTGATCCTTAGTCTGTGCAAAGTTTTGAAAACTGTGTTCTGAGAGATTTTTACAAAGTGTGTAATAACAAAGTGGGTTGAGATAACTTTCTTATCACACTCAACGTTTATAAGAGAATGAAGAGAACTCAATGGAGTTTCTCTGTGAATTGCTCTACCTACTTATACACAAATATTATTTGTTTATATATATGTTTAAGTAATTTCCCACAATCCTTCTAGAAGGTTTCATCATATGACTCTTATTTTATCTGATCTTATCTCCTATTTTATTTTTAACACCCTTTGTCTAATCCATCAGAGAAGAGTTTCTGTTCTTCCTATCCCTCTAGTTATACAATTTTAGAACTGGGCTGGTTCATGACAAAGTGCAGTTTTCAAATTCTTAATAGTTGCTAACTGGATCTTGACAGATTGTTTTCTCAGACATTAGTTTACCTTGTGGTTCTTTGATCTGTAGTATAAGCAAAGATTATTTTCAAAACAGTGTTTTTGCTCATTGCTATTAAGTGTCAAGACCTATGGAACAATCCCAGATCTCCCTCAGAGGATATGAGGTTAAGACAAGGAGAACTCAACAGAGTTCCCTCTATGAATTGTCTAGCTATTTAGATAATTACAAGTGGCTATGCTAAGGCTATTCTAAGAGAGAACAAGGTATTTATGGACTACCATCTGTCAAGTCCTGAGTATCTTCCCATATCAAACAGCTTCTGCCCATATGTTCTCCCACACATGGTAGCTGTCTGATAAGCATGTTGTTATAAAACGGCAGACGAGCTAGATGATCCGCGGTGGCGGATTATTTTATTTCTTTTTCTTTTCTCATAGTTATGTAATAATAAATGCGTGTGGGACATCATGACTCAAAAGAGATGTGCGGGATAAAATAGTTTAGACAAATACTTGTAAACACATATTTGTGTATAAGTAGCTGAACCAATTAGCGGGAACTCTAACGAGTTCTCTTTGTCAAACTCTGACTTAGAGTGCGAGTGAAGTTAGGGTTACTCAACCAAAGCTTCAGTTGTTACATATGTGATCAACATGTGCCTTTGCTTGTTCTTTTATTAATAATATGGCATTCCCATGCTGTCATTATAAAGTCGTTACTGTTGTATAGTCGTTAATTAATTAAATTAATAAAGAAAAAGATAAGTGTTAGAGCAAATCATAACATTAAGCTCACTATCTTTGTTCAATTTGTTGGAGAAGTTAACACAAAGGATAGATAGTGAGAAAGACTTAGGTACAATACTTAGCAACTTAGAAGCTAAACAAGTGGAGGAGAGAGCTAATAATAATAATAGAACAGGAGATGATAAAAAAGCCTGAAAGTGGACTAGAGCAGTGTCATGAATTGCCTTTTCTCTCTAAGTCAATATTTATTTTCTTTTCATTTTCATTTTCATTTAATTATGTAATATAGTCGGATCAGTAAATAAGGACAAATAATCAGACATGTATAAGTAGTAGACACAATTTAGCAAGAACTCTAACAAGTTTTCTTTGTTAACTCTGACTTAGAGTGGAGTTAAGCCTGAGGTCGCTCACCAAGGACTAAACTTTTACAAGCAGTATATGGAGCAGACAATGGAGCAGAAGCGGATGTACTTTGTCTATGGTTATGATTGTGTACTGCATTATTTTCAGTACTATGAAAACAGTTCTGCTCACAGTTGTGTTCCTAGTGGTGATTATTATAGGTGATTACCAATTGGTACATGGTATGAAAAGAAGTAGGTTTATTCTGCTTACAGATAGAAATGGGATTCTGGAGGTAATTTAGAAGTCTCTGATAATAGCAATAGCAAAGGATATTTTAACTGTGCTGTGTACTGCATGAATTTCATATTATAGATAATAATTTTTTATTTCTGGGCTTTATCCAGAGATTATTGATCAAGCTAGCTGTATCTCTAACTAGGTCTGACAATCCAAAGTGAACTTGGAGCTCTTCCACAAACAGATACTAGGAGATTAACTAGAACTATAGAAAATCTTGATCTTCCTATTGGAGCATGACTTCAAACCAGTCTTGAGTCACTTGAGACAAGTATGCCATTGTAAAATTGATCTTTGTCTTGTTTAAAGGGAATTAATTAGAGTTTGACTAGAAGTAAAGTTGACATTAAAATAAAAAGTGGTTGAGCTTGTGAGAGTTTGATCTATTAAAAATATTGGGGATACAGGCATTTAGTTATTTAGGTTTGGGTAGTTTTAAAGATCCTTGATTGAGGTTTTTGGAAAGTCAGAGAAAAGCATTAGCTAGCTGATCATTGAGATTGTGGTTAGTAACAGCAAAAGAAACAGATGTATAGAACAACACCAAAGTAGGAGCAAGGATATCAATTTACTCAGGATCATTAGCAGCATAGAGAATAGAGATAGGGTTCATATCATGAAGCTCTGTGAGGTTTGTTGGAATTGGCAACAATACTTCAAATATGCTATATTTCTTTTGAGTGATTTGTTATGCCTTTTGAACTCACTAATACTTTAACAACATTCTAATATTTTATAAACAACATCTTCTTAGACCTCCTCAACATATATATAGTAGTCTATCTTGATAACATCCTAATCTACTCTGATGATATTTCACAATATCAGAGTTGTGTAAAGAAAGTTTTGAAGTGACTTTGCAAATCTAGACTGTATACCAAAGTAAAAAAGTGTGAGTTCTACTCAGACTCTGTTGAGTACTTAAGTTATGTCCTTTCTCTCTTTGGTTTGACTATGTTAGATACTAAAGTGAAAACAATTTAGAATTGGCCAGAACCCAAGAAAATCAAGGATATCTAATTATTCCTAGACTTTACCAATTTTTACAGATGTTTCATTTACAATTACTCTGATATACTTATTTCACTCACTTACCTTACTAAAAAAAGACACTCCTTGGAATTTTAATGACAACTGTTGAAAATTCTTCAATTCTCTCAAGCAGGCATTTATAACTGCTTTGATTCTTACTCATTAGGTTTCCAATACTCAATTGATCATGAAAACCAATGCCTCTAATTATGCTCTCACTGCAATTCTCTTCATTATGACTAACAATAATCAAATTCACCTAATAGCCTTCCATTTCTGTACCTTCACTTTCTCCAAGCTCAACCACAATGTTTATGATAAGGAGCTACTTGCTATATTTAAAACTTTCTGAATCTGGTAACATTACTTAGAGGGCTTTGAATCTCCAATTGACATCGTGACAGACCACAAAAATCTTAAATACTTTTCAACAACTAAAGTCTTTTATTGGCTAATTAATGTGTTCAAGATCCTTCAATAATGTTCTGAATGTTAATTGAGCTAGATATGTCTTTTAGGACAATGGACTTTGGTAGTTTTGGCTTGGAAGAAGTAAGTGGAACATCCCTTCTTTCCCTCTAACCACCACTATGGTTAAGTCAAATATTCCCAATAAACTATTTCCTTTCAGAGCTTATCCTTCTAACCTCCAGGCTATCCCTCCTAGTGTTGGTGAGTCCCCAGACTCACTCAACTTATTCTCTTGCTTCAGCTTTAAAGCTGGCAAACACATCTACCCCAGAGGATACTCATACAGACGTCGCATTGTCAGATGCTCCGTTCATCCCTTCTTTCTCTCTAACCACCACCATGGTTAAGTCGAATATTCCCAATAAATCCTTTGCTTTCAGAGCTTATCCCCCTGACCCCCAGGCTATCCCTCCCAGTGTTGGTGAGTCCCCAGACTCACTCAACTTATTCTCTCACTCCAGCTCTAGAGCTGGCAAATGTGTCCACCACAGAGGACGCTCGCGTAAACGTCGTATTGTCAGACGCTCCTCTGGGAGCATCTCTGCTGCTGAGGACTCAAGGAAAACATCCCCTAAGCCTTTCTCTTCCTCTTCCTCTAAAGAGAGTGATGAGGATAGCGGTCCTAAGACACCTACTGCCTCTAGGACCACCAAAGGCAAGCTCTCTTCTCACAGAATTGCCTCTCTGCAGTTCCCTGCT
>Ga0153955_100828_pt1 | contig 10120 bp, 13 predicted proteins | sample TSFL039MetaG_FD_104744 | JGI IMG/M metagenome (GOLD analysis project Ga0153955, IMG submission 104744) | Attine ant fungus gardens microbial communities from Florida, USA - TSFL039 MetaG | ecosystem: Host-associated > Fungi > Mycelium > Unclassified | place: USA: Florida, Wekiwa Springs...
CACGGCCATTGAACAACGGCTAGCTTCTCGTACACAGACACCGATGCAACCTAATAGAAAACCAAAACCTCACCCATCTTATCTTTCGTCATCATCGTCAACAGATCCCTCAACACAAGCTCGACTCCAACGTGAGTCATCCGAGCGGGAACGGGCGCGGGCACTCATACAACGGAAAAAGAAAGAGCTGGAAGGCAGCATGACGCCAAGCACTATATGTGGAGATGATGATGAGGGATATCGTGATGTTTATAATCGACAAGAAGTGAAAGATGCACGTCGGGTTCGGGATAGGAGATACAGGGACAGACAGCGAGGTTGGTAGTCGATGACTGTAGCTGTCTCTGGACTCACTGATTATTTCTGATGTTATGTAGTGTATACCTGAATGTAGAATATGTTGCCACTCTGCGACTGATTACAAAACGAGTTTCGGAGCCTGGCATTCAGCTCGGAGGTGTCAATGAGGTGTCAACTACGATGGCATATTGATTATTCCAAGACCATTAAATATTCCAAGGATAGATCATCGTGTCTATTCCATTTCTCGGAACCGTCGATGCTGTCGTGCGTGCGACCGGGCCCTGTGTTCCACCGGCTTCAGAATCCATGTAATAGGCTTCTCGGGCGGTGATGACATTTCTCTTTACGGCTAGATGTGATCACGGGCGTTTATCATCCTATTGTACCACAGCTTCGGAGTTGAAGTGCCCGAAAGCCTTGTGGGTATGGATTTCCAAAAATTGTTTAGTCCCCGCTATGTCTCCACTTTTTCTCGTGGTCAACTTATTTATAATGTGAAGCTGCCATCTCTTTCTTGCTAGTCTACTCCCAAATCGCCTGGTTTGCGCACACCAATCGCTCGAGGAGGTACGTTTCTTTCTAACATCTGGTCTATGAATGCTGATATAGTCCCCATATCAGCATCAGACACACACATCGAAACAGGCGTCTCTATCGTAAACAATGGTCAGTTTCGTCGGGAGTACCGATCCCTATCTAAGTTGTTTTCTGCACAGGGTAAATCATTCTCTGATGACCACAACGAGAAACTTAGCAACACAAGACCTAATGTATCTCCCAGTCGCTTGGTGCGCCCCCTGCTAACTTTGTTAAGTGCCAATACTCATATCTGGATGGTTTGAAGAACCAGAGAAAAAATACCAAGAGCACAACAAATGAGGTATGTTGTCCTTATCATCTGCTCAGCAAATTGTCGTGTTAATATATACGTAGTATGATTTAGAATCAGGCTCCCCCATATCAGAGGTTGGCTACAACAATTGAATTTTGTACCCAACTGACCTCACGTAGAAAATAGGCTCGTTGGCCACCCATCGTTCCCAGGTACGCCTCCTTTGAATTTTGACTTATTTATCAATTTTAACAGAAAGACTCAAGATGGATGGGCGACCAGATGATCCTGATAGTGAGGACCAAATGGAGGTGTGATTGCATCATTAATGTGGATCAAACAATCATCTCACGCGTAACCCCAGGCCGAGGCTGATGGGAAGATGAAGGTTGAGATATGATCAGTCTATTGGTATATGATCACTACTCAGTCACGTATAGGAAGAGCCCTTGGAAGCCTCCAAGCACCACTGGAAACATTTCTATGATGCCATTGATGAGAGAGATCAGGAGTTTTGCAAGGCGCTCCGGGACGAGATCAGTGATCTCTTGCTGATTGTGGGCATTTTTGACTCGCGTTTAAATATAAATTTCTTATCGTGTTTTTAGGCGGCTTTGCTTCTGGGTGTGGTCACTTCGTTCGCCATTGAAGCATTAGATTGGCTAAGGGATGATCCTAACACGACACTCCTGCAAAACGTTGTTCAGCTACTCAATCAGACAGCTCCAATCGGTGTGGATATCGAGTCTGGGTTGGGTGATCTGAAGCCATACGAACTGCGAGTTAACCAGTTGTGGCTTCTGAGCATGGTCCTGAGTCTGAGTGCTGTTATTTTTGGGACACTCTGCCTTCAATGGCTTTCTGCATTCCGTCATGCCGATGATAAATACAAAGCAGGTCCTGACACTCTTGCCCTTCGTCAAGTGCGATACGAAGGATTGTGGGCATGGGGTGTTCCCCACATCCCGGCGCTTCTCATCGTAATTGTCCAAGCCGCCCTTGTCTTCTTCATCGTCGGTCTCTTATATCTATTATGGAACGTCAAAAAGCGCGCTGCTCTTCCAGTTGCTATAGTTAGTGGAATATCAACATTTGCTGTGGCCTGGACAATGTTGTTGCCGGTGATACTATCTGTTGCTTGCTATGTGAGACCGTCTCTAGGCAAAACCATCTGTCAGTGTCCCTACAAAAACCCGTGGACTTGGATTACCCATCGTGGCTTTACTTTGTTTGCCATCATGGTTAGCTTCCTGTTTACCTTGACTCCGTCGAGTATCCATAGCTGGATTTCGAGGTGGCGTCAAAAAGCAGTCAAACTGTTGATGGACTTCAGGTGGCTCGAATATGATGAAATGTGGCGTCAGCGACGAGATCCAGGTGCTAAGGGAGGCTTGTGTTCATACTATCTTCTAAATGGACTGGGAGCAGTTGTAGATACGCTGGGTGCTCATCAGAGCACAGGTCTCTTTCTCGAGAAATGCCTCCAGGACCTCAAGTTCCATGAGTCTCGTGCGGACATTCAAGCTGTAAAGAAGTCGTTCCAGGGCTTGAAGTTTACGCAGGCGGAGCACGAGATTCTTGAATTTGGGAATATGGTTGGGTCTTCGTCTCAAGCGAACACCGAGAGCAAGGATACTGGGTTAGTCCAATTGCGGAAGGACTTTTTAACTGCCCTCATCCTAGAACAACTCGTCACCCGAAGTCGCCCTCTTAAACAGAGTTTGCTTCACTTTCGGGTCAAACTCTACATTCATTTGAAGGCGTCGGTCTATCAAAGTGGAAAATTTCGTGACATTACGACAGAAGCAGGTCTCAAGGATGACGACTACATTGGTCGACTTATTGAGTGTCCTATTCAATATGCAGGAGACGCTGAGTCTCTATCATTTGGTACGCCCAATCGTGTGATATCAAGTCGATACTAAGGGTTTCCATTTCTTTGCAGCCGAACGATCTCTTTATGTCAAATACATCGGACCTCTTATAAGGACCAATCAATTGAATGACAAGGATATCATAGGGCTTGACCTCATTTCGAGGGCCTCCGAGTCTGTGGATCATCGACATTCCATTGTTCAGCAAGATTTGGAACCTGTGCCAGAAGAGCTCACGGGTGTCTCCACATCTCCGCCAGTACCAGCGGTAACTTCTACTTCCTTCTCCACAGCAGTTGCACATACTCCTCATGATGCCGATGGTACTCCATACCAAGGCCTCTCTAGGCGGGATACATCTTGGTATCGACTTCAAAAAGTTCGAGCACAGCTAGATCGATATTATCCCTCCCATAATGTCCCTGCTCACCATCGTGAGGATGGCTACACAGATTTGTAGTTAGTACCTTGTAAGTAATAGTGCGTTCATGGAAATAGGTATGGCCATCGAGTTCTTCTTTTCGAGCATGACTGATATGTACCTGGACACCGAACGTCTTTGATGTAATGTCTTCTAAATTACTGCTGTGGCCTTGTTCCTTCCATGACTGTGTGAGTCTACTTTTGTTGTGAATGAGACTGCAATTTTATCTCTTTTCTGAACATTTCACTCTTCATTTCATGTCTTTCAATTAAAGAAAAAAGACTAAATAAATTTTCGTCTCTCAGTGTAGGATTATAGTTCTGTGTCCATCAGGCTGGGGTAAAATATTGAGTAAGAGAAGACGAGGAGGAGGAACTGAATACTTGATACAATAGAAAGGGTATACGGCAGAAGGAAATCTTTTCCAAGTCACTGCTGGTGATCAGTTTGGATATCACTTCTAGTGACATCCACCACGTGACTACTGTGTTCAAGGGTGCATCCACGAACGAATCTACGCATGAAACTCAGGTCGCCTACCATCATGTTTCTTCTGCGAACTGTTCTTGCATGGCCGATGAGGAATGTAATACAGCGCCATCCACCAGATCTTCCAGATACACCAGAGGGCTCTCCCGAATTTTGGCTGAAGCTCATGATTAGTATGGGCTTGGTTCTTGCGGGCGGTGTTTTCGCAGGGTAAATCTGCATCCTCTGGATTAGGACTTATCTGACTATATTCTTTTCCCTTCTTTTTTTGTGTAGACTTACACTTGGCTTGATGGGTTTGGACGAGCTGCATCTACGAGTCCTGGCTGCATCGTCGGATAATCCCAAGGAGAAGGTTAATGCTCGGAAAGGTAAGCTACATATTGTATTCCAGCAGTTTCCTCTCATGAATGCTTGACTAGTTCTTAACATTATGCAGAAAGGCCGTCATTGGATCCTGGTGGTACGTCTGCGGCATATTGAATATATCTTTGCTTAGCTTCCCTTTCAGGTGCTCCTTCTCGGCAATGTCGTCAGTCGATATCTCCACTTCTGAATACTGTTGAAAATCAAATCCCTCTTAGGTTGTCAACGAAAGCTTGCCAATTTTTCTCGACAGTGCTGTGTGTGCAATGCGATATCTGCAATTCTTCCATTGAATTTTGGTCCGTAGATTGGTGGGGGCGTGGCTGCAATTGTGATTTCTACCGCTGCTATCGGTCCGTAGTTTCAATCTTCGTAGACTCTGCCCATTAACCCTCTGGCAGTTATATTTGGGTTCGTCTCTAGTTTGTCCACTTCCTAACTCTGATCAACAAGGTTTTTATCCCTATCCCCTGTATCACAGAGAGTGAGTTTTTCTTGTTGATAATGTTGTCGTCTCCTGATTTTTCCTAGAGTCATTCCTCAAGCTGTCAGCGTTCGGTATGGTCTATCTATCGGGGCAACTTGTGCGCCCCTAGTATTGGGGATGATGTATTTGTTTGGTTCGTCGATCATGATATCCCCACTAATTTCCGTCTATGAACTTATGTATTAGCACCTGTTGCATGGCCTGTTGCCAAGCTTCTTGACTGGATACTTGGAGCTAATGAACAACATACTTATAAGAAGGCAGAACTCAAATCTTTCCTCCAGTTCCATCGCACTGGCGAAGAACCTTTGCGAGATGACGAGATAAACATATTGAATGGTGTACTTGAACTGAATACAAAGAATGTCGAGACAATTATGACCCCCTTGAAGGTATGTCAAGACCTCTCGCACCAAGGAGATTAATTAGTTTCTTGAATCAATCGCAGGACACCGTTGTTCTCAGTGCCGATGCGGTGCTTGACCACAAAGCTGTCGATGCCATGTATGTCCTCTTTTATATCCCATTGTTCCAAATTCGAGCCGGTTCCCTGGATCTAGTCTCTTGAGTGGCTATTCACGTTTCCCTGTCCATGAACCCGGAAACCCATTGGCTTATATTGGGCTTCTTTTGGTAAAAAAGGTATATGACGTCTCGTATGTTCGACAGCACACTCAAAGCGGAATTCTAGCTCCTCAATTATGACCCGAGCAAAGCACTTCCTGTCTCCGCTTTTCCGCTTTTGATTATCCCTGAAGCACTTCCGTCTATCAATTGTTTCCAGGCTCTTGATTACTTGTATGTCCGTCTTTTCTGCGTTCTGTCGTACTTGAGATCGATGATGAGAACCTAGCCAAACCGGAAGAGCACATCTACTGCTGATTAGCCGAACCCCTGGAAAACCTGGTGGCGCTATGGGTATCGTCACTCTGGAAGGTACGAAGTCTCATTCTGTCCGAAATATTTCAATTTTGGTTGTCACTCCTTCTAGATATTATCGAAGTAAGTCCAATGTACCTGGGTTTTATACCGTTTCTCAGTATGTCCTAGGAAATCTTGTCGGAGGAGATTGTCGATGAGACGGACCGATACGAAGATAATCGGGGCAAGAAACGCGCGAAGCGATTGACCAGTGCTACAGTCATGCGAGGGTGAGTCTTTCCTCTTAACCTACTGTTGACAATAAAATTGGTTGCATATGAAAAAAGAATCGTGGAACACCGTATACCCAATGCGTCCCTTGATCATGAACACACACCTCTCCTTCGGGGCTGAACAGAACGATGACCACTGAAGGATATGGAACTCAGCCAACCGCATGGGTGGGATCGAACTCTCCATTTTGCCACGATTCACAGAGGGTAAACGGCAGAAGTAGTTTGTATAGTGTTCAATTTTTGTTTGATTTACTTTTCGACACACATTTTAGGCATCTAGGGTTATAGGTGTCATTCTGGCGCTCTTGATACATGGCGTCGAGGAGGATACGTTCGAGATGATGTCTTTCCATTCTGATATATAGGCCTATGAAATAATCTCAGTCTAGTTGTATCTTTCTTGGTAGTGTATAGTGTACCAGCCCGTTATGAACACATGGGTACTGTTCATAGTTTATGGAAGTATGGAATTCTGAGGATCACATTGAGAGTTACTGTTGACTGATCTATATAACTAATTGGGGCATCAGAATATCTGGCGACCTTGGCAAGAGCCATCAACTTCATAAATCTTGGCCTCTGGGGTAGTGTATTGAGTAGTGGAGAGTGCTCAAGATCACAAGTCATGCTTTTGTTAATGCACATTGACTTGACTCGCGTCAAGAGATTCTGATGCCTGAAGTAAAATGGCAGAACAAGGTTTGTAGAAAAATTGTCCGCCACATGACAAATGCGATGCACTAGTAATTATCATTCATTTGTGATAATGGATATATTATTCACCAGCACCAATTACGACGACAGCGAGATGATAGCAAACACAGACCAGAAGGGCTGGCAGTCTGACGTTCATAGCTCGAACCAGTTCGGCAGTCGTCCCCAAACCTCCTCTCTTGCATTAGCCACCGCCTTGGCAAAATCAACCTTGCACATAGTACACATTCTCAACCCACATTTCTTTTGGCCACCACCTGCTTCATCGTTTTCTTTATTTGAGCCTCCACCAGCTGCATCAGCAGTCGTAAAATCCGTTCGAGATAACATCTCTAGTGCTTGTGTAAGCGTAAAGAGAGGATCTGCATCACGACCACAAGCAATTCCGCCGACGGATCTCAAGACGTTAAGCATGATATAGTAGAATGACTCTGTGCAGTGAATTTGTGACGCTGTACTGTGTCTATTCAGGCAGTCGGCAGCAGGCTGGCGATTAGATAATTCCCTCGAGAGAAATGTGGCAATGTATCGTTGAGAGGCTTCGCGCCCACGAAATGTTTTGCAGAGGAGAGTATGACCAAGTTGGACTATTTGAGATCTGGTACCACTTAATTGAGGAAGGTTGCCATTTAAATTGGGGGCCGCAATCGGTGCACTAGGCCCCACTGATTCAGACTCAACGTATCCAGGGTGATTTCCTGTGATGATATCATAAGAGGCAAGGGGCTTTCGAGTGCCAGCGAGAATCTTGCTAGGGCCGTAACGTGATAGGTCGTAGAATGCAGCAGGCAAAATTGCTGGCACTCCCATTTCCAGAGCAAGGTGGATGACTAGAATGGGATGTGGACAAGTATCACGGGGCAAATACCGACCAGATTCGTCTGTCGCGGCAGCTTCACGTTGGTCCCACCCGTGAAGTGAGGGTGGCCAGTCAAGGTGCAATCGATGGAGGCACCTGACACGGAGGGGTTCTACCATGTATTTGGTGGCTAGCCTGAGTACAGCAGCAATAGCGGGAAAATCGTTAGCACGTGGAGTTTTAAAATACCTGAGTGAACTCATGAGCGATTGATCCTGAAGGGATAAACGGATAAATGATAAGTTATGCTCACAATCCGTCATATAGAGCACTCAAGAAATAAAATACATCCGATGGCGAGTCATGAAACCGGACACTCGGGCAACCGTCTACAATATCTTGATCATGGAGAGGTGGCTGTGGTAAGGCAAATAATCCCAAGAAAACCTCCGAATGTCTTTCAAGCTGCCCACGATGTACTTTGAACGCGGCCGGACCTGCAATGATCACGACGTTTCCATCATGAAACCAGAAGTCTGAGCGAATGAATTCCGAGGCAGAACGAATGTAGTGTTGAGGTGCGGCTGACCTAGGCCTAGGGACCAGTGAATGAGAAAAGGAACGGTGAACGGTAGTCGGACGGATGCGAGGAGAAGAGCAAGAGATAGGGCTGAAAATGGAGTTCTCGAGAGTGGGGGTTGGCGATGGCACCTCCAGTGGAGATGATGGGTCGTGCCAATGAGCTTGTTGCTCATGCATGCCCGTCTGAAGGTTCGACGTTAACACTGTGAGGTGAGACAGCAGGCATGGAGCAATTGTGCCCAGCCATTGGGAGCTGGACTGCCAGCCTTGTACCAGAAGCTCCTATCCGATGTCAGCCCTTTGTGAATACTGCGGCGATCAGGCAGACTTTGTACCTTCTGTTATTCTTTTACAAAAAGTCTGAATCTTTTTTGGCATACGCCGTGGTTGAAACCTAGAGCCAGCGATGGAACACAAGGAATACAGGAATACGATGGCCTTCAAGAGATCAAAATACAGATTATAAACGATCAACAAACGATCACGAAGCTAACGTTTGTTTCTATAGTGGCCTTTAGCAGGAATTAACGAATTAGCACAAGCCTTAGTCAGTAGAAGTTCCTCCGCTCAGACAGTATCCTCGAAATGATCGATTGCTCCATTTTGCTTGCGACTTGCTCGTGATTTACTAAACACACACATTTACAGTTCTGTATGGCAAAAGTGGTGGACCATAGTCTCTAGAGTGCCCAGAGACAGGAGAATAGGATAGATTACGTCTTTGACAGATCTTCTTCGGGAAGATTTTTTTGGAGATCACCGTAAAAAAATGCCAGAAGATCAAGAATTCATTCTGAACATAGGATTTGACTGGACCACCATCTCCTACGCTCGAATAAACCATGTCAGTTTTGAAGAACAATGTTTGCAGCGGTTTCGGAAATGGAACTTCCCCCGCTGCACTTGACGTGCGTCCCGAAACCCTCTCTACATTTGAGAATAAATGTCAATGACAGGCTTCTCAGGCAGGACGAGTAGTTTTCAATCTTGTCGACAAACCAAAAAAAATTCCAGATCCTGAGTCGCTGGTTTTCGGCGAGGTTCGTCCCACTTCCGTGTTCGATGTCTATGCCTTACACTTGCCAGACAAAAACAGACCACATGCTTGAAGTGCATTTTGATCCTGTCAGTGGCTGGTCTGCACCTGGAATCAAACCGTATGGACAGCTCCATATTGATCCTGCAAGTTCGTGCCTTCAATACTGTTCTAATGTTTTTGAAGGTCTGAAGGTACGTCCACGATGCCCTAGTAGATGGTATTTCTATTTATAGCACACCGCGGGTAGGCTTACATTGACCCGGATGGCAATGTACGACTCTTCAGACCGGAAAAGAACATGCAGCGGTTGGTCAAGTCCGCTGCTAGGGTATCCCTACCCGTGCGTTGTGACAGTGCATTGTGACAACACTATTCAGCTGACAATGACGCAGACGATTTCAAATGCATGCTCACTGTATCACGCACACCCAAACATCGTAAGTGGTGGTACAACTATAACATGCTGTTGCGGACATTCCAAGCAATATGTGAACAAGCCATTGATAGTAGTCTTTGTAGGTATGAAAGCCTAAAGAGGTATAAGCAGGGGAAGGAATGTGCGCGTATGAATCTCAACAATCAACAGGACAATACCTGAAGTCCGAACAAAATGAGTCGAACTTCAGTAAAATGGTGAGTGCATTTATATATGGTTAGAAAAATTCTATGACTAATAGTAAATTTTCACGATGGAATGGAGGTGAAACAGGAACTAGCCGCAGTGCCGGCTAATGAAGGAATTCCGAACCGGCCTCGAATTGCACCCTTCAACAAAGGTTTGCCAGGGCTGATTAGGTGAGAGTGATCACTCGTATTGATCTAGGGGGAACTCGGAGCGAGGACTCCCCTTTCTTTCGGGCATGGGATGATAGAGGAAGCCTGAGGCATCACGGTGCGACAGTGTGGCTCATGTGTGGTGCGGGATCGTACATGATCACGGATTTACGCAGGCTCTTTCACGGCAGAATTGTGTCGACCGACATTCGACATCGCTGTTATCTATGTAATTAAAAGGGACTTATGCTGAGCATGATGACATGATTGATCCTCATAC
>Ga0153955_100829_pt1 | contig 10090 bp, 9 predicted proteins | sample TSFL039MetaG_FD_104744 | JGI IMG/M metagenome (GOLD analysis project Ga0153955, IMG submission 104744) | Attine ant fungus gardens microbial communities from Florida, USA - TSFL039 MetaG | ecosystem: Host-associated > Fungi > Mycelium > Unclassified | place: USA: Florida, Wekiwa Springs...
AGATGTTTTTTCTTGGAGGACAAGTCTAGAGAGTGCAATCCAGAACGCGAGGATGGAAAGTTTGAAATCACACCAGGAACTTGGACTAGTAATACTTCATCTTCACCAAGCCCAAGAGACGCCACTTTAACTCCGCTAGCAAGCTTGACGACTTGTCCTCTGTTACGAAAATCAAATTTCAAAAGGTTTTCCTGCAGCTCATCCTCGTCTTGAGTGGACAACAATGGCTCCTTGCATCGCCATACGACCAGATCGAGAGCCTGGACATTTGCCACGTATCTAGATGCCTCTTCCTTGATGGCTATCTTCAAATCATAGATGTCATTGACTTTTACTTTGGCGGCCGTACCAAGTAATTCTTTCCCATTATTGAAGAGGAGATACCAGATTTCTCTCGTCATAGTGGTGGTTGTTGAGAAGTTGTTACAGTAACGTCACATCGAGGCGCTCCTTGAACTCGAACCACCTCTGCGGGAGGAATGAAGGGTAAGTACCACACAGAGAGCCCCGAGCTCTCACATTCGCTTCCCTTCATCAAGTCGACCTCGCCTCGTCGCAACCGCAGATCGACCAGACTGGCTTAACACCTAGCTCTGTGTCACAAAAACTGTCAACTTGCCTGCTAGCACCCCACCCGCTGCCCACCCTGCCACCAACCTCAGCCTCAAACCCTGTTGTTTTCGCCACCAGCAACATCCAATTGCTTTCTACCTATGACACAACTGCCTTCAATACCAACTTCTAACTATCAACCCCCAACCTCCACCGACCATAGAACCGCGATGCACCGACAGCAAACCCACCCAATGTACCGATGATCGAACTTGGGGCAACTTGTAGGACTGGGAAGAGGTATTTCATGGGGGAGAGGTGACTAGAGGAATACAGTGCTGTCGCACCTGTACCGAGTCAATGTTTGGTCAGATAGTAACCATCCCCTGATTTCCTACGCTTTTGGCTCAGAGTCTGTATTATGTTGGGGAGGAACCGACTCGTTGGTATATAATAGTAAGCGTTTGATTTTGCTGAAGAGCATGGAGCCTGGTATTTTCGAATCAGTGAGAGCATTACTCGAGCAGAATAAACCATCTACAAGTATTCATTTGGTTTTCCAGTCGTGTTCACTTGTATTGGCTATGGAAATGCATTTTGCAAACTCATATTCCATGGATGACTTGCTGAAAAACAGTTTGCAAGAAAGCTCTTTGGTGGTGAAGGTGAAGAACAGATGATTCTGCACAGGATCGTGCTGTTTTCCTTGCTTTTCACCAGTCATCACTTATGACAATGTTATTCGAACATACTGCTACCCTACCTATCTACTACCGAACTCCGCCCACATCTTCCTCCATGCCTCCTGTAGACACATCCTGGACATTGGGTCCTATTTTAGGCCTTCCGCGTCTTAGCACTAGTTGCGGAATATAACTGCTGAATCAAAAAAAAAAAAGTAACGTCACATCATTCTGAGTAATTTGTCACATAAGTATATTGCTACTCAGTCACATGTGCCGAAGCCTGGCCGAAGGTCATTTGGTTACGTTCAAATTTCTCCAGGCAAGCTGTCTTGTTTGATTTTCTGATCAACTCAGGTTGGAATTTGAGATGAAATTACAAGTGTATATTCTATTGCGAAGTCATCCAATTTATTACAGTTGACCAAAACAAAGCCCTTTTTTCTGAGATACTTTCCAAAATATTATCAGGGAGATCCTTGATTCAATTGATTTGGACCTCAAGACATGTCATGGAAAAGGCACTCAAAGGTGTGGTTATAGCTGGATGAATAAATTTAAGAATTATTATTTAATATTATTTGATATTATGTAATATTGTCTAATGTCCTCTCAATGCTATGTTCTCATGGCTATTGTCATTGCTTTGGAGGAGCTTTCAGTGTGGTCCACTAATGTAGTGATTGTCAGTTGAGGGAACTTAGAATTATACTCTAAATCAGAGTTAACAAAAAGAACTCATTAGAGTTCCCAATTATTTGTTCTACTACTTATACACATTTTGCTATTTATATATCCTATGAGTTCTTTTTGAGTTACTTATTCCCAATAAGAAAATCTCTTTCCATGTATCCAAAATAAAATAAAATAAAAATAAAAATAAAATAAATATTAATACTTATTGTTATAAACCACCAAATTCTTCTAAGTTAATATTTATTTTTATTTATTGGATATATAGGAACTTATTACCAAACTGGAAACAGTAACTCAAAAGGGATGTGTAAGAGAAATCTAATGTATAAGTAGTATAAACTAATTATTAGGAACTCTAATAAGTTCTCTTTGTTAACTCTAACTTAGAGTATGAACTTAAGCTGTCTCAGCTAATGCTCACAAGTTATATATACCAATCTAAACTGCAGATATTATAGTTACACTATTGAAATTTATTAGGGGGAAAACAAAAAAACTAGTTTTCTTCTAGTTTTAGACAAAGAGGAGGTATTAAAGACACAATGGTTGATACTTAACAAGGAGGGTATAGACTATGACCCACTATGAACAATACTATAGTAAAAGACTTTAAAGATAAAGAAATCTTTATCTTTATGACCATAGATAATATAGACTTTGAGATAACTATTTCTCTACTTTTTTGCAACTTTAACCTTTTTAACAAACCTACTATAAACAATTATAATATAATGGATGACCAGGGATATAAAGCATAGGAGGTATAAGTAGTTAGTGAAAAACCTAATAAGTTCTAAGCTATGTTAAATATTGTCTCAAAAACTAAATTTAACATGCTTATATTACTTGATTCTGAAGTATCAGACTATTGCTTTATCAATAAAGAATTATTCATAACACTTACTTTATTATGTCAACTAACCATGGGATTAGTAGCATATATCCCCAAACTTAGATCCAACTTGATTTCTGTATCTAGACTGGTAAAAAAGAGTATAAAAGTTGAGTTTAATAAATACAAAGCTTAAATCAAGTTAACAGATAGCATCATAATTATGACAGCAAAATGATCTGGTCAACTATATGTAGTTGAAGATAAATGACCAAATCTAGAAGCTTTTGTAATCCAAGCAAAATGATAAGCTATATCCTCCAACACATGGCATTGATAGCTGGGACATATAGAGACTGAAATGATATACAATAAGAACTTAGTTGATAGCATGAGTATCTCTGAAGAACTTGATATAAAGGGGAGATGCAAAAATTGTATTCTTAGCAAGCATATCTTTAATGAAAGTAGATACTAGGAAATGGCAACCCTTGAAAGGATATACATTGACCTTTAGGGACCATCACAAATACAGTTGGTAGGTAGTATGTTGTACTTCAAGTTACTCATAGATGAATTTTTGTTTTATAGAACTGTTGCATTCCTCAAAAATAAGTTAGCAAACACAACACTAACTGTTAACATAAGAGACAAATGGCATAATAAAGTATAAGAAGACTATAGAAAGGAACATGGACTCATCTTTGGATACACAATATTTTATGCATACTAACAAAATAGTGTTGTAGAAAAAAGTCTGCAAACTATTCTTGATAGGACTAGGATAGTAATAACTAAATCTGGACTACCTGCCAAATACTGGGTAAATATAGTCCAAGCCATCATATATGTTTAAAACCTAATTTCTTTTAGCTGATAATATGGGAAAATCTCTGCAGAACTATTGCATAGGAAGAGATAGAACATGTTTTACCTCAGATTATTTGGGACCACTGTTTATGCCCATGTCCTTGGAGACTTAAATTTATCAAAGTTCTATCCTAGATCTGTTAAAACTTTGCTACTAAGCTATTTTGGATGAGAAGGGTACAAGTTGTTCAAAAGGAAAACTGGTACAGTTTTTAGGTCTTACAATATTATTTTCAAAAAAGGGACTACCAATTTTACTACTTAACTCACTTGAATATAAACTACTGATAACAATAACCCCTTTGTCTATTCTGGAACCCAACAAAATGTAAATAATAGTCATGGATAAGTTAACATAGATACTAGAGATGGCAATCAGACTGGAATGGTCACCAATCACTAAGAAACTGCACTAAGATCACTATTGATAATAAACCTACATAGATGAAATCTAAATTCAAAACTGATAGATATCTTTTTCCAAGAAACAATATAGAATACCCAACAATTTGAGAACAATAAAGGACCAAATGATAATACTCTGATTGCTACATGATAGACCTACTGAAAGCCTAAGCTATCATTTTAGCTTAAGAAATTGCATGAGTATCTGAATTGACCACAAGTTCTTTTTATTGATGTAAAAACTTGAGTTCTTAACTTATATAGTGAGGCAATATGGTAACCTGATCTTTGGTAGGAGCCTATAGTGAATGAGTTCAAAATGCTCAAAGAATGAGACATATTTGAAATAGTCCCCAGACTAGTAGAGAAGAATATAGTAGGGTCTAAATAGATATATATACATAGTGAAATAAAAAGATGATGGAACAGTTGAGAAACATAAGGCAAGAACAGTGGTCAAAGAGTTTATATAAGTCCTTGGAGAGGACTATGATAAAATCTATACCTCAGTGGCTTGCTTGGAGTTAGTCTGTCTAGTATGTGCAATTGCTATCACTAGAAAACTGAGACTATGGTAAGTTGATTTTGTATTAACCTTCCTTAATAGTAAAAGTTTGTTTGAAGTCTATATAGAGCAGTTAAAGGGATTTGAGAAAGGGAAAGACAATTTTGTATGGAAACTTTGAAAGACACTATATAGTACTCTGTAAGATACCTATGACTAAATAAAGAATCTTGATCAGACTTTTGAAGGCCACAGATACTACAGGTCATAAGTAGATCCTCAAATCTGATCTAGAATACTTAGCAACAAACTTACTCTAACATTAACATAGATAAATAATGTACTTGGGGTGTTTTTAACTATTAAAGGTGAAATTCTAGCAAAAAGGCAACTGAGCTCTAGTTATGAAATTAAGAACATTGGAAAAGCAAAACTAATCTTAGAAATGTGTGTTGAATGGAACAACCTTGGAGATGTGATGCTATCACAACAAGCCTATTCCAAATGGCTTCTCAAATGCTTCAACATACACTTATGCTTATCAAACTTTATACCACTTCTCTTTGGACTACCACTATTTATTCAAGATTGCCCATCAATACCTACAAAAAAGGAAGAAATGAAAGGAGTACTATATAGAGAAGCTCTTAGCTTGTTAATATGGCTATAAGTTGCCACCTGACTAGATTTATTCTTAGTAAATCTCTTAGTTTGCTTTGCACACAATCTAGAGAAAACATACTAGAATATACTCAAATATGTTTTAGACTATATAAAAGAAACACTGAACTATGGAATAATATACTGTGGCAGTGCAAGTCTGGAACTGGTTGGCTATATTGATGCTAACTTTGTTGGGTATAAGACTACAAGAAAGTCTACAGAGCAAAATATCTTTCTGGTAGCAGAATGTTCAGTCTTATGGGAGATAAAAAAGCAAGACACAGTAGTGTTATCAATAGTAGAGGTAAATTTTATGGTATTTTCCTGAACAACCACATAAGTACTCTAGATCTTTAAATATTTCAATGAAATTGGCCTGCCTGCTGTAAAACTAATTATTATTTATGCTGACTTTTATACAGTCAACACTCAGACATCACAGTAAGTGTGAACAGCTGCTATACCTTTTATACAGTCAATACTAGGAGATGACATGTTAGATACATTACACAGTCAGTAGAGATAAACCTCACTTCAGATGTCACAGTAAGTGTGAACAGCTGAGAGTGTAATGATTGAAGTCTTAGTTGTGTAACCTTAACCTCACTTGCACTTTAAGTCAGAGTTTGACAAAGAGAACTTGTTAGAGTTCCTGCTATTTGTTCTATACTACTTATACAAAATATTTATTTATACACATTATATTTCTCCTGCATTTCCCTATGGAGTCACTGTTCCCAATTTGGTAATAAGTTCTCACACATCTGATAATTAAAAGAAAATAGATATTGACTTTAGAGGAAAAGGTAATTCATAACACTACCTCTCTCTTAAGGGTCCTTGTCTCAAGGACTTCTTTTATAGTTCATCATATAGGTCCCTTAGGTCATTTATATCTTGATTTCATTCTCCAACCCCTCTAAGTATTTCCTATCTTCTTTTATCCTCCGTCGATCTTCCTTGTCCTCTTCTTTATTTTATTCTTTTATCTTTTCTCTCTTGTACTTGTTCTTTTCTTCCTCTATTCTTTTTAGGAATGGATTTCTATTGTACCTTGAGAATGGATTTCTTTTCCACTGTCTCTAGTTTTCTTCCATTTGCCTCCAATACTCCTAATCATATTTCTTGTTTCCTCAACCATATAATAACTTTGCTGTGTATCTTTCTGGTAATCCTCTACTAAACATGTTCTTGTCTTCTTCTGCTTCTTGCTATCTCACTTCTTTTTCTTCCTCTCTGTAATATTCTTTCTCAAAGTTTTCCACTAGTTTTATTACGTTCTTCAAGTTCTCTCTACTCTCCCAAGTGTTTTTTTCCACAGTACATTTCTTTCATCATACCAAATACTTATCCCTTCCTCATATTTTTTTTTGTTCATGATTTTCTCTACCTCCCATTCTTCTTCCTCTTTGATTACTACCAGTTGTGGTGTTTCTTTTCTTTGTTTCTCCACTTGCAATTTGTACTTTTGTATTTGACTTACATCAACTACTGGATGTATTTTAATTGTACTAGGCAATTTTAATTCTATTGCATTGCTAGAGATAATTGCCTTTACTTTGTAAGGTCCTACAAAGCATTCCATAAACTTTTCTATATGTCTTCTGGCCATCTGGTACTTTAAGTTCTTAGTACTGAGCAGCACTAGATTGTACACTCTGTATTTCTCTACCTCCCCTCTCTCTCTATCCACATATCTCTTTATATCCTCCTGTGCTTTCTGTAGCGCTGCCTTGACCTTCTCTTATACATTCCTCATTCTTTCTGTAAATTTCTCTGCCTTTTCATACTTTCCCTTCTTTCTTAATTCAAATCCTATCCTAGGGTTTTGTCCCTGGTTTGCTTGAAAGAATACCCTTACCTTAGTTCCTATATGTACTTTGTTATTGTATGTAAACTCTGCTGTTTCCAACCATTCTGGCCACTGCTCTTGTCAATGGTCAATGAACATCTGGAGATATTGTTCTAACTCCTGGTTCATCCTTTCTATTTGACCATCTGTTTGTGGATGGAATGCTGTGAACAACTTTGTCTTGATTCCTAGCATGTGATTCAGCTCCCTCATAATACCTGCTGCAAACTATGGTCCTCTATCAGAAATAATACTATCTGGTAGTCCATGTAACTTCCAAATGTTATCTCTAAATAGTCATACTAGTCCTTCTATGCTTGTTCTCTCTGTAGTAGGTACAAAGTGTGCTATTTTTGTAAATCTATCTACCACTACCCACAGGACAATCCTAGATCCCCCTCAGAGGGTATGAGGTTAAAGATGAGGAGAACTTGACAGAGTCCCTCTATGAATTGACTAGCTATTTATAATATTACATGTGGCTGTGACTAGTCTATTCTAAGAGTAACTATAGTTCCTATTTATCAAGTCCTAAGTAATTCCCTATGTCAAACAGCTTCTGCCCACATGTTCTCCCATATATAGCAACTGCCTGATAGGCATGTGATCTATCTCAGATTGTTACTCAACCTTTCCATGCTTATCACTTTTATATTCATAACATTTCCATATTGTATTCATTAAGTCATACTATTGTTAATTAATTAAATAATAAAGAAAAAGATAAGTTCCAGGGTGAATTATAACAACTACCAAGATTGAGCCATATTCTTGAGCTAAGGGTAACTTCATAATGAAGTTTGCACTAATGTGGGTCCATGCTTTCTCTGGAATCAAATTCAGTATAAGTTTTTCTGCTGGTGGTTGTGTTCAATTCTTATTACATTGGCAAGCATCACATTCTTCTACATACCACTTCACTTCCCTAGTGACCCCAGGTCACCAAAAGTTCCTTGTCACCAACTTTGCCATTTTCCACTGTCCTCCATATCCTCCCATAGGTGTGTCATGATACAACCTGATTACTTTTTCTCTTAGCTTTTCATCTTTTGGGACATATATCTTTCTTTCTTCTAATATTAATCTGTTTTCTTGATACCACTCCTAATCCCTTAACATTTTTACTCCCACTCATTTGATCTCTTCTACTACTTTCACTACTTTATTATCTCTTTGTTATAAAACGGCAGGTGAGCTAAACAATCCGCGGCGGTGGATTATTTTATTTCTTTTTCTTTTCTCATAATTATGTAATAATAAATGTGCATGGGACATCATGACTCAAAAGAGATGCACAGGATAAAATAGTTTAGGCAAATACTTGTAAACACATATTCATGTATAAGTAGCCGAGCCAATTAGCAGGAACTCTAATGAGTTCTCTTTGTCAAACTCTGACTTAGCAAGTGAGGTTAAGGTTACTCAACCAAAGCTTCAGTTGTTACACTAGAACTTGTTTACACATCCAGACACTGATTGCCTTGATCTTTGTATAACTCACTCTTATCACTCTCTCGGTGTGTGATCAACTCAGATCACTCCCAACTTTCTCATAGCCGGGCCACAGGCTTAAGTGGACTGACTGGGAAGTTTAGACCCCAGAGGTGGACGGTTAGGACCAAACTCAGGTACTAGCCCAGACCAGACCTTACAATTGAGTGGGCTTTGTAGAATACTTGTATCCTTTTCGTCATAACAACTTTGTGCTACTGGTCCATTGTGATCAGTCTACGCAGAAGAATAGTAGTCGCTCCTTAAGAGGCCACTTAGAGTAGGGATCTTCTCCGTGAAGTGATAGTCTACCCTAGTATTAGGGCAGTAGTCAGTACAGTAGTAGGCACCTGGCTGGGTGAAGATAGTGCGCCCCAGCAGACATAAAAGTGAGATAGGTGAAGAATACGACGAGTCCCTCAAACAACAATATAAATCTTTTTACACCAACCCATCTAGAACATAACACAATGTCTCTGGAACAATACAACAAACTCATGAGCAACATGCTCAATGAAAGGCACACCCTCACCAAATTAAGGGCAGAATTAGAAGGCAGAGAAGGAAGACTCTGCAGGAAGTGTGGTGGTTTTGGGCATCTCGCCCAGAAGTGCAGGAAGGGAAGAGAACAAAAGGAGAGGATGGTGGGGGGTAATAGGTTTGAAACCTTGGGAAGCAGAGTAATGCAGTGTGGAGCGCGAGAGGTGAGGAGGCAAGAAAAGGTGGAAGAAGTGGTGAAGTGTTTTGGGTGCAGAGAAGTGGGACACAAGAAGTGGGAGTGTCAAAAGAGGAAGGAAAGAAGGAAAAGAGAGGAAATGGCACCTCCACGCAAGGTATGGGAGAAAGTAAAGAAGCATAGTGGAGCAAGGGGGCTGCCCCCAAGGGGAGCAGCAATGTGTATGGAGGGATGGACAACACCCAGAGAGATCATAATGTTTGTGGAATGTAGAGGATGCAACTATAAGGGGACAAAGACAGAGGAGAATCAGGGACAGGGGTTCTTGGGGAAAGCGCAGCTATACAACATGTGGTGTGGAAGCTGCAAGGAAGCATGGAACTGGAGAGACAGCAAAGCAGAGAGTGGAAGAGCAGAAAGAGTAAAGTACAGCACATGTGAAGGTAAAGATGCAGTAATAAGGGAGAGAGTGGAAAGAAACAAGAAAAGGGAAATTTTCTGTCCACCTTATAGGACAGGAAAGAAAGTGCCATGGTGGAATTGGGGGAGAGAAATGGAATGGACAGTGCCTAGGGCCCAGAAGGGAAGGGCTGGAATCACTGATCTGAGGAGGGTGGCAGAAACTGTCAATCAGAAGGCAGTGCAGAAGGTAGAAGCAAGAGAAGTGAGGCGAATGTTTAAGCCTCTAAGAGAAGTGTGGATGAATGTGGGTATCAAAAAGGTAGATACGCACGAAGGAAGAACAGTGAAAGCATTGCTGGATAGTGGAGCAACAGGGTTGTTCATGAGCAAGAGCTTGGCACAAAAGGGAGGATATAAGTTGATCAAATTGGATTGACCTTTGCAAGTAAGAAATGTAGATGGC
>Ga0153955_100830_pt1 | contig 10084 bp, 7 predicted proteins | sample TSFL039MetaG_FD_104744 | JGI IMG/M metagenome (GOLD analysis project Ga0153955, IMG submission 104744) | Attine ant fungus gardens microbial communities from Florida, USA - TSFL039 MetaG | ecosystem: Host-associated > Fungi > Mycelium > Unclassified | place: USA: Florida, Wekiwa Springs...
GGGACATACTATTGATGTGTGTTACTGGTTAGGGGGAGAGAAAGAAGGACAATTTCCTTCTAATTTTGGAAAAAAAAGTAGTTTTAAGAGATCAGTAGTAAATACTTGCCAAGAAATTGCCAAGATAGTAATGATACAAGTGTAGATGAAGGATAATTATATAATAATATATGCTAAATGCCAAGTTATAGTAATCCTCAGTTGAAATAACTTAAGATTATATTCTAAGTCAGAGAGAACTTGTTAGAGTTCCCACTAATTGTGCTACACTACTTATACAATTTATCTATTTGTCTGCATTAGGTTTCTCTCACATTTCCCTATTGAGTCACTGTTCCCAAGTTGGTAATAAGTTTCCATGTATCCAATAAAAGAAAAGAAAAAAAGAAAAAGAAAATAAATATTGACTTAGAGGGAATGGGTGATTCATGACACAAGTATTCAGCAAACTCAATAGAGTTCTTTGTTGAATTAAACTACCTACTAATATTTGTCTATATATCTACTTAAGTAACTATCCTACAATCCTTCTAGAACTTTATCATGTGACCAGATCATGTGACTTCCTGATCTTATCTTATCTCCCAAGTCTATTTTTAGAATCCTTTGTCCAGTCCATCAGAGAAGAGTTCCTACTCATTTCTCTAGTTGTACAATTTTAGGACTGGGCTGGTCCATGACACCAGTCCAGTGATAACATAGTGGAAACTCTTAATATGATTGAAAGGGTTACTAGATCCATTCAACACAGAGTGGTTCAAGTGAGGTGAATTCTTCTCAACATTACATTACAATGCAAAACCATCTAGGGGCTGTTGCTACAGGAATTGCACTTTTCCCAGATTTCCTCAGACCATAGAATAAGATTTGTGTTACACTCCCAGATTCCTATGGGATGTCATCCAATGATGATCACTCAATAAGAATGCACTTAGGAATGAAGGAGGAGCTGATGATAAAAGGAAAATAGAATAGTCTTTATCAAGCTTCAGTAGTGCAACAGTCAACTTAAAGAGAGGCACTGTAACTCTCCATGTGAAAACCACACTACATGGTTCAATCTGCACAATACTACCTGTGCTTACATGTTGGAGTTGCCGTGAAACAACCGAATGTTTCATACTATTGAAGTCCTTACAGGACCAGCTGCTGAGTCTAAACTGTCTCTCATTGGTACACATCATGACATAGGTTTAGATCAACACATCAGCCACACGCACAATTCGTACAGCAATTCATATATCACTACTGGGAAAATGCCGCGATAGCTGTCTGGCAAGCATTGGCAATCGCATCAGCGATAGTCTGGCCTTGGTCTGCCAAATCACTCTACAGGGATATCGTTCAGAACAAGACACAGGATCATGGAATTATTACATACAGGACTCTTGGCAATAAGCGCCTTTGCAAGAGCAGCTATACGCGCACAAAGACCCTGCAAATCCTGCAGAACAAGACCAGGGACACCTCCGATGGGGAGTGCCGTAAAAGCATCTTTCTTGGCCACAATATCGTTGAGGGCGGACATGACGATTGGCTCAATCGTTCGAATCTCATTCAGGACATCATTACCATCTTCTTCAGAAACAGCTGGAACGGTCTAGTAATGCTCTCTCAATCCCTTATTACTTTTTCTGTCAAAAGAACAGGAACTTACATTAACATCGGAAGTTGTAGCATCCGTTGCGGATTGGACGTTTGTGGCCTCATTGTGAATTGCCTAGAGTCATCTGCTTCAGACTCAAGACTTGAGATAATCAAAAACTGAAATTGCTCACTAGAGCCTGGGTCAAGGTTCCCCCGGAGTTGGGGAATGCATTGATAGCATTGTCGAGCTCTGTTGCTTGAGCTTGAAGACTGTTGAGGTCACCCAAGACGTCCGTAATAGTTGCGCCCCAGGAAATAGCAATGCCAGAGACAAAGAAGATGAGAGGCTTGAGTTGCATGTCCAAATAGCTAAGACCAATGATCTGAAACGACCTCAACACTCTTTATACTCACACTAGAATGCGAATCCAACACAGATCACGGAGAGATTCAGGCCAAAAAGGATTCAAACATCGCCCCAATAATTCTTCCCGCATCTACAGCGCATCTACAGCGAACCAGGTAGGATCAATGAGCCAATAGAATTTGCGGCTACAAAAATAAAATGACACTGAAGCGTATCTAGATATGATCCATAAAAGCAATATCATGAAGTATACGTGTGATTGAGAACATGAGAGGGAAATCAAATGGCAGGTGTTCCTAGTTCCAGTCGAATCACGAGATGCCCCTGCATGAGAAATATCAGTGAATTCCAGATCTCCTTTGCCGTACGGTGACCATAGATTCATGTGCGCTAGAAAGTACTCTGAGAATTTCGAAACGAAGATGACTACATCAACGTCATGTGACAGAAGTCATGTACACCGCAAACTTATGGGCATCTCAGCGTTTAGAATCAAATGAGCTGTACGAAACGTTAGCATCAGCAAAAACCGTTAGTAAGTAGCTGAAGCCAGGTACAAAAGATAGCAAAAGCCTGAGCGTTGAAGAGTTAGCTATGAGTTAGCTATCCGGGAAATGACTTCTAGCACTGTCTCTTGACATGAGAAAAGAACCGAGGCTGGCGAGACAGGGTGAAAGAACTGGCACGAGCTTGGCACCTTTCAGCTTAAAAGGACTGATCGTGTAATCAATTCGTTTGAAGCTTCTATGCGCTTAGTTGATTTTTCCTTCACCCTGAGGACGTCCCATAATACATCGGTGACAGTAAATATCAAACATACCCAATGAATCGGAACCACAGATGTCCCTGTGTCAGAAATTGTTACTTGTCCAGAAACCACCCAAGGCTCAGAGTACAGCAAATCTCAGCCAAATTCATGAGGCACTGGTTCCCCTATGACAAAGGGGCTCCCACCAACCAAAAGAATTTTTTGAAATTTATATCTTCTATCCCGGAGTACCAAAAAAAGTTCTGGATGATAGACCACTGCCCCTGTCAGCAATCAAGTTTACCATCTCAAGCTCACAATTGGTAATCTTAAGTGACTGTCTTCACCTTACCCTTCACTAAGTATCACTCTTACCCTTGCTATTACTCCAGGGGGATACCTTACCCCAGGTGGGCTCTACTACCCAATCCGGAGTCTTTTTTTTTGTTTAACAATTTATAACGCGGTGTACGTACACAGTTCGCGGTAGCCTACTGACTACAGGGACCTAGCCTTATAAATATGAAACCAGACCAGCAGACGGAGAGAAAGAGACCAGAATTTATGAGTGAGATAGCAAGGGCATACTCCGAAGTGAGCAGGTGAGATCCTGTCAGTGCATGTTGGTGCTCCTCGTGGGGGGGGAGGGAGCTGACATTGTCGTTGATAGACTTTGGGGTTCATGAAGGTTCTCTGTGTAGTGCGAAAGCGAACGTAGTGGGATTGGATGTGAGAAACTTGATGAAATCACCTAAGCACGGGTGAGACAGTGTGACACGATCTTTTGTGACTCTGGGCATCTGTCAGGATATGAGCTCGTGTTTCGAGGTCCACCTCTCCACACAGGCAGTTGGTTCTTGGGGATGAAATATTTCCCTGTATTCGCCGATAGGGGCATGGTTTAGTATAGCTCTCGTAGCTCTTACATATAAGGTGATGGAATGACCAAAGAGAGATAGCCATGTTCCTCCTTTGTATGCTGGGCAGGCTTCGTTTTGTTTGTCCTTCTTTGTAGCAAGAAAATGTCAGCCCCATTCCTCAAGACGCTTTCCACTATTGTTGTGGACCTCAGCGTGTATAAACCACCTGGCATGGTCTCGAAATGCGATCTGAACCCAATCTGGAGTCAAATTTCTTTCTTTGAAGATGCAACATGAAGACATGCACCAGGTCATGAACTTGTAGCTAATGCCCAACACCCAAAATGTCATCTGATTTCAAGTTCGATTTATTTTTGACCCTTATCTAATTTGTAGGTGCTTATACAAGATACTTACGACACCTGGGCAGATGTTGGAGTATGACATACTTGGCTCCCCATTATCACAAGCAACTTGATTTACTTTCCCACCAGTGGGTATAGTTCTAGAAGCGCTAACCAGCGGTGGTGAGAATGAGAAGTTAGGTCTATATATGTGAGCAACCGCGAATGCCGAACGGCGAAAGATGAGAAAAACTGTATTGCGAATACATGTGCCAGATGGTTATGCGGGGAATCAACGGCGCGAAGTTTCAAAACTTTTCTATGTACCTGCTACCGAGTCAACGGTTTTTCAATTATGAACCAAGATGAAATCATGGCAGCTATTGCCATAGACACTGAAAAAATCAACACGTTATGAACCGCGTCTGCATACGCCGATCTCACGATAAGCCGAGTTTTAGGATCCAGTTCAGCAAGATAATCGAGAGATTCTCTGACCATGTGAACGATCTAGGTTTTGGCTCGATTCAGATTGCAGACGTTCCATCCCCGACAACATACCTGTTCTACGTTCTTTCCATGCAGGGTGCGGTATAGCACCGAGCGAAGAGTTGACTGTACAAGGGTGCCGCCTATTGATAACCCAATAACGGAACCCATTGACCGGAAGAGATACGATACTGGAGTGAGTGTGATAAAAAGTTTGTCGTACTGGCCAGATGCAGTAATGACAGACCTGCTGTAGCAATCGCCTGGTCCGCTTGCCCCGCATTTGCAATCAATGATATCAAACTGGTTGTGATACCACAGCCATTTCCTAATGATGTGAGTGCCAGCCCTTGTGAACAGTGAATGTAGTGATATCATGCTGACGACGTTCGAGGCTCACCAGCAATGACTTGTGTAGTTGACCTTGGTAATCCCATGAACCCAGTTCCAATCAGAACAAGAATAGTACCGAGTGTCAGAATGAAATAGGTTATGCAAGTTAAGGTATAATATTTTCCCGTAGATTGCATGATCAAGCCTCCACTCAGACTACCCACGAGAGCCATTAAAACCACAACTACAAGCCAAGCTCCAGTCTCAGACGCTGTCTTTTCCAATACGGCTTGAAGGTATAAGGATATGTGGAAGAGTTGCGAAAATGCACCTGCGATCCCGAAGAAATTGACACCATAAGATGCTAAAAGGGAACGATTAGCAGCTATTCTTGTAGGGGCCAAAGGTTCCGTCGCATAACGGGATTCAGTCAATCCGAATCCAATGGCAAAAACAGCAAACCCAGTCATGAACGAGATAGTGAGGCTGTTATCCCAACCGATATCGCCACCACGATCAAAACCCAAGAGCAGGAAGAATACGGCGAGAACTAATGTTGCAGCGCCAATAAAATCCACTCTACGAAGTTTAGTTTTGAAATCAGAGCTCGAGTTGAAAGCCACAGGAAGAGAAGGCAGACGAAGGAAGAAATAAACCGAGAGGGCGGAGGTAATGGCTAAAGGAAATTGGATAAGGAAGACCCATCGCCAACCAATTGTATCAGCGAGGTAACCCCCGAGTGAGGCACCAGTTGTATTGCCGACTGACCAAAATATATTGATAAGTCCTAGAGATGGCAAGGCATGCAATTTAGAGCATGTAATGTAAGAATGTTATTCGCTCGCCTTGCCAGGTACCACGCGAGCGCAATGGAACCAAGTCTGACATTATGATGCTAACAAGCCTGAGGAGATTTCGTAGTCATTAGCCCAAAAATGAAAAGGTCGATATGCATACGTCTGCATTCCGCCGCCGCCGATCCCCTGGAAGGCGCGGCTAAAGATCAACTGGTTCATATTTTTGGCACTGCCACATAACATGCAACCGATGGCGAATACTACATAAGAGAAGAGGAGACAGTTTTTTCTGCCAAAAATGTCGCTAAGTTTTCCATATAATGGTCTGTCGTTCGCGTCAGGAATGGACGTTTTTGTCTAAGCTGGGAAAACGACGTACTGGAAACTCGTCAAGGTAAGCAAGTATGATGTAGCTATCCAGCTTGTCTTCTGGAGTTCCTTTAGATCGTTCCCGATAGCCGCATACGCTACAGCGGTCCTACTTTAATGAAAATTCTCTATGATAAAGGGGGAAATTTTCACAGGAAACGACAATTGTTGTGTCTAGCGCAGTCAAAAAAATTCCAAAAGCCATAGGTATCACCTGTATAGTCTTGAGCTCATCTCGTTTCTTGCAAGGGAGAAATGCATTTACATAGACAAGATAAGAAGAGAGTTTCTTGGACTCCTCGCCTTGCTCAGTGCTTGAGAGATCGGGTTCATGACCGTCATAGACTTGGCAATTTGAATTATGGCTGAGGAGATGGGATGTCTCGTCCGATATGGGGGGCATTGGGGGACTTTTTCAATCGGAGGCCATTTACTTATCAATTTGCTTATGTATTCAACAATCTTGCCTGATGTTCATCGAGGGTTCTCATATGTTATTGGGAAGCTGTTTGTTTGCAACCAGCCTCACTAGATCGTGATTCACAAACCATGACTGTCGATCTCCAATCACCCCATTATCTTGAAAAAAACATGACTTGACTTGGACTATGCAGGTCCAAGACTGTCCAAGTGAATTCCGGCGTAACTCCACCGAATTGCCTGATTTGGAATCAGCTATCCTAATTCTTCCGACCGTTCCCTCACAATCCATCCCATGTCTACCGACAGAGCGATAAGCAATACACCGCCCAGTACATCTGAGCTATTGAGACATAGCGATGTGGAACAAAGTCAAAGCAAGCAACAAGTATCGCTGCGCCAATTTCTTTTGCAGGACGTGGATCCAAAGGAGGCCACGGGTCCATTAGCATTTTATTGCTTTATGACTGGTTACATGTGCACCATTTTGACTTTTATTTTTCACCCCTAGCTTACTTGTCGTAGCGACGTTATTTCTTTTTCTGCAATCTTCGTGTGGTGTGGCTTTCAAACCGGCAATTTTGCTCAGGTGTATCCTACCTCAATGTCTTTCATCTGAAACCACCGTCTCACTCCATTGACAGCTCGCCATTGCTCTTGCTCGCCTCTTTGAAGGCCCTCCGGGTCTCCGCGACACTTCCTTCCACAAAGCTGACCAACAAGCGCTCTGTTCCCTCCTCTCCTTCCAACTTGGCTCTTTCCTCGGCCGTCTGGGAGATAAAATTGGTCCACATAAACGTATTTGGCTCCTATTCGGTACATTCATGCAAGCATTCTTCACCATGGCTGCAGCACTCGCATTCTGGAAGAGTGGTCAACCGAGCATCAGTGGAGCTAGGGATTTACCAGCTTGGACGAATGCCTTGACGTTCGTCGGCTTGGCGTTTATCAGTGCCAGCCTAGGTCTACAAGGAATCATGGGAAAGAGGCTGAATACTCAGTTTGGGACTACTAGTGCGCATATTTTTGTGTGGATGTTGCAATATTATCTGACCTGGTTGGGCATGCCAACAGTTGTATTAACAACAGTCTGGGTAGAACTTGTCACAGACCCAGGCCTCTTCAAATTGAACAGACGTGTCATGACGAGGGATCATCGACTTATTGCCGCTGTTGCGTTATTTATTGGTGCATTCGCTGGACGCGCTATACTAGGGAAACTTGGTACTGCAGGCACTTTGGGCGTAGGTACTGGATTCAGGGTACTGATGGCGTTTCATTGGTTATTGGTTCCTTCGAAGAAGATAGCTCTGTCACGAGGGAAAAGCAACGATCGTCATTAATGCTCAAACACGGACATCATGACGCTAACGCCAGTGACAACGGTGATGTGGCTTCAGCACCATGTGGTTTAGACTTGAAAAGATCGGGCATCCTCCCGAATTTTGAAGATGGTTCCTATCAATCATAGAACATACATTCATTATTATATATGAACTTATGCTGTGACTTTACATCTTTCACTTATGTAGTGTCTAAATTCACACACACACCGGTTCCATAGTGTACAGGACCGATTAGCATGCGCAGTCTGTCAGAGCTGTGTTTCCAGACCCGCGTAATTTATGTCTCCGTGCAGTGTAGCTTGACTACCTCATGCACGAAGTATCAATTTTTCAGACGCGGTGCGTCGTATCCTGTGGAATTTTCACTTGATGCCTGCCAGCACTGCATTACATTAGGATTGATGGTTCAACATTCGGTTCTTGGCTCTTGAAACCGATCATCTTTTGTCAATTCGTGGTAGCGTCTTTTTTCGGGAATCAACAATTTATAACGTGGAGTTCGATCGCAGTGCGCATGTGGTGTCTTCTATTGGAAATATTGGAACTACTTGTGATTGCCCGGAATTAATTATTATTCCTATTCGCTTTAATTCTGGTTCCACTTCCAAGTCCGGGATATCCAGAATAAGAAAACAGGAAGTTTTGACCTCAGGCAAAATCTGCGTGAGTTCTTGATCTTTTGTAAAATGAACCTCGACTCAAATACCTATCAAATTCCACAACGCCTTCACTGTTTTATTTTCCAAGATCGATCTCCATTTATCTGTCAGGGTATTATTAAAAAGGATCGATCTCCATTTATGCGTCAGGGTATTATCAAAAAGTAGTGCAAGATTTCATGACCTCCAAGACACTAGTCTCAATTTGGCGAAGAAGGATAGCGTCATTTATTGTTCGAAATAATAAAATGTATCACATAAACAACAAACACTGATGTCAGAAGATGCCAGTTCGGCATAATCTTCCGACCGGAATAGTGTCAGAAAGTATAAAAGGAGAGAGGTCAAGTCAATGCCCTTGCATCACCATGCAGCTCAAGCTTGTGTTTTTCCTCGCTTCTACTGTCGCCACCGTTCTAGGGGCTATAACAGTTGAGCAATGCTTCGGCAAACTCCAAGAGGTCAAGGAAAGTGCCGAGACACTCACTAGTGGTATTGCAAATTTTGACCATACGGACTTGAGAGAAGCTTGGGTTGGTGACGACTCTCTTTGGTCATGTACCTAGAACTTACCGTCAGAAATTTCAGAACATCCACGTTGATGTTGGGAGGGCTCAGGTCGCAGTCGAGCAGGCGGCCGCCTGTGTCGAGGCGAGACTTTGATTTCCACTCGAGAAACTCATAGTCTGATTCAGTGTTCTTAGCTCGTGACAGCCAACGTTTCAGAGGCTGATGCCCTCAAAGCCGCCAACCTCATTCGTACAATCGTGCAATTGACTTTGGATGGCCTTGCGGGTCTAAAGAGCTTGAAGCCGAAAATCGAGCAAATCAGCATTCCTGGCTGCAAAAGAATTATCAGCGAGGATTTGAAGGGCCTCCAAATAAGTTCTTCCCTCCTTCAGGCTGTGGCTGAAAGGGTCCCTGTACGTCCGTTTCTGATGGGGACTGCTCACCTCTTATTGTCTCCTCTTTAGGTCGATCTTTCCGCCGAGGCCGTTCAAATCCAGGCATCTGTTGAACAAGCCTTCGAGGAAGCGATAAAGACTTTCGCCTAAGGTATTGCATATTGTATTTTCTAACATTCGAAATTGACCAGCGTTTGTTTTGTCGTCTTTCAGTCAAATCCTGCAAAAGTGTCTCGTTGTGAACAACTTCTAACTGCGACTAATGTTAATGTACACCCCAGAATCAAATATGTTGTTACGAATGGGCTTCATCTTAGTTGCTGTGTGGTTTGCCCTGAATTTTGTTTATTTGCAATAATGAATAGTAGCGTTCTTTTACATCGTTATATTTTGACATATACTTTCTGTTATTACCTTCATTCAATACATCTTCCAACTTGCCGTGAGCAAACTAAAGCTTCAGTTCAGTGTTATCGATTGGTTTCAGCCATCCTTTTAGCCAAGTCCTATGGATATGGAAGTTCGAAAGACATGGTTATTGACATAAATAATCATTGTGTCTGCTCGTCCTCCCACTTCTGACTCTAGCCCAGAATTTTCAGAATATTGATCCACAAGTACATAGCAGGACGGGTAATGCACCACTCATGACACGACAGGCCTAAGTTGGGATCCACTAGGCTCATGGGTCGGGACCTGGTCCGTATGATTAGACAGGCTAAACTCGAAATAGTAAGATTATTTATCTGAATAACATAGAGGCATGCCCTGGAGGTCCTTGTATGACCAATTGCATGACACTTCATACATTGGCTTGGAGCCTTATGTCAGATTACTGAGTTTGGGCCTCAACAATTTTA
>Ga0153955_100832_pt1 | contig 10075 bp, 7 predicted proteins | sample TSFL039MetaG_FD_104744 | JGI IMG/M metagenome (GOLD analysis project Ga0153955, IMG submission 104744) | Attine ant fungus gardens microbial communities from Florida, USA - TSFL039 MetaG | ecosystem: Host-associated > Fungi > Mycelium > Unclassified | place: USA: Florida, Wekiwa Springs...
CAGACCAAGTAGAATAGGTATAAGTAGTGTACTCAAATCCAGCGGGAACTCTAACAAGTTCTCTTTGTCAACTCTGATAAAGAGTGTGCACTTAAAGTTAGCCCTAGCTTGAGTCCACTACACACTTCCTCTTGTTTTCTCTTCCTCATGTTTGGACACTCCCACTTCTTGTGTCCCTTCTCTCCACATCCAAAGCATTTCACTTCCTCCCTGACTATTTCCTGTCTCCTCACTTCTCTTACTCCACACTGCATTACACGACTTGCCAACGTTTCAAACTTATTGCCCCCTACCATTTTCTTCTTCAATTCTTCCCTATTCCTACACTTCCGAGCAAGGTGCCCAAACCTCCCACATTTCCTACAAATTCTTCCTTCCCTTCCCTCTAATTCTGCCCTTAATTTGGTGAGGGCATACCTTTCATTGAGCATATCGCTCATGAGTTTGTTGTATTGGTCCAGAAACATTGTGTTATGTTCTGGACAGGTGAAATGGTTTGTTTGTAAAAAAAAGGATGTATATTGCTTGAGGGCTCACAGTACATCTGCTGAGGTGCACAAGTCTTCTCCCAGCCAGGTGCCTACTGCCTTACTGACTACTGCCCTAATAGTACTTTGGCTATCACTCCATGGAGAAGATCCCTACACTAATTGCCTTCTTAAGAATGCAGCAATATTCCTCTGCATAGACTGATCACAATGGACTAGTAGCACGAAGTAGATAGAATAAAGAAGTATATATGTATACTAACAAGCACCACTCAATTGCAAGGTCAGGTCTTAGATATGATACCCGAGTATGGTACTGCATTGCCACCGTTAGTCCCTAACTGACTAACAAGTCCCCTTAAGCTTGGGGCCCAGTTATTAGAAAGTTGGGAGTGATCTGAGTTGATCACCCACCAAGGGAGCAATGAGAGTAAGTTAGACAAGGATCAAGGCGATCGGTGTCTGGATGTGAAAATGAGTTCTAGTGTAATGATTGAAGTCTTGGTTGAGTAACCTTAACCTCACTTGCACTCCAAGTCAGAGTTTGACAAAGAGAACTCATTAAAGTTCTTGCTAATTGGTTCAGCTACTTATACACAAATATGTGTTTACAAGTATTTGTCTAACTATTTTATCCTGTGCATCTATTTTGAGTCATGATGTCCCGCACGCATTTATTATTACATAATTGTCAGAAAAGAAAAAGGAATAAAATAATCCGCTGCTGCAGATTGTCTAGCTCGCCTGCCATTGTATAACAAGTAGTTACTTAAGCATACACATGGACAAATAGAAAATGTGTATAAGTAGGTAGCACAATCCACCAAGAGACTCCATCGAGTTCTCTTTGTTTATCTCTAACATTGAGTGTGATAAGTCAGTTGTCCCAACTAAGCTTGTCATTACATAGGTGGTTGAAGGTATTTAGAAAAGTGGAGTCCAAAAGAATGCTGGTCAGAAAGGTGTGGGATCATGCAATAGATCTCAATGATGACTTCAAAGCAAGCAAAGCAAGAGTATATCCTCTCTCCAGAAATGAAAAGGAGGAGGTACAGAAGTTCATCAGCGAGCATTTAAAGTGTCACAAACTTCATTTGGCCATAACTCCACAGATACTTGCATGATTCCCACAGTCTAAAATGCATCTGAAAGCCCTCATGAAGACCTTCCAAATGATGCCCAAGACATGTCAAAGCAATCAGTACTCATTGAGATATCAGTTAATCAGTGCCAGACACTGATCAGCAGATATCTTGGGAACCACCAAATGTGGATGTTTGCTTCCATATTCACATGGAAGCTCTCTTCAATGTGCTTCCAATGACCATAAATAGACCTTAGGGCAATAAGATCCTGTGGAGATACAAGGACCTCAAGGTTTGGCATGACACTAATCTATTACCCATAGATGCACATCAATCCTTGAACACAAACAAGGACAGCCCCTTTTATGGTTAAGTTATCACTATTCTGGACACAAAAGGACTGCCATATGTAGAATAATAGGCAGTAGAACATGTGATGCTCTGTCTAGGTGCACAGACCATCATTTCATGTATATAAGGCTTTATAGACCTCAGACTTAACAACATCTTTTGTTGCTTAAACTACCTTGCTTGAGAATCATCAAATCACCAATCACAAATCTAGTAAGTGACCATTTGTGATAGTTTGTTAAGTCTACTGTTTTCTGTCTCCATTATCTCTGCAAAGGATATGGGTATGTTCATTCCAGGTGTAGTGTCTAGGGTAACCATGGGGGAATGTCTCTGTTTCTACAAAGGACAGATGACTACTGAGGGCTCAGAGTAGGCTTCTGTCAAGGGCCTATCTCTAGTAGGCTAGACCCCAGGTGTAAAGGGGAAGGTCTGTCTTCCAAAGTATTGGAAGCAGGACATTGTGCTTGTGTATAACAGCTGGTCCTGAAAGACTTTGGATTTGTGTAAACATTTCCAACAAAACCTTACAGGTGGCTGAAACCACTCTGAGACCCCTATTCCTTCTTTATGAGCCAATGAGAGAGATTGGACATGACATCGACTCTACCCCTCAAAACAGACCTACATCAATGATGGAAGGACACTTTAGTGTAGTGTAGTGTAGTTTCTGCCCACATACTTCATCCACTGAACTAGAGATGTTGTGCTCACTTTTGCCCCCAAGCCATGCCTACCATTAGAAACACCAAAAAGACACTTGCAGAAAGACTCTTGCTGAACCAGGAGAGTGTGACTGTCAAACCATTGCTGGAAAGACTAGAACCACTACCTTCTACATCAATAAATCCACTCAAGCAACTTATCAGGACCAGTACCTGCTACCATAAAGTAGGCAAGGTTATTTTCACATCCTGCCCACCAGAAATCCACTTTTGTAAAACCAAGAAGTTATTATGCATCAAGGAGTACAAAGAACTCCTGGAACCTACCCTGGATCGCATTTCACTATTTTTTACCAAAATGAGTGAAAATAAGATCTGGGCAGAGAATCCACAGTATGACTCACTGTGGAAGTGGTTTAATTGACTACAGGATGTAATCATAGAGCCTGACAACATTGGTCACAAGCTTTCAGCCAAAGAGTGGAGAATGCTAAAAGATGCTTGTAAGTGTCTTAAGAATATAGATTTCTCAAAACCAGCTAGTAGAGTACCAGAAATTTGTAAAGCTCTCTTAGAGCTTAACATAACTATTCCATAAATGCAATATGAATGGAATGGTACTCAGTGTAACATAAATGGCATTAAGAGGCTAAATTTGGGCATTTTTTCCTTTTACCCCCTTGAAAACATACTCAAGAACTGTAATTAACTACTTATATTAGAAATGTTGACTTACAACAACTTCACTGCTTCTATCCCCCTTGCTAATTTCAGTGCTGAGAACAGGGAGACACTTGTCAGGGATGGAGTAAATCCCAAACAAAACAACTTTGACGCACATTGAGGAACTACACACATCCTCAAAAGCTATATCGACCAGGTTGTCATGAACCGCCTTCTTTCTCTAAGTCAATATTCATATTCATATTCTTTTTCTTTTCTTTTAATTATGTAATATAGTTGGATCAGTAAACAAGGACAAATAATTGGACATGTATAAGTAGTGTACACAATCTAGCAAGGACTCTAATGAGTTCTCTTTGTCAACTCTGACTTAGAGTGGAGTTAAGCCTGAGGTCACTCACCAAGGACTAAGCTCTTACACAGGTGCTCAATGGAGCAATCAATCATTATAATAATGCCTTGGTCATGGCATACAATAGAATTGCCTATTTGGAGGCACAAGTTTCACAACTTCAGGGAGAGCTGACAAGGCTTTCTGGAGGAAACATTGCCTCCAAGGCCAAGATGCCAGAGCTGCCAACTTTTGCAGGCTCTGAAAACAAGATGCACCTGCATAATTGGTTGAGCCAAATTGCTCTTTATTGTGTGGCATGTGGAATTATTGCAGACAATCAGAAAATTGTATGTGTCCTTACTTGTCTTCATGCTCACACCAGCACATATATGAAATTGTATTATGACAAGATTCAGGCAGGAATGGATGTTGGTTCTTGGGGCAACTTTGCCCAAGAACTCAAAAATATTTATGGACAAAGAGATAACAAGGAGGAAGCAAAGAAAGAACTAATAGTGCTCTGGGTCAACAAGGACCTAGCAAAGAAGAACTTTGTCAAGTATGCAGAATGATATAGAACATTGGCAAGAATTATCAATTATAGCGACAAAGTTCACATTGACAAAATAAAAGAAGTCATCACCAATAAATTGCGAAATGCACTCATCATCTATGAAATTACAAATCAATCTCCAAAAACATGGGATGACTATCTAAAATTGTTAATGCAAGCATACAAGGCCTTACATTTGGACAAGGCCCAGGGTGCAATATTTGGTCCAGAGGCAAATGTAGAGAAGAGTGGAGGAAAGAAGGATCTGGATACAATGGAAATAGATGAGATTCAGAAAAAGAAAGGGAAAACTTTGTGATACTGCCAGATATGCACTGGAAAAGGCTTCAAAAATAAGGTAAAATCACACAATACAGTGGACTGCTATGACAAGCCTAGCAATAAGGACAAGCATTCTCATAGGCCTCCTTCCTAGAAACTATCTCCACTGGGTCTAAGCAAAAATAAAAATCAGTTGTTTAAAGCACAGCTAATGAAACTATTGGAGGAAGAGAGTGATGACTCAGAATCCCCTCCTGAGGTCATTAATGTAAACAGCACATCAATTGAGGAAATCCCTGATCCTATTCCTCCAAGTGGGAAAGGAAAGAGAACTCCCAAATTGGATTTTCCCTTGGGACTGTAGAGTATAACATCTGTGATCTACAGTCAGAGGAATGTATACCCTCTATTAGCTTGCAAAAGTCAGAAGTAGTACTGGAATCTTGTAATAATATAGCGCATAACAAGACTACCTCCTTTAAAATTCCAGTTACACTTTGGGTATACAGCAAAAAAGTACAGACTGAGGCTTTAGTTGATTTGGGAGCCACCACAAACTTTGTCAACAGAGTTTTTGTAGAAAATAATAACCTAGTAACATATAAATTGGCAAATCCATATCAAGTAGTCAATGCAGATGGCACTCCCAACAAGGCGGGACAAATTACAGAATATGTCTGAGCTTATGTAGGAATTGGATCACACAAGACGACTCAACACCTCTTTGTCACCAACTTAGGGACTAAAGAGATGATGATTGGGTATTTGTACTTGTATAAGCATAATCCAAATATCAATTGGCAAAAAGGCCAATGGGAGTTCACCAGGTGCCTGGATACATGTGCCAGTAAAGCCTGTAAAACACAAGATGTAGAAGCAGGAGCTAATGAGCTTTACCTTGAAATGTTTGTCAGTGGATTCCCCTTGTTGGACAAAATAGGAGATGAGGACCCCGACAATAATATTCTTAGCTGGACAGACACGACTGACCCAGGCAATCATCAACAGGCAATGGTAATTACAGCTATACTCAACAATTGAGACCAGTATAGGGACTCAGATTGTAAAGGTACAAAGACCTGGAAAGCTCATGTACCAGAGTGGCTACATGAGTATGGAAATGTGTTTTCAAAAACTAAGTCAGAGAGAATGCCATTACAGAAACTATATGACCATGTGATCAACTTTGAGGAAGGCGCAAAGCTTTCCAAACCGGCCAAGGTCTATCCACTCTCTCTAGCGGAAAGAAACTCTCTGGACTCATGGATTGATAAAGAACTCAGAAAAGGTTATATCCAACCATCTACTAGCCCAATAGCAGCTCCATTCTTCTTTGTAAAAAAGCATGATGGAAGCTTATGACCCGTCATGGACTACAGAGCTCTCAATGGAATTACCATCAAAAACCAATATCCAATCCCTAGAATAGCCAACTTGATTGAATCACTCAGTCATGTCTCAATCTTTACCAAAATTGACTTGAGGTAGGGATACAACAATATTTGCATTAAAGAAGGGGATGAATGGAAAATGGCATTCATAACATGGCGAGGCCTCTTTGAGGCAACTGTGATGTATTTTGGTTTTTCCAATGCACCAGCAACTTTCCAAAGTATGATAAACAATATACTTGGAGATTTAATTCGCATGCAATTAGTTATGGTGTACTTAGATGACATTCTAATATTTGGGATGTGTTTAGAGGAACATAGGTGACTGGTCAAAGAAGTGCTGAAAAGGCTTCAAACCAACAACCTTTACACTAAAGCAGAAAAGTGTTTCTTTGAGCAAAGTAGTATCAAGTATTTGGGCATAATAATATCAGAGAATAAAGTACAAATGGATGAGGAGAAACTTTCAGGAGCTCTAGAGTGGCCAGTACCAACAAAAGTCAAACAAATACAGGCATTCTTAGGCTTTGCAAATTTCTATCGTAGGTTCATTGAGAACTTTGCTAAGATGTCAAAGCTACTTTCTGACTTGACCAAGAAGGATAGTACCTGGACTTGGGGCATTGAGCAGCAAAATGCTTTTGAGGCACTGAAAAAGACCTTTACAATGGCTCCAGTCCTGAGAATACCAAATGACAAAGATCCCTTTAAGTTATCCACCAACGCCAGCAACTTCACAACAGGAGCTGTCTTATCACAAAAAGACATGTGAACTAACCTGTGGCACCCAGTAGCTTTCTTTTCCAAGTCACTAGATGTTCACAAAAGGAACTACGGAATCTATGACAAGGAGCTACTTGCAGTTATTTGGGGACTAGAGGAATACAAACATTATTTGGAGGGATATCCACATAAAACTGAGATCTGGTCAGATCATCAGAACCTTACATTCTTTAGGACAGCTCAAAAGCTGACCAGGAGGCAAGCAAGATGGGCATTATTCATGACTCATTTTGACTTTGTACTCTATCATAAACCGGGAAAGACAATGCAGGTGGAAGACCCCTTGTCCAGATGAGCTGATCATGAGATGGGGATAGACCTCGACAATACAAACCAAGTTCTACTGAAACCTGAGTTCTTTGCTATCAGTGCATTAGAGGCTACTCATGAATTGCCAATAAATGATGAATTAATCCTAAGGGAGGTCAAAGCTACACTCTTATCGGACAAAGTCACCAAAGACTATAAGTCTCTTCTTAAGTCAGGTCCCAGAGAATTCAAAAAATCCTTGCAAGACTGGAACTATGAGAATGGACTACTCCTGTACAGAGGGAAGGTTTATATCCCTCAAAGCATGGATAACACTCTATGATAACAGATTGTTTAGATACACCACAATTTGCCACCTGCCAGACACCAAGGTCGGTGGAAGACCTATGAGTTGGTCTCCAGAAATTACTGGTGGCCTGGGATGACTACATTTGTCAAGAAATACGTTACAGGTTGCAATTTGTGTCAGCAGATGAAAAATTGCCCACAGTAACCTTTTGGACCACTCATGTCTAACAAGGTGCCTAATGGGCCTTGGGAAATAATCTCAACGGACTTAATCACTCAATTGCCAGAGTTAAATGGTTACAACACTATCTGTGTTATTACTGACAGGCTCACCAAAAAGGCTCACTTTATCCCTATTAACAATTGGTTCTCTTCAAAAGATATGGCACAGTTACTCTATGACAAGGTCTACCTATTGCATAGACTACCGCTACAAATCATTTCAGATAGAGAAGTACAATACTCAGCCAAGCTATTCCAAGAATGGTGCAAAATCTTAGGAATAGAATCTATGATGTCAACAATGTATCATCCACAAACAGATGGACAAACAGAACGAGTAAACCAGGCTCTAGAGCAATATCTTTGGTGCTATGTCGATTACAACCTAAGTAATTGGTCGGACCTGTTACCCAGTGCAGAGTTCGCATACAATAACCAAGCACATGAAGGCATCAAAGAAAGTCCGTTCTTCCTTGAATATGGCAGACATCCAAGAGTAGGTCCAACATTAGTCAAAGAGTTGCTGGAAAGGGACTTAAATGACCTAACATATAAACAACAAGAAGCCTTGGAGCAGGCAAAAGCAGCTCTAACCCTTGCAGCGGAAAGAATGAAGTGGTACTACAACAAGAAAGTCCAAAGCATCCCATTCAAAGTTGGCAACAAAGTGCTACTCAATTTGAAAAATTACCAGACTACAGAGTGAACATTACAACCCTGGTATGAAGGACCATTCAAAATAATAGAAAAGTTGTCCTGTGTTATGTTCCAGCTTAGGATGCCACCTCGCTACCGAGCCATGCACCCAGTCTTTCACGCTAGCAAGTTAGCTCAGTACTCTGAATCCACCATCTATGGACAGAAATCCACTGCCCCACCACTGACCTTGATACAGGGCCAGGAAGAATGGGAAGTAGAACAGGTTCTTGATTCACGACAAAGACATAGAAAAAACAAATACCTTGTCAGATGGAAAGGATATACTCAAGGAGACGACACATGGGAACCTGAAGGAAACTTACAGAATGCAGGCAAAAAGCTGCAAGAGTATCTTCAGAGTATACCAAAAACAAGATAACTTCTCAACAGAGCTCAAACCAAGAGGAGGGGTAATATCACAAACTTCATTTGGCCAATAACTCCATGGATACTTGCACAATTCACATGGTCTAGGATGCATCTGAAAGCCCTCATGAAGACCTTTCAAACAATGCCCAAAATGTGTCAAAGCAATTAGTACTCATCAAGATATCAGTTAATCAGTGCCAGACACTGATCAGCAGATATCTCAGGAACCGCCGAACATGGACATTTGCTTCTATATGCACATGAAAGCTCTCTTCAATACACTTCTGAAGATTATAAATAGACCTTAGGGCAATAAGATTCTGTGGAGATACAAGGACCTCAAGGTTTGGCATGACACTGATCTATTACCCATAGATACACATCAATCCTTGAACACAAACAAGGACTGCCCCTTATATGGTTAAGTTATTGCTATTTTAGACACAAAAGAACAGCCATATGTAGAACAATAGGCAGTAGAACATATGATGCTCTGTCCAGATGCATAGACCATCATTTCCTGTATATAAGGCTTCCTAGTCTGAGGATTAGACCTCAGACTTAACAACATCTTCTGTTGCTTATTCTACTCTGCTACCAAGCTCTTGAGATATCATAACTCAATCAATCACAAAACAGTAAGTAACCATTTGTGATAGGCATCATATCCTTCCACATCCTGCTCCACCTCTCTAGTGACTCCCAGCCACCAGAAATTCCTTGTCACCAACTCTGCCATTTTCCATTGTCCCCCATGTCCTCCTATAGGTGTATCATGATGTAGCCTGATTACCTCTGCTCTCAATCTTTCATCTTTAGGGACATATACTTTTCCCTCTTTCAACATTAAGCTGTTCTCCTGGTGCCACTCTTCATCTCTCAACATTTTCATTCCTACCCATTTCATTTCTTCTACTTATTTTATTACTTCATCATCTCTTGTCTCACACTTTCTTACTTTATCTAGCAGGTTAATCCCCTCAATTATTACTTCCACCACTCTGATCCTTTTTGCTTCCAACCATTCCCTCTTCACCAATGTCTGCTGCTTGTTATCCTTCTCCACTCCAACTACCCAGTCTGGCCTCCTACTCAATCTATCTGCCTTGCCCATTTTGCTTTCTGAAATGTGTTTCAACATGAAGTCGAACCTGGACAGGTATAGAGCCCATCATACCTGTCTGCGATTTAATTTTTGGTTGCTTATGAAATACTCCAGATTCTTATGATCTGTCCACACTTTGATTCTACTCCTTGCTCCTTCTAGAAAGTGTCTCCATGCCTCCAGACATTGTATCACAGCCAATATCTCTTTGTTGTGTATTTCAAAATTTCTTTCTATTTCATTCAATGATTTAGAGATGTATGCTACTGGCCTCCATTTACTATCCTTGCATTTAATAGACAGTACTCCTCCCATTGCAAAGTTTGAGGCATCAGCCTCCTGTAACGATTGAAGTTGTGGTTGAGTAACCCTAACCTCACTCGCACTCTAAGTCAGAGTTTGACAAAGAGAACTCGTTAGAGCTCCTGCTAATTTGTTGTACACTACTTATACACATTTGACTATTTGTCCTTGTTTACTGATCCGAGGTTATTACATAATTAAAA
>Ga0153955_100837_pt1 | contig 9970 bp, 7 predicted proteins | sample TSFL039MetaG_FD_104744 | JGI IMG/M metagenome (GOLD analysis project Ga0153955, IMG submission 104744) | Attine ant fungus gardens microbial communities from Florida, USA - TSFL039 MetaG | ecosystem: Host-associated > Fungi > Mycelium > Unclassified | place: USA: Florida, Wekiwa Springs | collected...
GAGATGGCTTGGTGTCCTTTCTTTATGCTTGTACCAGTGACAACAATAATGGTATGAGGTTATCTAGTTTGAGGATATGGTTTCTTCTAGCAGTATCATACCAGCATTTGACAGGGTGGAAGGCAATGTGGTCTGGATACAGATTCATAATGCAGAATCCTGGTCAAAGTTCAGGATTTATAGAATCAAAGGCTGGATAGACTTAATTGAGATGATGGTTAATGTCTTGTATAGGGCTTTCAAGCCTTAGGTTCTGTTCAGCAGTTAGGCATGCAGTGGTTATTGGGTAGGGTCCAGCACCCTTCAAGTAATGTTTGTCTAGGATTGCTCTTATGGCATGCTATCTAGATGTCACAAACTTCATTTGGCCATAACTCCATGAATACTTGCACGATTCCCATGGTCTAAGATGCGTCTGAAAGCCCTTAAGAAGACCTTTCAAATGATGCCCAAAATGTGTCAAGGCAATCAGTACTCATTGAGATATCAGTTAATTAGTGCCAAACACTGATTGGCAGATATCTCAGGAACTGCTAAACACAGATGTTTGCTTCTACATGCACATGGAAGCTCTCTTTAATACACTCCTGACAACCATGAATAGACCTTAGGGCAATAAGATCCTGTGGAGATACAAGGACCTCAAGGTTTGGCATGACACTGATTTATTATCTATAGATGCACATCAATCCTTGAACACAAACAAGGACTGCTCCTTTTATGGTTAGGTTATCTCTGTTCCAATCACAAAAGGACTGCCATATGTAGAACAATAGGCAGTAGACATGTGATGCTCTGTCCAGGTGCACAGACCATCTATTCATGTATATAAGGCTTCATAGTCTGAGGATTAGACCTCAGACTTAACAACATCTTTTGTTGCTTAAACTACCTTGCTTGAGAATCATCAAATCATCAATCACAAATCTAGTAAGTGACCATTTGTGATAGTTTGTTAAGTCTACTGTTTTCTGTCCCCATTATCTCTACAAAGGACATGAGGGTGTGTTCATTCCAGGTGTAGTGTCTAGGGTGACCATGGGGGAATGTCTCTGTTTCTGAAAAGGACAGATGACTACTGAGGGCTCAGAGTAGGCTTCTGTCAAAGGCCTATCTCTAGTAGACTGGACCCCAGGCATAAAGGGGAAGGTCTGTCTTCCAAACTATTGGAAGCAGGATACTGTACTGGTCCTGAAAGACTTCAGATTTGTGCAAACATTTCTAACAAAACCTTGCAGATGGCTGGAACCACTCTGAGACCCCTATTCCTTCTCCATGAGCCAATGAGAGAGATTGGACATGACGTTGACTCTACCCCTCAAGACAGACCTACATCAATGATGGAAGAACACTTTAGTGTAGTGTAGTGTAGTTTCTGCACATACTTCATCCGCTGAACTAGGGATGTGGTGCTCACTTTTGCCCCCAAGCCATGCCTGCTATTAGAAACACTAAAAAGACACTTGCAAAAAGACACTCGCTGAACCAGGAGAGTACAACTGTCAAACCCTTGCTGGGAAGACTAGAACCACCACCATCTACATCAACAAACCCACTTGAACAACTCGTCGAAACCAGTGCCTGCTACCACAAAGTTGGCAAGGTCATTTTCATATCCTGCCCACCAGAAATCCATTTTCACAAAACCAAAAAGTTATTACATATTAAGGAGTACAAAGAACTCCTAGAACCTACTCTGGATCACATTTCACCATTCTTTACTAAAATAAGTGAAAATAAGACCTGGGCAGAGAATCCACAGTATGACTTGCTGTGGAAATGGTTCAACCAACTACAGGATGTAATCATAGAGCTTGATGACACTGGTCACAAGCTCTCAGCCAAAGAGTGGAGAATGTTGAAAGGCACTTGTAAGCATCTTAAGAATATAGATTTCTCAAAACCAGCTAGTAGAGTACCAGAAGTTTGTAAAGCTCTCTTAGAGCTTAACATGACTATTCCATAAATGCAATATGATTGGAATGGTACTCAGTGTAACATAAATGGCATTAAGAGGCTAAATTTGGGCATTTTTTCCTTTTATCCCCTTGAAAACATACTCAAAAACTGTAATTAATTACTTATATTAGAAATGTCAACCTACAACAACTTCACTGCTTCCTTCCCCCTTGCTAATTTCACCACTGAGAATTGGGAGGCTTTTGTCAGGGATGGAGTAAACCCTGAACAGAACAACTTTGACAAGGCTGAAATTAGGATGCTGCACAATGTGCACCAAGGAACCACACACATCCTTAAGAGCTATATTGACCAGGTGCTCAATAGAGCAGTCAACCATTACAATAATGCCTTGACCACAGCATATAACAGAATTGCCACTTTGGAGACACAAGTTTCACAACTCCAGGGAGAGCTGACAAGGCTTTCTGAAGGAAATGTCACCTCCAAGACCAAGGTACCAGAGCCACCAATATTTGCAGGCTCTGAAAACAAGATGCACTTGCATGATTGGTTGAGCCAGATTGCTCTGTACTGCTCAGCATCTGGAATAATTGCAGATAGTCAGAAAATTGTATGTGCCCTTACTCATCTTCATGCTCCTGCCAGCACATATATGAAATCATACTATGACAAGGTTCAAGCAGGATTGGATGTTGGTTCTTGGAGCAACTTTGCCCAAGAACTCAAAAATATTTATGGACAATGAGATGACAAGGAGAGAGCGAAGAAGGAATTAATGGTACTCTGGGTCAACAAGGACCTAGCTAAGAAAAACTTCATCAAATATGCAGAATGGTACAGAACATTGGCAAGAATTGTTAACTATAGCGATGAAGTTCACATTGACAAGATGAAGGAGGTAATCCCTGACAAGTTGTGAAATGCACTCGTGATATATGAAATCACAAATCAGTCCCCAAGAACTTGGGATGACTATCTCAAATTGTTGATGCAAGCATATAAGGCCTTATATCCGGACAAGGCCTAGGGGGCAATATTTGGTCCAGAGGCAAATGTAGAGAAAAGTGGAGAAAAAAAGGACCCAGATACAATGGAAATAGATGAGATTCAGAAAAAAGAGAAGACCTTGTGATACCGCCAAATATCCACTGGAAAAGGCTTTAAGAATAAGGCAAAATCACATAACACAGTAGACTGTTATGATAAGCCTGGCAATGAGGACAAGTGTTCTCATCAACCCTCTTCCCAGAAACTGTCTCCACTGGGTCCAAGTAAAAACAAAAATCAGTTGTTTAGAGCATGGCTGATAAAACTATTGGAGGAAGATAATGATGACTTAGAATCCCCTCCTGAGGTCATCAATGTAAACAGTGCATCAATTGAGGAAATCCCTGATCCTATTCCTCCAAGTGGGAAAGGAAAGGGGACTCCCAAATTGGATTTTCCCTTGGGACTGTAGAGTATAACGTCTGTGATCTACAGTCAGAGGAATGTATACCCTCTATTAGCTCACAAAAATTGAAAGTAGTACTGGAATCTTGTAATAATATAGCGCATAACAAGACTACCTCCTTTAAAATTCCACTTATACTTTGGGTATATGGCAAAAAAGTATAGATTGAGGCTTTAGTTGATTTGGGAGCCACCACAAACTTCATTGACAGAGTTTTTGTGAAAAATAATAACCTGGTAACATATAAACTGGCAAATCTGTATTGAGTAATCAATGCGAATGGCACTCCCAACAAGGCAGGACAAATCACAGAATATGTCTGAGCTTATATAGAAATTGGATTGCACAAGACGACTCAATACCTCTTTGTCACTCACTTAGGGACTAAAGAGATGATGATTGGGTATTTGTACTTGTATAAGCATAATCCAAATATTGATTGGTGAAAAGGCCAATGGGAGTTTACCAGGTGCCCAAATATATACACCAGTAAAACATGAGATGTAGAAGCAGGAGCTAATGAACTTCACCTCGAAATGTTTGTTAGTGGATTCCCCTCATTGGACAAAATAGGAGATGAGAACCCTAACAACAATATTCTTAGCTAGGCAGACACGACTGACCCAGGCAATCATTAACAAGTAATAGTGATTGCAGCTATGCTCAACAATCAAGACCAATATGGGGACTTAGATTGTGAAGACACAAAGATCTGGAAAGCTCATGTACTAAAATGGTTACATGAGTATGGAAATGTGTTTTCAAAAACCAAGTCAGAGAGAATGTCATTATGAAAACTGTATGACCATGCAATTGACTTTGAGGAAGGCACAAAGCTTCCCAAACTGGCCAAGGTCTATCTGCTCTCTCTAGCGGAAAGAAACTCTCTGGACTCATGGATTGATGAAGAACTCAGAAAAGGTTACATTCAACCATCTACTAGCCCAATAGCAGCTCCATTCTTCTTTGTGAAGAAGCATGATGGAAACTTATGACCTGTTATAGACTATAGAGCTCTCAATGGAATTACTATCAAAAACCAATATCCAATTCCTAGAATAGCCGACTTGATTGAATCACTCAGCCATGCCTCAATCTTTACCAAAATTGACTTGAGGTGGGGATACAACAATGTTCACATTAAAAAGGAAGATAAATAGAAAATGGCATTCATAATACAGCAAGTGTCATGAACTTCCCTAAGTCAATATTTATATTTCTTTTCCTTTTATTTTCTTTTAATTATGTAATATGCTCGGATCAGTAAATACAAACAAACAGTAGAATGTGTATAAGTAGTGTACAACAAATTAGTGAGGACTTTAATGAGTTCTCTTTGTCTACTCTGACATAGAGTGTGATTCTGGTTAGGGTTACACACCTGAAGCTAAGAACTGTTATACTAGAACTCGTTATTACTACCAGCTCCTAACCACCTCGGTTCCAAGCATACTTACTCTCATCGCTCCCTCGGTATGTGATCAACTCAGATCACTCCCAAATTCCTAATAGCTGGGCCCCAAGCTTAAGAGGACTTGTTAGTCAGTTAGGGACTAACAGTGGCAGTGCGGTACCAAACTTGGGTATTGTATCTAAGACCTGACCTCACAATCGAGTAGTGCTCATTAGTATACTTGTACTCTTTTTCATTCTATATACTTTGTGCTACTGGTCCATTGTGATCAGTCTACACAGAGGAATATTGCCGCATCCTTAAAAAGGCAATTAGTGTAGGGATCTCCTCTGTGGAGTGATAGCCACAGTATTATTAGGGCAGTAGTCAGTAAGGCAGTAGGAACCTGGCTGGGAGAAGACTTGTGTGCCCCAGCAGACATACTGTGAGCCCTAAGAAGAAGACAACGCACCCTCAACAAATATAAATCTCTTTTTTTACAACAACCATACCTGTCCAGAATATCACACCATGTCTCTGAACCAATACAATAAACTCATGAGCGATATGCTCAACGAAAGGCGTGCCCTCGCCAAATTAAGGGCAGAACTAGAAGGGAGAGAGGGGAGGTTGTGTAGGCACTGTGGGAAGTTTGGGCACCTAGCCTGGAAGTGTAGAAGTGGAGAAGAGCAGGAGAAGAAAACTGTAGGAGAAAATAGGTTTGAAGTATTGAAAAATTGAGTAATGTAGTGTGGGGTGAGGGATATAAGAAGGCAAGAAGTTGTGAGGGAAGTAGTAAAGTGTTTTGGATGCAGGGAAGAAGGACACAAAAAATGGGAGTGTCTAAGGAAGAAGAAGGAAGGAAAGAGAGAGGAAGTGGGGCCACTGTGCAAAGTATGGGAGAAGGTAAAGGAGCACAGTAGAGCAAGGGGGCTGCCCCTAAGGGGAGCAGCAATGTACATGGAGGGATGGACTACATCCAGAGAAGTGGTGATGTTTGTGGAGTATAGAGGATGCAATTACAAGGGGACAAAGACAGAGGAGAACAAAGGACAGAGATTCCTGGGGAAGGTGCAGTTGTGCAATATGTGGTGCAGAAGCTGTAAAGAAGCATGAAACTGGAGAAACAGAAAAGCAGAAGAGAGAAGAGCAGAGAAAGTGAAGTGTAGCACTTGTGGAGGTAAAGATGCAGTAACAGGAGGAGAAGTAGAAAGGAATGAGAAAGGGGAAGTTTTCTGTCCACCCTGTAGGACAGGAAAGAAAATGCCATGGTGGAATTGGGGAGGAAAATTGGAACAGACAGTGCCTAGGGCCTAGAAGGGGAAGGCTGGAATCACTGATCCAAGGAGAGTGGCAGGAACTATCAATCAGAAGGCAGTGCAGAAAAGGGGAGAAGCAAGAGAAGTGAGGTGAACATTCAAGCCTCTAAGAGAAGTATGGATGAATGTGGGAATAGAAAAGATAGACACTCATGAAGGAAAAACAGTGAAAGCCTTGCTCGATAGTAAAGCAACGGGGTTATTCATGAGCAAAAGTTTGGCTCAGAAAGGAGGATATAGGTTGATCAAACTGGATTGACCTTTGCAAGTGAGAAATGTGGATGGCACTGATAACAGTGGAGGTGCAATAACACATGAAGTAGAAGTAAACATATTCTACAAAGGATATGTAGAAAGAGTCCAAATGAATGTTTGTGAATTGGGGAAGATGGATATAATTTTGGGCATGCTATGGTTGGCAGCTCATAATCCAGAGATAGACTAAGAGAAAGGAGAAGTAAGAATAACGAGATGTCCACCATTATGTGGAAAAGCAGTAAAGATAAAAGGGAAGAAAGAGATTAGAGAAGATAAGAAGAAAATCATTAGATGGACAGTGGATGAAAAGGAAGACTGTAGAAGGGAAGAAGAAATAGAGGTGGATCATAGGAAGGTGGAGGAAATGGTACCTAAAGGGTTCCATAAGTGGCTAAAAGTGTTTGGGAAGGTGGAGTCCAAAAGAATGTCAGTTAGAAAAGTGTAGGATCACATGATAGATCTCAATGATGACTTCAAAGTGAGCAAAGTAAGAGTTTATCCCCTTTCAAGAAATGAAAAGGAGGAAGTATAGAAGTTTGTCAATGAGCACTTGAAGAAGGGGTATATTAGATCCTTAAAGTTGCCTTAGACGTTGCCGGTGTTCTTTGTAGGAAAGAAGGATGGAAGCAAGTGCCTGGTTATGGATTACAGGAGGCTCAACAAGCAGATGGTCAAAAATAATTATCCACTGCTGTTAATTACAGATCTAGTAGACTCTATGGGAAATAAGAGAGTATTAACTAAGATGGACCTCTGGCAGTGTCATGCCGGACAATTAATTTTGGCAATATAAGTGACAATCGGAACCTAATAATCATAATAACCTGCTCTCGAGAGAGAACTGGCTCCCCAGACATAACCACTAGAAGTCCGGTCATATACTCAAGAACGCTATCCGAGTAGTGGAGTAGTGGCCACAATTACCACTATCAGTACCTTATAACACTTTCCAGATAGTCTCATATCATATCTATAAGACAGACTCTTCTCTAAAAGTGCTCTGGAGAGCAAACGTGACCTTAGAAGCATTTTCCTTGATAATAATGTCACCTGATAGCTGACCCCTGATTTATAATAGGAACACCATCAGAGGTCGCACATCAGTCCTGATTGGCAGTCCAAATATAGAAGAACAAGACGAGAATACACCAAACGTCATCAGGAAGGGATAGAAAGAAGAAGGACCTGAGGGATGTGAACAGGAAATAGTAGAGAGAGTAGAGGAAGGTTTAGGAGAGGAATTAGGAGAGTTGGAAGCAGAGAGGAGTGATATTGACAACGAAGACATGTGTAATAAAACGGCAGGCAAGCTAGAGCATCCACGGTGGCAGATTATTTTATTCCTTTTTCATTTCTCTTTATTATGTAATAATTTGAAGTGCGTGGGACACTATGACTCAAAAGGAGTCCACGGGATAATTTGAGTAGACAAATACTAGTAAATGCTGATTCGTGTATAAGTAGCTAGACCAATTAGCAAGGACTCTAATGAGTTCTCTTTGTCAACTCCGATAAAGAGTGTGCGCTTAAGTTAACCCTAACTTGAGTTCACTACAACGTGCTCGAGAGCAGTTGGACCAATGTCCAAAGAACCTCTCAAGCACCTAGAACACTTAGAACAAGCTCAAGGTTGGCCAATGAGATAAAGAAAGTTGGTAGGAAATGGACAGGGAGTACGGAGAGCAGCTGTTATATGATCAGATGCAGACTCAATTTATTCTACCTGCCTTTTCAAGTAATTAGGAGGATTTCTTTCTTATCTTGTTTGTTGCATTCTGGGCTTTGTAATACTAATATAATACTCTAGTAGCATGGAGAGGCGCAAGAAGAAGAACCCCCATCTTTGCCCTTTGTTGCTCTAGAGCTGAAACTCAACTTGAGTGACTAAGAGCTCCTTTTTCTCTCTTTCTTTTTATAAAAACTTTATAAAACTTCCCTCAAGGGATACCCACTCTAAAGGAGGACTTGGGCATTCACTTGGACTAGGAGCTAAACTGCTCGCTACATGTTTTCAGAGTAAGTTGCCAACTGTACGGTCAGTTGAGAGTGAGCTTGCATGAGGGCAATGTGAGATCTGGATAGGACTGCTGTAGTAATCCTTAGTTGAAATAACCTTAGATCACACTCTAAGTCAGAGTTGACAAAGAGAACTTGTTAGAGTCCTTGCTAATTGGTTTAGCTACTTATACACGAATCAGTATTTACTAGTATTTGTCTACTCAAATTATCCCACGGACTCCTTTTGAGTCATAGTGTCCTGCACACTTCAAACTATTACATAATAAAAGAAAATGAAAAAGAAATAAAATAATCTGCTGCCGCAGATGCCCTAGCTTGCCTGTTGTTTCATTACAACTGCTGTATCAATGGTGAGCCAGCCTACTAGACTAGTACCTTGGATGGTAGTGCTACAGTGTGAGAGGAATGCACACCTTTGAGATCTGACCAGTGAGAGTGCTCTCGAGCGGAAACTAAAAACATTTCTTCTATTCTAGTGTCTAAATACAAACTTTTACTATCTCATGAGCTCCTCCCTTTTATCTTTGATTACCTCCCCAGTGCCTACTCAATTGCACACAATTATGGAACAACTTGGAGATTTTGCCTCTCTGACTCAGTAGTACCCACTTTTGTAAGGACGGTAAAGCACATTTATATTTCTATCTACACACCCATTCCAAAACACCGAACCTCTTTACTTTAAATCCCCTATCAGCGGGGCTACAATAACGTGTGAATTAAGGAAGGAGATGAGTGGAAGGTGGCCTTTACCACACATGTAGGATCATATGAACCAGTGGTGATGTTTTTTGGAATGACAAATTCACCTGCTACATTCTAAGGCATGATGAATGAAATTCTGAGAGATATGATCAATGAGGGAAAGGTAGTGGCATTTGTAGACGATGTGTTGATAGGGACAGAGATGAAGGAGGGACATGATAAAATTATGGAGGAAGTATTGAGGAGGTTGGAAGAAAATGACCTATACGTGAAACCAGAAAAATGCGCTTGGAAGGTGCAGAAGGTGAATTTCCTGGGAGTGGTAATGGGTCAGAGAAAGATTGAAATGGAGGAAGAAAAGGTGGCGGGAGTGTTGAACTGGCCCATACCTAAGACGGTCAGAGATATTAGAAAGTTCTTGGGCCTTGCAAATTATTATAGGTGATTTGTGAAAGATTTTGCCAAATTAGCTTGGCCATTGAATAACCTGACAAGAAAGAAGGAGAAGTGGAGATGGGGAGATGAGCAACAGACAGTGTTTGACCAGCTTTGTTATGATTCGCTCTGACACTTATCTTTTTCTTTATTAAATAAATTAATTAACAACTATACGATGATATGAACATAATGACTATGATGCGGGAACGTCAGGATCTAATAAAAGGACAAGCATGGGAAGGATCGAGTGATGATCTGAGCTTGATCACATGCCTATCAGGCAACTGCCATGTGTGGGAGAACATGTGGGCAGAAGCTGTCTGATGTGGGGAATTACTTAGGACTTGACAGATGGTAGCTAATAGATACCGCGATCTCTCTTAGAATAGTCTTAGCATAGCCATGTGTACTTATATAAATAGCTAGGCAATTCATAGAGGGAACTCTGTCGAGTTCTCCTCA
>Ga0153955_100838_pt1 | contig 9963 bp, 8 predicted proteins | sample TSFL039MetaG_FD_104744 | JGI IMG/M metagenome (GOLD analysis project Ga0153955, IMG submission 104744) | Attine ant fungus gardens microbial communities from Florida, USA - TSFL039 MetaG | ecosystem: Host-associated > Fungi > Mycelium > Unclassified | place: USA: Florida, Wekiwa Springs | collected...
ATGTAGAACAATAGGCAGTAGAACATATGATGCTCTGTCTAGGTGCACAGACCATCATTTCCTGTATATAAGGCTTCATAGTCTGAGGATTAGACCTCAGACTTAACAACATCTTTTGTTGCTTACTCTAAATCGCTTTCAAACATTCTTGAGAACTTCTAAGCTCAAATCCGATCACAAATTGGTAAGTGATCTTGTGTGATACATGCCTTGGAACATGACAGGTGAATTAATCATTCCAAAAAACATTACTACTGGCTCATACAACCCCACATGAGTAGTAAAAGCCACCTTCCACTTGTCCCCTTCCTTTATCCTCACATTGTTATAGCCCCACTGGAGGTCTATTTTAGTAAATACTCTTTTATTGCCCATAGAGTCTACCAAGTCTGTAATCAATGGTAGAGGATAGTTGTTCTTGATCATCTGCTTATTGAGCCTCCTGTAGTCCATAACCATGCACTTCCCTCCATTTTTCTTGCCCACAAAAAACACTGGCTGTTATAAAACAGCAGGCGAGCTAGACGATCTGCAGCGGCAGATTATTTTATTTCTTTTTCTTTTCTAATAATTATGTAATAATAAATGTGCGCAGGACATCATGACTCAAAAGAGATGTACAGGATAAAATAGTTAGACAAATACTTGTAAACACATAGTTGTATATAAGTAGCCAAGCCAATTAGCGGGAACTCTAATAAGTTCTCTTTGTCAAACTCTGACTTAGAGTATGAGTGAGGTTAAGGTTACTCAACCAAGACTTCAATCGTTACACTGGCAATGTCTGAGGTGATTTTGAAGGTCTAATATATCCCTTTTTTAAGTGCTCATTGACAAACTTCTGCACCTCCTCCTTTTTGTTTCTAGAAAGAGAGTAAACCCTTGCTTTGCTTGCTTTGAAGTTATCTCTGAGATCAATCGCATAATTCTATACCTTCCTAACTGGCATCCTTTTGGACTCCACCTTCCCAAACACTTTCAGCCACTTATGGAACCTTCTTGGCACCATTTCTTCCACCTTTCTGTGATCTGCTTTCATTTCTTCTTCTCTTCCCCAATCCTCTTTCTCGTCCACTGCCTATCTAACAATTTTTTTCTCATCTTCTCTTGTCTCTTTCTTCTCCTTTATTTTCACTGCTTTTCCACATAGTGGTGGACATCTCGTCATTTTTACTTTTCCCTTTTCCCAATCTATCTCTGGGTTATGGGCCACTAACCATGGCATTTCCAGGATAACGTCTGTTTTTCCCAATTTACAGACATCTATCCAAACTCTCTCTATATGTTTCTTGTAGAACATGTTTGCTTCTACCTCATGAGTGATTGCACCTCCACTATTGCCAGTGCCATCCACATTTCTCACTTGTATCGGCTGTTTCAGCTTAATCAGCCTATATCCTCCCTTCTCAGCCAGACTTCTACTCATAAACATTCCTATTGCTCTACTGTCAAGCAACACTTTCACTGTCCTCCCTTCATATGTGTTTATCCTTTCAATATCCACATTCATCTACACTTCTCTTAGAGGCTTAAATGTTTGCCTCACTTCTTTTACTTTCCTCTTTTGTACTGCCTTCTAATTGACAGTTTCTATCACTCTCCCCAGATCAGTGATTCTAGCCCTCCCCTTCTAGGCCCTAGGCACCATTCATTCTAGCTTTCCCCTCCAGTTCCACTATGGGATTTTCTTTCCTGTCCTATAGGGTGGATAGAAAACCTTTCCTTTCTTGCTCCTCTCCACCCTCCATATCACTGCATCCTTGCCTCCACACGTACTGTATTTCAGTCTTTCAGCTCTTCTACTTTCTGCTTCTCCATCTCTCCAATTCCATGCTTCCTTGCAACTTCTGTACCACATATTGCTCAACTGCTCCATACTCAGAAAACCTTGCCCCCTGTTTTCCTAAGTCTTCATCCTTTTGTAATCACATTCTCTGTACTCCACAAAGGTCACTATTTCTCTGGGTATTGTCCACCCTTTTATACACATTGCTGCTCCCCTTGGGGGCAGCCCCCTCACTCCACTGTGCTCCTTCACCTTCTCCCACACTCCTCGTGATGGTGCTGCTTCCTATCTCTTTCTCTCTTTCATCTTTGGACACTCCCACTTCTTGTGTCCTTTCTTCTCACATCCAAAGCATCTCACTTCTTCTCTTACTATCTCTTGTCTCCTTACCTCTTTTACTCCACACTGCATTACTCAACTCTTTAACACCTCAAACCTATTCTGAGGTTTTGTTTTCTTCATCTCCTCTTTTCCACTTCTACACTTTTGGGCCACATACACAAACCTCCTGCAACATCTGCATAACCTCCCCTCTCTCCCTTCTAGCTCTGCTCTTAATTTGGCAAGGGCATGCCTTTTATTGAGCATATTGCTCATGAGTTGGTTGTATTGGTCCAGAGACATTGTGTTATGTCCTAGACGGGGTTTGAGTTTGTAAAAGAAAGATGTATTGGTTGAGGATGCATCGTCTTCTTCAAAGGGCTCACAGTATGTCTGCTGGGGTGCACAAATCTTCTCCCAGCCAGATGCCTACTGCCTTACTCACTACTGCCCTAATAGTACTTTGGCTATCACTCCAAGGAGGAAATCCCTACACTAATTACCTTCTTAAGGATGCAGTGATATTCCTCTATGTAGACTGATCACAATGGACCAGTAGCACAAAATAAATATAATGAAAGAAATACAAGTAACTACTGAGCACCACTCAATTATAAGGTTTGGTCTAAGCTAGTACCTGAGCTTGGTCCTAGCTGTCCACCTTTGGGGTCTAAACTTCCCAGTCAGTTCACTTAAGCCTATGGCCCAGCTATAAGGAAGTTGGGAGTGATCTGAGTTAATCACATACCGAGGGAGCAATGAGAGTAAAGTTGAACAAGGATTGAGGTAATTGGTGTTCTGGAAATGAAAATGAGTTCTAGTGTAAGAGTTTAGTTTTTTAGTAAATGACCTCAGGCTTAACTCTACTCTAAGTCAGAGTTGACAAAGAGAACTTGTTAGAGTCCTTGCTAAATTGTGTACACTACTTATACACATCCAATTATTTGTCCCTATTTACTGATCCAACAATATTACATAATTAAATAGAAAAGAAAAGAAAAGAAAAATAAATATTGCCTTAGATGAATTTGAGTGACTCATGACATAAGGCTTCTTAGTCTGAGGATTAGACCTCAGACTTAACAACATCTTTTGTTGCTTATTCTACCTTACTTCCAAGCTCTTAAGAACTTCTACTCAATCAATCACAAATTAGTAAGTGACCTCTTGTGATATAGTCCCTCTATAATATACAGTTAGAACAGCCTTATAAGAGAACTCCATTACCTTAGTCATACTGTTTATAGCCATTTTCTATCCTTGGTACTGGTTTACCAAAGTCTTCAGCTCATTTTATTAATACTACTTCAGCTTTGTTCTCTACCTAGTAGACTTTTCTAGAATCTATCATGTTTTCTATCTTGTGATCTCAGACAAACTATTTGTATCCCTGGAGGGCACTGTGTAGAGGTTGGTTCAACTAGTTAGTTGAGATCAAGCCCAGTCACACTACAAAGTCCCTACTTGACAATTCCCAATTATGTGACTTCTTCAACAAAAAAATTTAAAGCCAATATCTGTACTAGTTCAAAAGATATTTGCATTTCATTGAACTTATGAAAACATTTGAATGCTATCCCTTACTGTACTTGTACTTCTATCTGACTCATTCTACTATGTGTATAAACCATTATTATTTGTCTATAATATTATCTTGCACAAAGGATAAGATAAGGTGTGCTCACAGAGATTTGCTGAGAGCATCAAATTCTAAATGATCCCTGGTATAGTTACCATTATTCTGGGCTGTTCACACATACATGTGGCTAATTGATTGATTCATTTCCCAGGAATATTTAATGGTGTCTAATAGCAAGCTACCAAATATATAGTAGAATTTTCTCAACACAAGAAATCATGAAAAGAACAATTATGCAATATGGGGACTGGAAGAGGGTTGAAGAAATGAGACAAGGCCAAGAGGCAGGCAGGGAAAGAGAGAGGTGCTGAGCTGGGGAGAAATGTGGCTATTTTTGGAAATTCGAACATCAAGGCAATGATCACGGGCCTGTCTAACTATCTAAATCTCCCAGGATCACTGCAATGCGATCTCTGTACTATAAGAGTATTTGTCTGATGCTATACTTTAACCACTCAATGTCCCTCATTTTCCGTTTGCTCGTATTTTCTACAATAGTAACTTGGGCTTTTCATTTGTACTATGGTTATCGGTATGGTTATATACACTTCGAAGGCCTCTCTGGTGTGATCATCCCACCACTAGTTCTAGTACGCCATTTGGGGAGGTAAGTGGAGGTGTCTCAAGTCTACCTCGAACTGAGCCAGGTCTCCCAACCATGTAGCAAATTACTAGAAAGACACTTAGCATTATGGTTGGATTGTGTATTGTCATTAATAGAGGCCGCATCAGGTGAATAATCCGCCGCTCTCATTCTCTACGTATACCTTTTTAATCTTCACTAAGTGGCATATATACTTGCACTGCTAATTCTAAAGCGTGATATCTTTGGCGATATCTTGGGTTACATGTACATCAGTTTATGCACCGTCACATGTCTTACGCTCCTTTTGCTGCTACTCAATCTTGCTCGTGGATTATGGAAGTTACACTCTAGGAAGACGGGTAGATGGTCCATGCGAGTGCAGCACTTGGATAATCGTAGTAATGCCGGATCCGGTCCTGAAAGCTTCCTTGAAGCTTTTCGCAGACTGAGTCAGGAATTTTTTGGCCGGCATCTTCTCAGAAAACGCTTCAAGTAAGTTCCTCGTCTGCCTTCTGAGAAATTTATTTATTCATTTATTATGGAAGATTTGAGAAAGCTTCCATCCGCATGGCTCGAGGTTTATCAGCAATGTGCCTTCTAGGCATCTTCGTGGTGGTTGCATATGATGTTCTTATTGCACAACCATTCAGTTACTCGACATCAGTACCTACTATTCAATATTCCAGCCTTGCAGGTCTACTACCCCTGAAAAATAAGGCATGGAATGTATTCGCTGTGAGTATCTAGATTAAGACGCCTGGTAATTCACGCCATCTCATCGGTTGGCCAGGTCCTGTATACTGCAAATATCGAAATACAAAATCACGTGGAGGTTTACATGACTTGGACCAACGTCGAAGGACATGTGGTTAACTTAACATGTCCTGCCATGGACCTCCTTTTTCAATGCCCTTCAATTTCGGAAGATTACTCGCGCTCTGTCATCTCTGGAGAACTGTTTATTGGGACTAACTTCACTGAAATTGCGCTCGATCTCAAAAACGGTGCAGACTGGGCGAAGGATCTACATGGAAATGCAAATCCACTGATGATAGCGCTCGGATATGGGACCGATCGCAAGTCTGGTAATTTTTTCTGGCTATTTCCCAATGTTCATATTCGGGCGACCCTCGCTGTGGTATACAGACAACTTATGACGAACACGAATAAAGCAGCTTTCGGACTCCAGAAAGTAGGTGGCGATGCACAAAATAATTTTCACCATGGCTCATTGTGTGTCCAGTATGAAGATTCGTACACGTTCAGTATAGACAAAGTATTTCCAGACCCTGACCCACCAATCTTAGGGGAAAATGTGTCATCTCTCAGAATCTTCATCCCTTCAGACACAGCAGGACTTCCCGGAACAAACGAAGTAGTAAAAGATGTCAAGCAATTCTCAGTTTTAGGCGGAACCTCTATTCTCGGTGGTGTATGGACATTCATGACTGGTATCTTTTCCCTCATATTTGGAAGTTCACTTCTACTTGTCATATTCGGTAGGTCATCTTTGCTCCTCCTGTTGATCCATATGTGGCGGTTGCTGATAACATTCAGGCATAAAACCCTTGTCGGCATATGGCCTTGTTCATCTACTACAAGGAGGTGGTGTTTCTCTCGTAGAGGGGACCCATCTAACTGATGAAGAGCAAGCACGAATAGTGGCCATTTTACGAGAGCACCTGATGGATGTAGGAGATCACGATGCAGAAGGTCTAGCGAAATCAGGAAATGGATCAGATAAGGCAGAGGTGATCGAGTCCCAAGAAAGCCTGATGTCGGAACGTGAGGAGATTGAATCTGAAGCAGTCAATTGACAGAGTCCTGGCGATGTGGGACAAGACTCTTGATTTTAACGGCAGTGGAGTTATGTCTTGTTGATTCACAGTATCAAGGAACACTATTGACCATTGGTAGTTTTTTTATTTGTAACGCGGTACGCGTTCACAGTTTGCAATAAGATACCAGTACCTTACGTGAGCGCTTCGGGGGATCGTTGGTTCATCAGCGAGTGTGAAATGAAAAAAAATATAACAGGAGAGTTATCTAGCAAACCATATAAGAGTCACTCGCAACTAACTGGTACTAATGGGTGACCACAGAAGTACCTGGTAGAATTTGTATTGAATGATGGTCCAACACTACTGTAGTACTGGTGACACACATTCATACCAATGACCTTATGATATTTTACTCTTTCTTCTCTTTCTCTGAACCTTCTCCAGGGATATTCCACTTCCACTTTGCCAGATACCAGAAGAATAGTATATATATGGAAGACTCTTCATTGTACCTCAGCCATCTACTCTGTTAAGTGACATCTGAGGTAAGACTATTCACTGGAGTTGTTACCTTATTCTCATTATTTGTAGATACTCTCATTACTTCAGGTTATGGGCCTAGCACTCTGAAAGACATATTGACATATGTAACAATTCATATCTACTTGACACACACCAAAATGAGCTCAAACACACCTACTCCAACATCTAATGTTATTGCTACTTTCCCAAGCAGTCTACAAGCACCTCCCCAATTTACTGATAATGCCCTCTTTGTAATAATCCTCAGTTGAGTTAACTTAAGATTGCACTCTAAGTCAGAGTTGACAAAGAGAACTTGTTAGAGTTCCCAATCATTCATTCTACTACTTATACACATTTTGCTATTTGCATACATTTACAATATCTCATGAGTCCTTTCCAGATAACCATATGACTGTATTTGGGAAAGATGTGTACATATTGGCACATCAAATGGATACCAAATAGATTTGTAGCAGGTACATATAGACAGATTCACTTGGCATGATGTATAAGCATTGGATTAACCAGGCTAGTCAGTTCTGCACACCCAGGCATTAAATAATATTTTAGACCTTGTTCTGCACCACCAGGCATTAAATAATATTTTGTCCTAGTTCTACTCACCCAAGGTGCCTAGCTCTGCTCATCTAGGCATTAAAGAATATTTTAGACCTGATTCTGCACTACCAGTATCACAAATGGTCACTTATCTTTAAAAGGCTCAAAAAAGTGAAGTAGTTAAATAAAAAAACATGTTATTAAGTCTGAGGTCTAATCCTCAGACTGGACAGGCTTAAATACATAAATAAGATAGTCTGTGCACCTAGACAGAGCATCACATGTCTACTGCCTATTGTTCTACATATGGCAGTCCTTTTGTGATAGAAGATAACCTAACCATAGAGAGGTAGTCCCTTGTTCTATTCAAGAACTAATGAGCATCTATAAGTAATAGATCAGTGTTATGTTAAATATTGAGAGTCTTGTATCTCTACAGGATCTTATTGGAGAATGCCAGGATTGACTTAGGGTTGGAAACTGAAGACTAATAACAACAACAACAACAGAGAAACAACAGAGAAAGAAAGAGATGGAGTTAATAATGGAGTTCATAGCTATATTATGATGATATAGGACAATAGCACTATGATGTGTGCACTGCAGAAAAAGTATGTCTGAGACATACTTTTGTGTGTACAAGAGCAGTGTCACAATGCACTGTGATGCTGCTCTTGTGTACATAAAAAAAGTACATCTCAAATCACTCTTTTTCTAAGTCAATATTTATTTTTATTTTTCTTTTCTTTTCTTTTAATTATGTAATATTGTTTGATCAGTAGATAAGGACAAATAATTGGTCTTGTATAAGTAATGTACATGAATTAGCAAGGACTCAAATGAGTTCTTTTTGTCAGTTCTAACTTAGAGTGTGATCCTCAGTTACCTCAACTAACAACAGTCAACAACAGTCAACAGTCACTACACTAGAACTTGTTTACACTTCTGAAACACCAATTGCCTTAATCCTTGTTCAACTCACTCTCATTGCTCTCTTAGTGTATAATTAACTCAGATCACTCCCAACTTCCTCATAGCTAGCAGTATGTTGTCCTGGAGTATGGGCATACTCCAGAACTGGAGGACCCTTTTACTATATATGGTAAAAAGTGTCACACTTTTTGTGCACAAATATGTTCTAGGTCACAGCTGGACTTTGGTCCTTTTCTGGAGTACCTAATTTGGTAATTGGTCCTTCCTAGAGTACTCAATTTGGACTTGGTCCTTTTTTGGAGTACTTAGTTTGGAAATTGGTCCTCAACTTCATCATAAATCCTCAAAAAACCCTCAAAGAATCACGAAAAAATAGCCAAAAAATAGCCAAAATTCAGGAAAATAATAGAGTACCCTACTGGTACTCTTATCCATAGCAGTTTGTACTGTTCAAGCCAGTAAACTGATAAGTATTGTGTAAATAATAAGAATATGAAAGAGAGAACATGAGGTTGAGCTGAAAATCTTACTAGAACACTTGAGCACATGAAGTAAGTTGTAGACTGATATAAACAGTAAGATAAGCAATAGATTGAACTAAGAATGTTACTAGGAAAGTTGATGGTTGAGTAAGTTATAGACTAATGTAGAGAGTAAAATAAGCAATAGAGTATAATGAAGTATAGACTTGATTGTTGAGTTGAGTCTGCAAAGTAAGAAGTAGTCAAATGAAAAGAATGAGTTGGAGTGTAGTATAAACATTGATTTAAGATAAAAGAAGAGAGAGAAATGAATAGAGAAGAGTAAAGACCTGGGAGTAAGCAAAAAGAATGTAAAGGAAAGATAGATGATTATGAGTGGAGAGTGAAGTAGATAGAGAATGACAAATGAAACTAAAAATGAGTGTAGATATAAGGAAAGTGCTATTGAGTTGAGTATACAAAGTAAGATAAGTATAATTAACAGTAAAAAGAAAAGAAAAGAAGATTATAAGTAAATATACAAGTTCAAATATAGTATAGACATTGATTCCAGATGAAAGGAGAAAGAGTAATGAATAAAGAAGAGTAAAGATATAGGAGCAAGCAAGAAGGATGTCAAAAGAAAGGTAGATAATTGTAAGTAGAGAATGAAGTGGATATGAAAGTGAGTGTAGATAAGTGTGATGAGTTGATGTGAGGATACCAATATGAGAATAATAAGTAGTGAAGATGAGTGAGTATTTTGAAGAGGAGGGAATAGTAAAAGATGAAGATGATATTGAGAGCAAGTTATTAGTACAAGGAGTGGAAATACAGGTCAGAAAAGAAAGTAGAAAGTATTAGACATTGGAACTAGAAATCCAAATTCATTTAACAAGTAAAGAAGTAATCTAAAAAGAAGTTGAACATAGGATATTGGAAAAACTAGTGCTAGCAGACTATTACAGTGTCAAAGTAAGCACCTAATGTAGTTGGAGATTTTATCAGGTTGTAGAACACTTGTTACTTCATCAGCAGGGCAAGTTGAGTTGAGTAAGTAAGTAGTAAGCAGTAAGTAAGAAAAAAAGAGAAAGAAATAGGTTATTGGAGAATGCCAGGGTTGACTTAGGGTTGGAAACTGAAGACTAACAACAACAACAACAACAACAACAGAGAAACAACAGAGAAAGAAAGAGATGGAGTTAATGATGGAGTTCATAGCTACATTATGATTGAACAACTAAGATATAGGACAATAGCACTATGATGTGTGCACTGCAGAAAAAGTATGTCTGAGATGTACTTTTGTGTGCACAAAAGCAGCATCACAGTGCACTGTGACTGCAGCATGTGAGTGTGTGACGGTAGCACTA
>Ga0153955_100841_pt1 | contig 9896 bp, 10 predicted proteins | sample TSFL039MetaG_FD_104744 | JGI IMG/M metagenome (GOLD analysis project Ga0153955, IMG submission 104744) | Attine ant fungus gardens microbial communities from Florida, USA - TSFL039 MetaG | ecosystem: Host-associated > Fungi > Mycelium > Unclassified | place: USA: Florida, Wekiwa Springs...
GATCGCTTTGACACGTTTTGGGCATCGTTTGAAAGGTCTTCATGAGGGCTTTCAGACGCATCCTAGACCGTGGGAATCGTGCAAGTATCCGTGGAGTTATGGCCGAATGAAGTTTGTGACAGAGACAAAGTTGTTTACAGTGTTTCACCCATAAATGGATGGCCAGACAGAAAAAATAAACCAGGAGTTGAAACAGTATCTCCGAATGTTCATAGACCACCAACAAGAACAATGGCCAGAATAGCTGGGTATGGCTGAATTTGCCTACAACAATAAAGTGCACATAGGTACAAAGGTGTCACTATTTAAAGCAAATCAGGGACAAGATCCAAGAATGGGATTCGAGATGAAAAAGAAGGGGAAATATGAAGGAGCAGAAAAGTTTGCGGAAAAGATAAGGAGCATGCAAGAGGAAGCAAAAGCAGTGCTACAGAAGGTGCAAGAGGATATGAAGAGGTACGTGAACAGAGAAAGAGGAGAAGTGGAAGAATATATGGTTGGCAACTTAGTGCTACTCAGCACTAAGGATCTGAAGTACCATATGGTCGGAAGACGAATGGAGAAATTCACTGAATACTTTGTAGGACCTTACAGAGTAAAGGCAATAATTTCCAGTAACACAATAGAGTTGGATTTGCCAAGTATAATTAGAATACATCTGGTAGTTAATGTTAGCTGGATATGAAGATACAGGTCGCAAGTGGAAGGACAGAGAAAAAAAGCGCCACAACCAGTGGTAATCAAAGAAGAAGAAGAATGGGAGGTAGAGAAGATCATGAACAAGAGAAAAGTACAGAGAAGGGATAAGTACTTAATATGATGGAAAGAATATACAGCAGAAGAAGATACATAGAAGAGCAAAGAAAATCTGAAGAACGCAATGGAGCTGGTCGAAGAGTTTGAGAGGAAATATTGAAAGGAGGAAGAAGAAGAAGTAAGACAACAAGAGGCAGCTGAGGATAAGAGGATGTTCAGCAGGGAACTACCAGAAAGGTATACCGCTAAATTATTCTATGAATAGGGCAATAAGAAATACAATCAAGAATATTGAAAAAAGATAGAGAAGAATTGGAGATTGTGGAAAAAAAACCCATTCTCTAGGTATAGTAGAAATCTGTTCTTAAAAAGAATGGGAGAAGAGGAACACGAGTACAAGGAAGAATGATAGAAGAGTGGAATGAAGAGGAAGATGAGGAGGATTGATGGAGGATAGAGGAGGATAGGAAGTATTTGGAGGGGTTAGAAGATGAAAACCAAGATATAGATAACCTAAGGGACCCATATGATGAACTATGAAAAAGTCCTCAGAATGAGGACCTTTGAGAGAGAGATAGTATTATAAAATAATAGGCGAGCTAAACGATCTGTAGTGGTGGATTTTTTTTTTCTTTTCTGATAATTATGTAATATTAAATGTGTATAGAACATCATGACTCAAAAGAGATGCATGGGATAAAATATTTAGGCAAATACTTGTAAATACATATTCATATATAAGTAGCTGAGCCAATTAGCAGGAACTCTAATAAGTTCTCTTTGTCTACTCTAATAAAGAATGAGATTTGGATTAAGGTTAACACAACCATAACTTGAGTCTTTACAAAGGACCCTTGAGAGGGGGGTAGTATCATAAATTGCCCAATTCTCTCAAAGTTAATATTTATTTTATTTTTCTTTTAATTATGTAATACCTTCAGATCAGTAAGTAAGGACAAACAATTGAACATGTATAAGTAGCATATAGAATCTAGTGAGGACTCTAACAAGTTCTCTTTGTCAACTTTGATAAAGAGTAGGATTAAGGTTAAGGTTACTCAACTGCAACTGAAATCCTTATAATAGAGTAGGTGACCTAGTACTGCTCAGCACTAAAGATCTGAAATACCAAATGGCTAAAAGACATATAGAGAAGTTCATAGAATGTTTTGTAGGACCTTACAAAGTAAAGACAATTATCTTTAGTAATGTAATAGAATTAGAATTGCCTAGTATGGTTAAAATACATCTGGTAGTTAATGTTAGTAGGGTACAAAGGTACAAGTTGCAATATAACAATTGCTACTCAGATTGAGTAACCTTAACCTCAATCACACTTTAAATCAAAGTTGACAAAGAGAACTTATTAAGTTCTTACTAGTTATGCATATATGTTTGCATATTTGTACTTGTTTACAAACCCAAAATTAAATGAAAATAAAATAAAAGAAAAATAAATAATAACTTGGGAAAAGTAGCAATTCATAACAAATATAAGCAGAGTAAAGAGTCTTAGCAAAAAGATAACAAAGTAAAGAATTTAGGTAACATAGTTACTTTGGTATGAGGATAGTTCTTAAGAGGTATAGGCAGGGGAATGAATGTGCGTATATGAACCTCAACAATTAACAGGACGATGCCTGAAGTCTGAACGAAGTGAGTCACTTATTAACAAAGGAAAAATAATTAATACACACCTGAAGTCCGAACAAAGTGAGTCAAACTTCAACTGAAGATGTGTTTACATTTTAAAGACTAATAAAAAAATTTATGCTAACAAAGAAGAAATTTTTATGATAGGAATGAAGTGATACCGGCTACTAAAACTCTCCGAAAACTAGTCTTGAATTGCAACCTTTAACACTCCCACTCAATAAGAGACCTTGACGACTCCAAGAGCCTCACAAAGTCTTTCGAATACCTTACGAGGGAGGGCTTTGGTAAGAATGTCGGCAACCATTTGATGAGTAGAAATGTACTGTAGCTTTATTTCATTCCTCTCAATACATTCTCGGATGAAATGGAAGCAAATGTCAATGTGCTTAGCTCTAGAGTGAGATGTGGGATTTTGAGCAAGAGCTATTATACTCTGATTATCAGCATGCACAATAGTTGCCTGGGATTGAGGATAACTAACTTCCTTGAGGAGTGTTCGAAGCCATACTGCTTCTTTTGTTATGTTTGCTGATGCCACGTATTCAGCTTTAACTAAAAAGGTAGTGACAGATACCTGTTTCTTCGAAGACCAAGAGATACATCTTCCAGCTACATCAAATACAAAACCTCCCACTGAGTGTCTCGAGTCAACATCACTAGCCCAATCTGAGTCAGTCCATCTAACAATATCCACAGCATCTCTCCCTTGGCAACCTAAAACCAGAGAAAATTCTTGAGTTCCCTTAAGATAGCGCAGCATACGTTTTGCAGCTTTAAGATGAGAAATACCAGGATTCCCACTGAACTGAGCGATGAGATTGACAGAGAATTGGATATCTGGATGAGTTTGTGTAGCATATAGCAGTGAGCCAACCAATGATAGATAGTGAATATCTCTAGAGAAATTTGAGTACTTGTTTAACTCTGCTTCAGAAGATAGGGACTAGGACATAGATAGACCATGTTTGACAGCCAAAGGAGTTGAGACAGGCTTCACATCAAGCATTCCAAACCTTGCAAGAATTTGTGTGATATAAGCAAACTGATTGAGATAAAGGAGATGATTGAAATGATCTCGAGTAATCTGAATGCCAAGGATAAACTTCATTTCACCTAGATCCATTATTTTGAAATCCTTTGACAAATTCTGCTTGAATAGGATAATTCCAGGGATTTTTTTTCCGGCAACAGCCATGTCATCAACATAAATCAGGACCATCAGAACGATCTTGCCATGCTCCCAGAGGATATAAAGGCAATTGTTGGCCATTGTACAAGTGAAGCCAAGCTTAGTCATCACCTGATGTAAGCATTTCTTCCACTGTCAACCTGTTTGTTTTAAATTATATAATGCCTTTCTTAGCCTCCAAAATTTTTGGCCACTTTCATACTTCTCAGCAAGTCTATCAGATACCTTTATATAAATTTCTTCATTCAAATCCCCTTGAAGATATGCCCCAACAATGTCAACTTGATGAAGTTCAAGATTCAAAAATGCAGTAAGTGCCAGAAAAATTTGTAGCGTCGTGAATCTTGCTACTGATAAGAATGTCTCAGTAAAATCTAAACCTGGCACCTGCAAGAAACCTTGAGCAACAATTTGAGCCTTAAACTTGACATGTTTTTCATAGCCATCTAGCTTCTCTTTGAACACAATGTGACTGCCAATAGCTTTCTTGTCATTAGATAAGTATTTAATCCAGTTAAAAACTTTAGCCTTGACTAATTGATTGAACTTGGACTCAACAGCTTTCTCCCACTGTTTTGAGTAAGGTGACAGTAGGGCTTCCCTTAACATTCTTAGTTCTGACATTGTGGTAACAAAGGCAAATGTAGTGTTACTGAGATAAGTGGATTGATCTTCATCATGAAACTTGGTAGGTAGTTGACGATTTCAACTTAAAAGCTCTCTCTTAGGCAGACTTTGCCACTTGGAGACCTTCTTTGATGCAGGAGGAGGTGATAACAACTCTTTGACAGGTTCAAGGGAGAAAGTAGATAAATAACTTTCAAGTAAATGTACCTTAGTTGGATCAGAGGCTGAAAGTAATAGAGTAGTGCTGTCAGTTGATATCGCATCATTGACAAGCTTGTTAATGCTCTCTGGAGGGAATGATATGTTGTCAATAATGGCCAGGTCATTTGGTGAGGAGTGTCATAAATTGCCTGCCTGAACCAAAAATAGTAAGGTTAGAGGGATAGGAAGAACAAGAGCTATTCTTGGATGGACTAGACAAAGGATTCTAATTATAGAAAAAGGGAGATAAGATAAAATAAGATGGGATCACATGACCTAGTCACATGATAGGTCATATGATGGAATCTTCTGGAAAGTTTAGTAGTTACTTAAGTATACACATAGACAAATAGAAAATGTGTATAAGTAGGTAGTACAATTCACCAAGAGACTCCATTGAGTTCTCTTCATTCTCTCATAACGTTGAGTGTGATAAGACAGTTGTCTCGACTAGCCTTATCATTATAAGGAGTCTTCAATAAAATCAACATTGCGAAAGCTGATTAGTTTTCCAGGTATTTCTAGATCCTCAAGATGATATCCTTTTGATCAGTCAAGCATCCAAACCTTCACTGCTTGAGACTGTAACTTCCTATCATGTACTGACTTCAGTACATGAGCCCATCCAATCGATCCAAAAATTCACAAGTGGGATACATCTGGCTTTCGTCCTGTCCAGGCCTCATAGAGGACCATAGAGTCCAATCCAGAAGTGAGTAATAAGCTCTGAATATGGATAGCATACAGAAATGCTTCCCCCCAATATCTCAGGCTCAAACCTGACCATCTCAAAGATAATAGCTATAGCTCTTTCAGCAATGCCATTTTGCTGAGAAAGATAAGGTAGTGTTATTTCATGAATAATACCATTCCGCTGACAAAATTTGTTCATAGTTGAGTTTATAAACTCCAAACTATTATTGCTTCACAATCTTTTAATCTTGAGCCCAGATTGACATTCTAATATAGCAATCACGTCCCTAACAACATCTCCAGCTTTCTCCTTTGACTTCAAAAGACGTCCAACAAAGTATCGGCAACTGACTTTAACAATAATGAGAGCATAGACATAGCCATCCCAGGTAGGTACTAATATTGGGCCTATTAAATCCATGACAACCAATTCCATCTTACTATATTTCATGTTGCTAGTACCAGACATGGGTTTTCGGTGAGATTTTCCATGGGCACAGCCAGTACAAACATGATCATAATCATTAGGTGCCGTGAGATCAAGTCCATTGACAAAGCCCTTCCGTTCTATCAAGTCAATCGTTCTAGGACCAATATGTCCCATTTAATGATGCCAGAGTCTCATAGACCCTTCATGGATAGAGAATGTAGTATGATCAGTATCTTTGGCACAAGTGATGAAATATAAGGAACTACCAGCATTTTTCAGGACAGCATGGAATAACTTTTGACCACCCAAGGAGACAATAACCCCATTACTTTGGCCAGAGTAAGAGGCTCCTTTGTGTTGTAAGACATCTAAGCTGACTAGATTTGCACCTAGAGAAGGAACATGAAGGACATTTTAGAGTATAACTAGGGTAATTAGACCAGATGGAAGCTTGGCTTGAAAGAAAACTGATCCATAACCAACAACAGATGTATGATTAAGACCATCAACAGTCACCAACTGACCATCATTAGTCTCAGTATAGCTGATGAAATGCTCTCATTTAGAGAACATATAAAAGGATGCTTCACTATCAAGAAGAAGGCCTTGTGAACCTAAACTGGTATTGTTCATTGCCATTCACACTATTCCAACTTCTTTGTTATCTCCCACTGATTGAGACGACTCTATAGCCAAATTTGCTGATCTGCCTCCACTACCTCCACTTGAACTACCTTTCTTTCCTTTTTGAGGACATGTTGGACTCCAATGTTATTTTTGACCACAGGTACGACATATATCATCAGGTTTTGGGTTGAAGGTTTTCTTTTTGAACTTTTTCTTCTTTCCAGCAGTATTACCATAATTTGAAGCTTCCTGTGACTTAGCAACAAGTGCCAGATGCTCAGTCTTCCCCTTATTTTGAGTCATCCGATCATAAAGGCCATTCAAGCTTATCATTGCTTGAGACAGAATAAGGCTTGATCCTTTTTTGATAAGAGACGTCTTGAGAACATTCCACTCAATATTGTTGTTAGGAAGTGAGCAAAAAATAGCATAGACAAGCATCATATCATTTGTGGTACCCTTTTCTTCGACGATCTGATAACAAATATCAATCATTCTTCCAATGTGGTTAGGCATAGGGGTAACACCATCCCAATTCATGCTCCAGATCTCCTCTACAAGTGCGTAAACATTAAGGCTTTGTCAGTCTTTGACATTGATCTGATGAAGAGTATTCCAGATCTTCTTTGATGTAGACAAGTTTGCGATATGACCTGACTAAGTGGAATCAATAGAACCATTCAATAACCTCATAGCAGTGCTGTAAGGGGGCAAAAGAGGATTTGGTGTTCACTGTGTCAAGAATAAAAGAAGTATAAGACAGCCCTCAATTGCATACTAAAGAGTTTGTGGGGAGAGAAAGGAAAAGGGTATTAAAGAAGTGATTAAACAAAGATGGCTTAGCTGTAAATTCTAAATATAGTGTAAAGATCATAAGATTGATCTAGATCTGCCTGGTAGCCAATCTCTCTAAGGTGTCCACCTTTACACACTGTAATGAGCTTCCTAGCAAATATAGTCAGTAAACCACTTCTGGGCCTTACCACACTCAATCCATCCCTTATCTATACCTCCACACCAAACCTTATGGGTGTGATATAGTCTGAGTAAAGGACTAACCAGGCTTTCCAAGCTTGCTACCCTGCTAAAGATTGTTTGAGTATCTTCACCATTAGGTCCTAGAATAAGTAAAAAGTATAATACAAGTTGTCCTAACTAGTCTCTCACCAAGATCAACTCTTACACTCATAGAACATTGCATACAACAACCTCTAGAGCTTCTGAGATAAAGGTAAGAGCTAAGAAGGCTCTCTTTTTCCTATCACTCTCCACCCTGAGTAATATATTAACTTTACAAACAGAGAAGACTCAATTAGACTGAAAGAAGGAAAAAGCAATCTCCTCTAGCCTCTCTCACTGCTCTTCTCTGAAGTATTTCCATCTGGGCACTGACAGTGTCATTGCCCAACTACGCATCACCCTCCTAGATCTATTTATGTGGTACTACTCCATTACTACCTGACTTTACAGTCTGCCTATTCCATTTCCATCAGTTGGCTTCTTCTGGCTTTGAACACAATCTAGAAATAACTCTAGTATCATGTGACCATGTCCTTGTATTGGATCCATGTGTAGCGTTTACTTTTAAATGTTAGGCTATATGTGATAAACTCACATACCCATAATAGACTTCTGATCCGTCACACCTGTTCTAAGTTCATCTAAGTCCGTTCTAGATCAAGGTTAGCTAGCATTCTAGAGAAGATTCTAAAGTCTTGGTGTCCAGAAGCCCAGTGAGATGTTCCAACTCCAAAGACCCTGTTGCCAGCTCATCTATCTTGTCTCTCAAGGTAATAGGCTATTCTAGTCTATGACAGCTTGGAAGCCATTTGGTAAGAGTACCCTATTAGAAATCTAGGGTATGTTTGGGGCTTGTAGGAGAGTCCTAAGAGCGCATTCTAGTTAGGAAACGGGGTTATAAGTCTTATCCCATATCACAGTTCCATGGCAAATTCGCTGACAGTGTAACAGCACTATCCATTTGCAACCAGGTTTTGTACTGTTCTTGATCCTCTTTCTAGTTCTTATAATCCTTTGATGTTTTATCAGTTGAAGAGGAAGTAGATTTGACAACTGTGGGCATATCTTCTTCACCATTGACATAGAGCTATAAAAAATGTGATTGAAGAGCAGACTTCATGCTAGTAGCCCAAGAGTCATAGTTGGAGCCATTTAGTTTTGGGAAATGGAGAGTGTTGGACATATTGATGTTAGCTTCAAGGGCAGGGCCCATAACCTCTTAAGAAATATAGGTAGGAGAACAAATATATGCATATAAATCTTAACAATCAATAGGACGATATCTGAAGTCCAAACGAAGTGAGTTACTTATTAACAAAGGAAAAATAACTAATACATACCTGAAGTCCGAACAAAGTGAGTCAAACTTCAACTGAAAGTGTGTTTACATTTTAAAAACTAATAAAAAAATTTATGCTAACAAAGAAGAAATTTTTATGATAGAAATGAAGTGATACCAGCTACTGAAACTCTCTGAAAACCAGTCTCAAATTGCAACCTTCAATAATAGTAAGGGACTTATGCACCTACTGAGAATAATTGATTGATGTCGTATTACTGGCAAATGCTAACTCAAAGTTTTTTTTGGTAAAGGCAATATTTTTTTTCTTTTTTTTGGGGAGGGTACTACCATAGTGGCAAGAGGCAAGAGGGAGAATAAGCATAGCTATAGTCACAAGGTACAAAGACATAATATAGACAATATCCCAGCAACTAAAAATGTAATATAGGTGTTACTGAGAAAACTCAACTCATAAACTCTAAGTCCAAGTCAGATAAAGAGAACTCACTATTTGCTTTTCCTTCTTTCCATTTATGTTCTGTCTCTTTTTGTAATATAGAGCCTGATCTAGGTATAGTGATAGTATCTTAGTAACTAGTAGACTACTTTTTTTTTTTTAAAAAAAATCATCAATTTATTACACAGAATATGTAGGTAAGCCATGGTAGCTAAAAAGAGGGCCAAGAAACTACTATCTTGTGATACATGTTGTAAATCCTCCTACACTACTTAAGCACGAGGCAAAAGAAGTACAGATATTGAAGAAAAGAAGGACTAATTATAGAAAAAGAAGGGATCTAGCTTCCAACATATATATATCAGCCAACTCCACTCTAAGATCACAAATTATGCCCCACAGCCAGTGTTTTTCATTGCATACCCTGCTTGATAAGGGACACTAACCTAGGCACTCTAGTCAAATCTCTTTTCAAAGGTACTGGTAACTGCATAGTAAGCGAACTCTTTGTGTAGATCCCAGGCAAGTTCATTTGATCTACTAACAAACCATGTTTTGTCATCCCCAGTATTGACTCCCTACATGGTAAAGGCAAAGAGTGAGACCTCTTGCCTATATTTCAAGTACTGGGACTCTTCCATATAGATATAGTTCATTAATAGCCTCCAGCGGCAGTATTACATCCTCTATTGGACCCACACCCGACTTATGGTGAACCTGTGAGTATGAGCCCAGTGGACCCTTCCGTAACTCCAAACCTGCCTACCCAACTCATGATCCCAGAGGTTCATGACATGCAACCTCCACCAGATCAAAGGTGTCCAACACATGTCATAATGAACACACATTGAACATAAGATAAAAGAGAAATTTGCTGCCTCTGAGGACAGGCAAGAGATAAAGGAGGATGGTGAATAACAACAATATTAGTGAGAGATGTTAGGTAGAATATGAACCC
>Ga0153955_100842_pt1 | contig 9879 bp, 11 predicted proteins | sample TSFL039MetaG_FD_104744 | JGI IMG/M metagenome (GOLD analysis project Ga0153955, IMG submission 104744) | Attine ant fungus gardens microbial communities from Florida, USA - TSFL039 MetaG | ecosystem: Host-associated > Fungi > Mycelium > Unclassified | place: USA: Florida, Wekiwa Springs...
ATCCTTCCAGAAGGTTCCATTATGTAACCTGTCATGTGACCAGGTCATGTGACTTTATCTTATCTAATATTATCTCTCATGCTATTTTTAGAATCCCTCATCTAATCCATCCGAGAATAGGTCCTATTCTTTCTATCCCTCTAGTTGTACAATTTTAGGTTCGGGTGGGTTTATGATATATATCAAGAAAGCAAATGTACATAGAATACAAGCTACAATGTAATTCTATAGGAGATCTGGAAACAGTGAGTTTTACTTGAAAAGGAGAATAATTGATTAATTAAAATAAAATAAATAAAAAGAAAATAAATATAAAAATTAGGCATATGACACTGAGAATAAGTAAGAAAATATATATATTACAAGTTCAATGACAAAGATTCAAAGTTGTGGAAACTAAATTTAAATGTGTTATCACAACAAGTACAAGAGAGAAACCCTTGGTATACCAATTCAAGCAGCAATAGAATATATGCTGTTGTGACATCAATTAGTTGACATCAAACCTCAGTTGACAGCTGTTTGTTCACCCTACTCCCTAACGAGATTGTAGTAGCCTACCTAATCAGTTGACAGCTATTTGTCCGCCGTAATTAGCACAGAGGGAGGTTTTCGTTGACTCTTTCTTACTCTGTTATGGCTTCTCCAATTAAGCATCTGCAGGCAAAGCAGCCCTTCAAGTTTGAGGCTGTTATGCTATTTTGGAGAATCATTACCCAAATCTTCTTCCGGGAAATTCGACCACGAGGAGCATTCCATATCCCCCGAGATGGCCCTGTAATTTTTGTTGGTGCTCCTCATCACAATCAGGTATGCCGGTTTTCGGCCTTCTTACTGGACCTAAGTCTGCTTCTTCAGTTCCTCGATCCACTACTGTTGTCCCTCGAAGTGTTCCGCGAGACGCGTAGACAAGTACAGTTTTTAACTGCCGCGAGAAGCATGGAGAGAAAATGGGTTGGCTTTTTCGCTCGCCTCATGGATAGCAGTGAGTTTGATAGGTACCTGCCTCTGCGAGTAGATTCAGAAATCCTTCCAGTCCCTGTTGCTCGAGCTGCTGATTCTGCAAAGCCTGCTGCTGGCCGCATATGGCTGTCACCTAATGACCCTTGTCTTATCCTGGGAGAGGGAACACAATTCACCAAAGATTTTCTCCCCAAAATGCAGATTATGCTCCCAAAATCAATAAATAACTTAGTAGCCGAGGTTAGCGAAGTTCTCTCAGATACCGAACTCCTAATCAAGCGTGAGTTTGGTGGGGAAAGCGGGAAGGGAACGGCAAAGATCAGGGAACAGGTCATGGAACTACGTCAGGATGGAATTTCTGGTCTTGAATTCAAGAAAATGCCCTATGTCGATCAAAATGGCATGTACAGAGAGGTTTATCAATGTCTGAATGATTATGGTAGTATTGGCATATTCCCAGAAGGTGAATCAGGCATTGGCTCAAGCATCTTGTGATGAACCTCCCCTCTTACAGGTGGTAGTCATGATCGAACAGACCTCTTGCCTCTTAAGGCCGGAGTCTCTATCATGGCTCTCGGGGCGATGGCTAATGACCCAAATATCAAAGTCAAGATTGTCCCTGTAGGATTGTCTTACTTTCACGCTCACCGCTTCCGTTCTCGTGCCGTTGTTGAGTTTGGAACTGCACTCGATGTGCCTCCAGAGTACGTGGAAATGTTTAAACAAGGAGGATCACAAAAGCGCGAAGCGGTGTCCAAGTTCCTCGATCTTATTTATGATGGACTCAAGACCGTAACTATCCGTGCTCCTGATTACGACACCCTGATGGTAAAATTTTTAATACTCAAGTTCCTGCTTGGATGACTGACCCCATCGACCAGTTGATTCAAGCTGTCCGTCGATTATACAAAATCCCGAGCCAGCATCTTACCCTTGGACAAGTTGTCGAACTAAATCGTCGTTTACTCGAAGGCTATACCCGCTTCAAAGACGAACCCAGGGTCCAGAAGCTGCGTACCGATGTTCTCAGATATAACCGTCTCCTCAGAGACATTGGAGTACGCGATCATCAGGTATGTGAAAAAAATCAAAGCTACATGTATTTCACCGAGCACATCGGTTACAGGTTCCACGAGCGAAGAAAGCCAGTTGGAAAACTCTTGGCCTTTTGACTTATCGGATGATTCTCCTTACCATTTGGACACTTCTCGCCTTGCCTGGGACAATCCTGAATGCTCCCATGTTCATAATTGCCTCAATGCTCTCGAGGAAAAAGGCGAAAGGTAGGTCTAGGCCAATAATGTAATGTTGAATTTTGATTTATCTTCCTCTCAGAGGCTCTCGCCGCTTCTGCTGTCAAGATTGCTGGGCGCGATGTATTAGCAAGCTGGAAGATCTTAATAGCTCTGGGTGTTACCCCTGTTCTATATACTTTTTATGCTATCCTCTCCACTATCCTAGGCATTAAGGCTCAACTTCCGATGCAATGGCAGATTGCAACCCCATTCCTCACAATAACCACCCTCCCTTTCATGAACTATGCTGCCCTCAAATTTGGCGAGGCAGGGATGGACGTACTCAAGTAAGTAGATACTTGATGTCTATTGTCAGCATATTGACACTTGGAGAGATCTTTGCCACCGCTCATAATCACTCTTATACCTGGTCAACAACGATCGCTGGACAAGGCCAAGCAACAACGTGTTCATCTTACGAATGAACTAGCCGATATCATCAACGAGTTCGCACCCAAACTGTATGAAGATTTTGATCAGGTCAGTAATCACACTTCCAGTTTCCGAGGCCTGATTTTCATTTCGTCTCTAGTCTCGAATACTTGTCCCATCAGCCAGTGTACCTCCTTCCACTGGGATATCTGGAGTATGGCGCCGGAAGAGTGGGGCAGGTGCTGTTGGTGCACAAGGCTTACTGATTAATCATCCTATGGCCTGGTTTGATGAACGCCTCTTTGGTTGGAGTCGCAATTCAAAACACGGAACATCTGCGTGGTTAGGTTTCTCTGGAGACGAATCTAGCCGCTTAGGGACTCCTGATGAAACGGACGAGGAAGACATCGGAGACTATGACAACGTCGTCGGAATTGTTACTTCCACCGAGGACACCAGGCTGCAAAGTCACCGTAGCTCTTACGCCGATTTGCAGAAACTTAAATCGGCGAGTGCTCCCGAAACAACTCCAGAGAGTATTGACAACCATAGGAAACGAAAACATCTGAATCATGACGCTTGACAGCAAATGCAGGTATATTCACATCGCAGGGATTGTCTAGATTAACTGCCCACCTTCCATTACAAATTTCTGGACCTCTAGTTCGAATCCATCCCCCAACCTATTTATTGTTTTCATCCACACCAACAACGTAATTGACTTTTGAGGTGGCAAGCAGTGGTCATCGAAATAACCGTCTACTCGGAACCAGGATTTACCCACATCTCTCATTATATCCTATCGCTTTCCGGCTGTGAGGATCTCTACTCCGGTCTCCGTAATCCTGAAAGCAGGGAGTTAGGCAGCAAGTTTTTTGTTCATATGACATACATACAAAAGAGTATCTTCAAATTGAGCACTGCGCTTTCCGTCGACAGTGGTGGCGGTCCAATTATCTGGCCAGTGCACGTCACCCCAGTTATGTCCAAGGTTGATCATCTGAGGGACAACACCATCATCAGTATCAAATCATGAAGAATGATAAATGACTGCGAACTGGTTCAATTGTAAAGCACTATGTTTTCGTCATCATTCGAAAGTGGCTCGGAAGTAAAAAACTCACCATACCAGCCTTCATCGTGCCGACAGCTTTATTTTTCGCATAGTGTGGGATATTAGGTGCACAGTGGAAAAGATTGTTGATGCCATGGCCAGTGTATGTGCGCACAACTGCACAGTTGTTGGAACGCGCGATAGGCTCACTGTACAGAGATTAAAATTCCAGAGGAGCTGCACAAGGCTGGTACGGACATAGTCTTCCCAATATCTCGGAACAAAGTTCCAGGCTTGCATATAGCGATAGCAGCGTCGAGAGCTTTTCGAGTTGTGCTGATAAGCTTCTTAGAATCCTCATCGATTTCACCGACAGCATAAGTTTCGTTGAGGTCTCCATGGAAGCCTGAATGAAAAGGTTTATATTGAGCTTGTTCAATATCTTTTAATTACCTTCGTGATAAAGCGTTACATCTGTATCCCTTCATTTAAGTACATGCAGAAAAGAAAAAACAGGGATAATCACCAATGTTAATGATATCTCCCTCCTGGAGCTTCCTTTTGTCAGGGATACCATGGCATATAACTTCATTAACGGAACTGAATATGACGGGATAGTAATTCATTGCAAGCCAAATATCAAGGTGAGAAACATACGTGCAGACCGACTTGGGAAAATTCCGATAATTCAGGGGGGAAGGATATGCATTTCGCTCAATAGTGGCTTTGTGCACAATTTCATCGATCTCATCAGTAGTAATGCCAGGTCGGATAGCTGATGCTGCAATATCCAAAACTTCCCTCGCAAGCTGGTCTTGATGAATTTTTAATGGGACAATGAGGAGTTCCTAACTTGCCTTACACACTTTACGCATTTTATCCTGTTCTTCCAGGCTCAACACTCGAGGTGGTTGGCCCATCATACACCTTTCCAACTGTGGGATGCCTGCGTAGGGTTTGCATAACATGATTATATTGTAGACTGTGCACTTACCGTTCTCCGCATAATCAGGACGGGAAATGTGGGCAGGAACCATGCGAGTCAGGGACAAGGGGTATAAAGGTCTCAAGGTTCCAGTGTAATTAAAAGTGCCCCAAGGAACGTAAGAGTCGTCTGCTAGCAGAATGAATGGTGCATGGCCTAAAACAATCCATGAATGACCACGTACTTGGATGTGTTAGCAATACACCCGGTTTGGTGAGTTCATGGATGGCCTTGTGCTTTTTCTTGAGAATCAAGGTCCAAGTGAGACTGTAGATAAGAATCGGAGGCAAGACCTTACCCCTGGGAGTCTGGGTCAAACTTGTCAATACGTGGATTGAAGATACTCACAAGCACCCTTGAAACACTCCTGACTACAGAAAAAAGAACCTCTAATCTCGAGTCTGATCCGCAAACAAATAGGTGAGTATGTTTTGAGACAAGCAGAGGGAAATTAGAACAACTTATTGCATGTTGGGCACTCTAGTCGCGACGGTGGGTTCCCATTTGGACAAGACTTACTCTGGCAAGTAATGGTCGTAGTCATAGTGGAATGAGTTACGTAAGGTAAATTTCTGACAGACAAATCAAGTTTCGTGAAGCGTTCTGGTGGATCCGGTCATGATCTGAAGACAGCAGACTATTAACAAAAATGCTGGAGGGCCTCCAAGGGTGTTGATCTCACAACCCGTATTCGGCATCCTTCTACTAACTGTTACGGGCTATCTAAAATTGATCGGAACCTTTTCAAGTATGTCATAGCATTTTTTGAAGGTCACAGTCATCGATAGGTCCCCCGCATTGGTCTTTGGATAGCCTTGAGACCACCATCCGTACTTTTCCAGCACCTTTCCAGCCTTGGTCAAAATACTGTCCGGATCTTGAAGATAACAAAAAAGCTGAAATGAAGTTCCTAAACAATGTTTAATCATATGGTACATCCTGCCGTGACTAGCTTATCCTATCCTTCAAGAACTCAGCAATCCAACTTTTGACTTCGGGTCAGTGCATAGGATCAAAGGGTTTCTAACCCAAGCTATCAAGGATGGGAAAGAAGAGGTGTCATGATAGGGCGCAATGTTAATGTGAGCTATAGCTTACCCAAGCCATCACCGTCGTTGACCATGCTGGATGGTCTGTAGTGTTGATTGATGATATGAACATCGTGTAAAGTGGTAGAAACTGTTCCCACCAAAACATGACATGATTACCATTCAATAATAGGCTATTTAGAGTGATGGAGGCCTCAGAGAGAAGGACCAGAAGATGTTCGGGCGATGTTTGTAGCTCAAACCAGGTGATAAACTACTCAGCCATCTGGAGTCAGACTGCAGGTCAGGTCTGATCACTGTACAAGTCCCCATTGATGCCCGAATTGCAGTATATTAAAAAGAAAAAAATAAAAATAAAAAATTAGATGATTCAATTTGATTCGCTGTGGCATGAACACTGTTACAGAACTACATATTAGTTATATTGAGAGGTTCTCGGGAAGTAAACATGTGCGTATTAGTCTATGTTAATGGAATTGATACAAATAAAATTAAACTGATGCAAGCTCGAGAGCAACATGGGCGAAACGTAGGGACGAAAACATGCTTTGACAAAAACAATAGTCATAGTGTATCTTTGCACGAGTGGAAACCATAGTCAAAGAAAGTAAGTCCTTGATCAACGAGAGATCAACGAGATAGAACCGTCACTAAGGGAAGACGTCGAGTTTAAATGCCACATTGGTGTCACTGCACGCCTTCCTCAAGGCTTTGAAGTGTACTTGTCCAAAGATCTCAACAAGCGCCGCTTCGTTTTCACTGATCCATGATACTGGTGGGATACCTCGCGTTGTTTGATAGTGGCCATCAGGAAGGTGCTCTTCGAATACGAGTGTGACTAGGCCAGTAAGCAGACATTGAATCAAATTCAAAATGTCACTGATAGGAGGGCAAATCTTCCGCATAGATTCAAAAGTATCACTATGGAAAACCATTTCCCACTGAACTCGCCTCTCAGGTGAGAAAAAAGAGCTGGCATGAATAGGAAGCTGAAGTTTCATCTTGGGACCAGCAGGTAGACCAATAGAAGAACGCCAGATTGAGGTAGACTCAAGAGAAATCAAGAGTCGATGGTCGTCTGTGGGTACCTCAACCCAACCATGTTCCCGAATAAGACAATTCTTGATTTGCTGCAGCCAGCGATGGGAACGAGCATACGTGGACCCGAGAGCCCCTGCTGTTGTGAGTGGGATACGAGTACGGCGGGCCCAGTCATCCATATTGCTGACATCGCTGGAGAAAACGACTTGAGGTTTGGACTGAGGAGGGTGCATGCTTTGGATGTGATGCCCTGGAGATAGACATGGAAGGCTACTAAAAGTGCGAAATTTCAGCAGGGGACAGAGCTGCTTACGGGAAGGCAGAAGTGTTGTAGGCGTGGAGGAGATTGACGAGGGATGCAAGATGGAGAGCGGGAGGAGGACAGAGGGGGAGGAGCTCTCATAGCTCGACTGCCTTTTGTAGTGGGCGGAAAAAGACCCTTGCCTCGTCACTTTACTACGTCGGGAGAAAGTACACGTGTATTCGCCCCCGAACTTCTTCCTCTTTTGGACAGTCCCAAAACATGATCCTCTGTTCTTCCGCTGCCCCTCTTCACTAGTGAGTCTGCTTTCAGTCCTTAGCCGAAAAATACCAGACCGTCGATCAAAAATTCTCTTAGCCCCGCCGCTAATTCTAGCATATCCATCGCCTAGCTCATGTCAAATGTAGCACCTTCTCTGCTAGCCACTCTTTCATTGCTACCTGTTGCCAGATAAATGCTCTGCACACGCCTGCCGTCCACCTTATTCTGCAATCTATCGATTACCCTGGCTACAGACCACCTGAGCATAGTTCTAGAGAGCAGGTTAACAATAAAGCATGCCTAATAATTCTACTGACCTAGAGCACAACTGGGTGGCACTTCAGTGATACCCTTAGAGGTTGATGTCAATATATACTGCACCTGTAGTTTATGATCGATTACCTAATATTCATTGATTATCAACACTGCAAAAATTGCTCTGATCTACATGCATGCAAAAGTCTTGTGCTCAACCAGATGGGAACTAGCTTGAGCTCCTCTTGATCAGTTCTCTAAGACACCAATAAGAAACCCCAAGGCCTGCTCATGAAGCCAACTGAGCCTTAGGATGTTATCATATTCATATTTGGACATTGGGATTTTCTTCATAATTATTTTATTTTGTTTTGTTTTGTTATTATTCTCTTTATATTCTGTCATGCTCTGTGACCAATCCCATGCATCCTCACATGCTGACATAATCATGTCCATAGTATTATTAGTTGTGATGATTAATATAAGTAGAGTAGAGTGATAGTGATTCTAGTTTGTTCTACAACCTAGCCAACTCAATCTTATTCTTAAAATCTAATAAATCCCTCAGAAGGTAATAACTGGCATTGGAAGGAATCCTAGGCTTTACTTTTCCTCAGGACAAAACCTTTTTGTTCTTATTTTGAAATTTGTTAAATTTGTATTTAATAACCTGAAGGTCACTTTTATTGGTTATTAGTAAGGATAATATCATTCCATATTTTTCTGGTATATTCAATTTTAATATTAGATCTGATTGATTTGAGGCCAATATTTTTGTTGGTGTTCTTGAGTATAACCTTATTATTGGTCTTGCTCATAGAAATGATAATATTCTTCCTTGAGGGACCTTTGATATTGGTTTTCTTACTTAGGTTTGTTTTGCTAAAGGCAAATTCATAAACTTCAATGATTTTTTGTCTAGAAGTAACAGAAATACATTCTTTCTTGTAACTTATACAAAGGTTGGACACTAGTTGGTTTTGGTTTTGGTCTGGTATGGTAAAGAATGGGGGTATAAGAGTTTGAACTTCAGTTAAGTGATCTCAGACTTAACTCCACTCTAAGTCAGAGTTGACAAAGAGAACTTGTTAAAGTCCTTACTAATTTGTGCACACTACTTATATAAGTCCAATTATTTGTCCTTATTTACTGATCTGACAATATTACATAAGAAAAGAAAAGAAAAATAAAGAAAAATAAATATTAACTTAGAGAGAAAAGGTGATTCATGATAAGGGGAAGGGTCCTTGAATGTTTTTTTTCATTTGTTTTCGATGGGGCATTAGAGCCAGTATCAGTTTGGGTTTGCTATTAGGCTTAAATTGGACTGTGACCATTTATTTGAAAGTGGCATCCAAGATAGAAGCTGTTTGGTTACACTAACTGGATTCATAAAAGGTAGAGAGGAAGATCCAAACTGCAGAACCTATGCTGGAAATTTCTGGAAGGTCAGACAAATTTTCATTTGAAAGGTTATATTGACAAATGAATATAGCAATTTTGCTTAGTGAGCATACAATGTCATTGACATTGCCTTTAAGGAATTCTCTTGTGCTAAAAAGAGAGATGGCTGAAAAGGAACCATTCCATAAGCCATATCAAGAGGCATTAGTTCATTAGCTAGTGTGACCATCTATATTCATGTCATTGTTGTTGACATGGTCTACTGTGTTGTTACTAGCATTGCCAATAGGTATGTTTGCCTTATTTGGGGCAATGAGATATGTGGGCATGGGGTGTGCTTAGGGAGCAAGATACATGAGTGCTAGTTGCACTTGGGAGGTAGGTGCATGAATACTAGCTGCAGTGTCTTGGAGTGGGCTTGTGTCATTGGTATTGGTTTAGTTTTCTTCCATTTTGATCTGATCAGCCCACTGTTTGATCATTACTTTCTTGTTGGTTGGACTGTTGGATCTCTTCTGAGGTAGCTCTTCAGAGGAGGACAATAATAAGGAAGAATCCTCTTATCTGCCTAATGCAGCCAAGGCACTACAGAGACGTCTTTGGAGGCATTTTTGAATGGAGGTGTGGCCTTGTTTGCTTGTGATAGACTAGATGTCTGTACTTCTGACTGCAACAACTTCATGCAGTAGAAATCTTGTCATTAGCTGTGATGCTTAATAAAGTATAGTTATCTGAGTTGTGTCATAAACTGCTATTTTTCCCTAAGTAATATTTATATTTTCTTTTTCTTTTTTTTCTTTAATTATGTAATAACATCAGATCAGTAAACATGTACAAATAATTGGACGTGTATAAGTAGCACATACAATTTAGTGAGGACTCTAACGAGTTCTCTTTGTCTAACTCTATGTCACAAACTTCATTTGGCCATAACTCCA
>Ga0153955_100849_pt1 | contig 9806 bp, 11 predicted proteins | sample TSFL039MetaG_FD_104744 | JGI IMG/M metagenome (GOLD analysis project Ga0153955, IMG submission 104744) | Attine ant fungus gardens microbial communities from Florida, USA - TSFL039 MetaG | ecosystem: Host-associated > Fungi > Mycelium > Unclassified | place: USA: Florida, Wekiwa Springs...
GGTCCATAGCTGAAGAGTCGTTGTTCAATCTCCAGGTGTTGGATGCTTGAAAGTACAAGTTTCTCACCTCAGCTGCACATTAGGCAGAAGGGTTGGATTAGAAGGTGACGAAGACATCGACGTCGCCACGATCGATGATGTTGAGGTCAATTTGACCCTCAGAGACAAAGTGGACTGGCAAAATCGATGGAATGAAAGGACCACACGAAGGGAAAATTCTTCAGGATCTGAGCGCCTTATCAATGATTTCCTTGTGAATGTTGCCCTGCGACCGCGGAATTCAAAAAAAGGGGGAAATGATGAGAAGCAGACTTCCCCCCCAAGAACGGAAGCACAAAAAATTTACAGCGTCGCAGGGATTTCAGGATGTGTCATTCGTTGTCACTTCTCCGATCCTTTTGCACGTGATCATGCAAACTGCAGCAACCACAATTTACAAAACCAATCTTGTGTTCAGCATACAAGCACTGAGCATATGACAGGAAAGCGCGTGATGTGCACTGGAATCCTAGGTAATTGGTGGAATACTATTGACATCGAGAAACGAGGCTTTCAATGGATAAATAGGGCAATTTCCAGAAAAAAGAAGCAATGAACGACGGACATTCTTCCGAGCTGCCTCCGAGTTGTGGAACACACCGATTGAATTCAGACTTCAAGGACATCCATGTATCCATGTCTTCGAACAGACGAAGCATAGAAATTTGTCGTTCTCCCAGGCATATAATTTTTATCAAGTGTCCACCATAGCAAAGAATAAATCTGAATCAGTCAAACGTGGGAGCCCGATTTCACACCATCTGTGTAGTCTGGCATTTCCATGGCGCTCTGCAGCAGATTGAGCCCGGGTCGTATTGGCATCATTTGAGGTACAGTGATTCAGAAGATAGGCGTGGTTGGACCAGGAACAAGATCAATATAATTGCATAAACTAAACATACATGGGAAACAGCACCGGTGTAAGTGAGACATATTCGCATAGTAGAAAATTTGACACTTAGCGCGGAGCCTGCCCTTCTAAAAGCTTTAAGTGTGACATCCCACATGCACCGATCTTCCAATCTCTGACAAGTCTGTATCTACGGAGCTGATTACATCCTTGAACTGCACAGATGGCAGAGCCTTGAGGTCCAGGCCTTTCGAATACCGACACGATTGGTAGAGCCACTGTTTGTGGAACAGAGAAGCTCAACACCATACTTGGGGAATTACCAACGACCTTTTTGGAAGAAGTCCAGCGATACATGACGGGCTTGGTCTCTTCTTGAACAATCTCCATAACTTCATCTTCGTCCCCCTCTTCCGCCCCTTCGCCCTCGTCGTCTTTCACTTTGACCTTGACCTTTCTCCCAATGCTAGGCATCGGCGATCTATCGTCAAGTGCAGTTCCTCTTTTATTTCGGGGTCTTGTCTGCTTCTTCAGTAGTCGATTGATAGTCTCAGCCTGGACATCTAGATCAACAATCGAAATTCCAAGGGAATGAATAAAATGAACCTTCTCATCCTGAAGTTTCTTCTCGGTCAAGTGTTTCCGTTTTCTTGCCGTCTCTTCCCTGCGCAACGCGAGCTCGGTTTCATTTAACACTTTCTTCTTACTACGATTCCTTTCCTCTATCGCAAGGTTAATCTCGGTTGAGTAGGTTTACGAGCAAGACGCGTACCTAATGAAACGTGACTAGAATCAATTCTACTAGCAAGAACTGCCTGACGTGTAGTCATTGGTTTGATTTGACCGGGTGGGCGCGAGCCTGGTACAGAATCATATTCATCTTCAGATTCGGGAAACGTGGAGTCCTCAAGTTCGGTATCTTTTACGTAGAACTCCCTAAATGCATGTAAATTAAAAAAACGATGACAAAAAGCTTACCAGACTTGACGTTTCGGCGAATTCGTGTTCTGGATGGCGTAATCTCCACCTCTGGAGTAGGTCTGGTAGTGCTATCATCAGAACTGCCTATACGTTTGCCAGTTCCAAGCTTCAGTCTGATTCTTAATCGTGGTTGTAATTTTCTCGGTGAAGGTATAGGCTCGTCGTCGTCGTCTTCTTCTTCCTACATATGAGCATTTGGGTATGTCATTATAGACATAGCAGAATCATTATTTACCGTATGTATTTCATCCTTATCCTGCTCCTCTTCCTCCTCATCGTCATCATCGTCGTCATCTTCGCCTTCACCGTCCGCATCATCCATCTCAGGTTCGTCGTCATCATTTTCGACGTCAATTTCATCGTCTTGGTCCATATCAATGTCTGAAACTACTTGGAGATCCACAAGGCGAGTTGAATATCGACGCAGCCGAGGTAACATTGAAACAGAGAGACACACGTCCAAGTGGCGTCCACGGACCACAATTTAAATTGTTTCAAGTTTCCCATGAGTCTATAGTGAGCGTTTGTGATGTTCCCGGGACTTACCGTAACTAGAATCATCGACCTCAGTCATGGCAATCCCTTGCATGTATGACATGAAGCCAAGCTATTTTTCCTACAGAAAATTACGAGCAAACAACAAGCAAAGGTTTTCTGACCCACTGCTCAGACAAATAGCTGTCAACTTAACCGTAGTGATTAGTCAGTCATCTAAACCTCTTTGTAGAACGAGTGATTATGTCCAAATTTAATTATTAGGTGTGAAATACCTACAAGAAATACAAGGCTACAGATTGTAAAGATATGCGGAGTTAAAAGGATACACGATGTACCACAAGCCAGTATCAAATAAGTTAACAGAGGACGTGTAAGCCGGCACCAGAGAAATATGTATCAAGATGAAACATCTGGTATTTAGGACACCTCCATGTCCCAACGAGAATGGATATCAAGGAGTGATATAATCAGCATCCATTGCAGATTGTTTGATCAATTCAGCTGCCTCCGCCGATCGAGGTCTGATGTTGCACTTGAAAGGTTTCGGATCCCTGTCGTATTTCAGCCATCACACTCAATATTTCATAAGTTTGTCATAGATAGGAACGATATACTCACGCTGTGATAGCTGACTCCAGCTCCATGCCCGGTTCAATGATGTTACCATCTTTATCCTTCGCTTTCAAGATCTGACAGGTTGCCAGAATGGAGACAGCTGCCAACCAAACAATCGAGCTCCCGAGATGTCTTCCCGGGCAGATCCTACAAAGACCCATGCGTTAATGTCAAACCCGGTTATCCTCCTGAAGCACAATTCACCTACGACCAAATCCAAACCCGAGTTCCACATCCTTGGCAAGTTCAGTATTCAGTGTACCATCCTCGCGCAAGAATCGTTCCGGGATGAACATAGATGGATCCTGGTATTTCTCCGGATCGTGGAGCATGGCCCTGAATCACGGTACGTATGAGCAGTTTGGAAAAATGAACTTAGGTACAAGTTTACCAGATGTTCGGAATGACGACAGCACCTTTCGGAATTTGATGCCCCTCATAAATATCTTCCTCTGTCAACATATGGGGAATGCCTGTCAAGTCAACAATCAATTCAAAAATAGAACTTCGTCAATCAGCAGAAAGGGTTTACAGATCGGTGCAATCGGGCTCCATCTATAGGAACAGATAGTTCAGAACAAGAATTGACGGCGGAAAAACTCAAAATCACCTTAATGTTTCTTTAACGACGGCCGTACAGTACGGAAGCATGGATTCATCGTCATGGGTCGGTAGACGTAATCTTCCGTTGGGGCCACGGAGAACTGAGTCGAGTTCAGCTTGAGCCCGTTTTTGAACCTCGAGGTGATGAACCATAGCAAGCATGAAGACATGCATGACTCCAGACGTTGTACCAATAGTGCCTATTTCATATATGAGCATCGCCATACCCTAAAACGAGGTACCACACACCCATGAAGATAGTAGCACAGACTTCCTTGATGAATTCCTCTTGTCGGAGGTCGGGTGTATCAGAAGAATAGATGTCATCGAGGGCTTCAGACACAAAAGAGACAAGAGCGCTCCCTTGATTACCCTCAACCTACTCAATATATCAATAAGAAAGCTCAATACACCACCAAACCATAGAACGCCACAAACTTTACCCCGGTTTTGCCACTGCTTCTTGGCATCTTCGAAAGGAATATCCAACATGGCCCGCATGTCCTTATGCCACAACCTCGCCTTACTCTGGAAACCACACCACCTCGGAAAGTGTTTCATAAATGGAAAAACATCAACCAAGAAGGCTCCTGGGACAGTAGCTTGTTTGAGACCTTCAGCGCCAGTTGTTGAAAGCTTGATGTACGGGTCATTTTCTGACTTGATTGCAAGCCCAAATGTAGTTGATAAGGAGACAGACCCGACCATACTATGAAATGAGATCAGCAACTACCAATGGGCTAATCAGTTTAATGTACTGGACAAGGTGTTTCATAAAGAGATCAGGACATGTGATGAGCTTCTCCAACAGCTTGTGAATATACTTGGTCTCATATGGTCTCTGCCAAGTTAAGTCGACGTTGGATATAGCATGTGAGTCTTCAACTGGAAACTTGAAGTAACGTTGTAAAAGCCTTCTTCGAACACGCCAACCATCGTCGTTCGGCATAACGGCAAACAACCAAGTAAAGCCAATAAGATCATGGACCATAGTTGAGTGAGCACGGGAGGAGTAAATTGTGCCTCGTTTTTCCAGAAGCTCACTTGCAGCCCTCCGAGAATTGAGGACAACAATGTGAGTACCTGCCATGTTCAAATATATGACATCCGAGCCTTCCATTATGACAATGTCAGCAACCTTCAGGGAGATCCAAGTACAGCTCACCATATTTTGCGCTCCATTCAGCGTAGGTTTCCCATTCAAATTTTGCAGGTTTATTATGAATATTCCCAATGATAGGAAGTCTGGGAGGGCCGGGTGGAAGAGGAACAATGCTTCTTGTCTTGTGTTGATGGTAGGTATAGAAGGCAATAGCAGCAACAAGAACATATTTCACAGCGTCTGATACCATTGCGAGGACGGTGGCAGAATCGTTTGTGAATGAGACGACAGGAAACACATTCCGCTTAAAAATCAATTGGGGACCCAAGAAGGCGAGCATATCAATATCTGAGACGTAAAAACTACACTCAGATCGGTGGATAGATCATATCCTAAATAGAAATTTTGGTGGTGTCCTGGAGATATCACGGCATACAAAGCCGAGCCTAATGGAGGAGGACTGATTTTTACGCTTGTAAAACCGGCTTGTGCTGTTGAACCTGCCAAAATGGGCTGAAGGGCTGCTACCGAACCTTCTATATCGGCCAAGGATCCCATATTCTGCGTAAATGGAGATATGCATCATTGAGTATACACTAAAAACCAGACCAGACAGACACAAGCAGCGATGGGGACGACAAGCTAGCCATTTCTTGATAGCAATAGAACTGTTTTCCGTGAAATGAATACCGCACTAGCCGTATGTGTCAGTATGACTACGAGGACGTTCCAAGGACACATGGTGACGATACTACTATAGCATTGCTACAGCATGCCAGATGACCTACAATGTTTCTCCTCAGAAATCGGATGGAATTGGCCATACATACATGCTGCGAGAGAGAGAACAGGATGCGTATCAGATAATGATGGAATCGGGCTACTCTGGGCGGAGATAAAATAGGTTGCCACACTTGGCTTAGACTGCCACGACAGAGACGATCTTAGGCAACTGCAATCCCGCACTAACACAAGAGCAGCGGATCAAATCGCCTCACAATAAATTCTTGGACGTATGGCAAATGGTCATTGAGTCTTCGCAGTATCTGCTGTTGTTCCTCGAAGACCCATCCAAAAACTTTATCCTCAATCACAATAAAAACAGGCGTGATGTGTATGGCAGCTGCCATATCAGGGTGCCAATTACATCACCCGATTTGCTAACATCAAATTTCAAACATTCGTTCATTTGATAATCCTAACAGCTCAGACATTACAATTTACCGGCTTGACCCTCCCTCGCTTTCTTCCGTCTGTAGCATCTTGCCATAGTTGGTTCTTGCAATGGAAATCCAGCCCAAGAGGTTCTAGGAATGAAGGATCAATAAAGAAATCGGTAAATAAATGGTTTGTGTTCAGCACGTGTCCCTGTCCAACTCAATTCCAACTCAATTTCATCTCTACCACCAGTGGTCCCATCATCTCTACAGCTTCATCAAACATCCATAACCTGGACGTCACAATTAGTTTCGACTACCAGCTGGTAGTCCTTGCCATCGCTCGTTTACCATACAAGGGTTAATTGAATCATGTAAGAACTTAGGCATGGAATCCATGAGACTTAAAATATCTGAACTGTCATCAAAGCTATGATTAGTTGAGAGCCTGAGTTCCTTCTGTGAGGTGACAGTCTGATTAACTGCCACCGACCAAAAGGATCAATCCCAGCCATTGCGGTGTTCAATTGATACTTACCGATCCAAAACGTTGTATCCATGACACGTCAACACCAATTCAAGAGACCAATAGATAGGTAGATTCATCCGGTTTTGTACCTAAAGTGGAATTCCCGGATGGCTACACACCACAGTCACTTAATCAATGACTGCCAACTCGTGCAGATTAGATTCTTATCCCTTTCAAAATAAACTTTTTCGGCGGATTCTGCATAAATGCCGGAGTGATGATAACCGACATCATGTACTATTACTGATTGGCATGACACATTATACACAAAGGAAAACCTCAAAGCTAGTCATTGTTATTACCATTCAAGTATCCGACTGCTACATTCAGATGGGCAGCAACTGCCTCGGACATAGCGTTAATATCACTAGTCACATTGATCTAATTTAATAATGAGTCAGTCATCATTGGAGCCGAAGGTATGCTGATATTAACCAGATCAAAACCTTGAGCAGCTCGTTGCGCAGCTTGGGTCCCAGATGTACAATAAATAGCACTGGAGAATGTCAGAGCGTGAAAGATCGGAGGATCAGCTTCACCATTTCTTTCCAACGGCATGAGCATCTTTCAAAATCTTTTGTATTATTATTTCAACGTCAGGATGCGGGTCCGGCGATGGAGGAGGATATCCCAATGAAAGTGATAAGTCATATGGTCCTATCAAGAGGATATCTGAAGAATATATCTGTATAAATGACATTGAAATCTAGATGGGAAGATTCACATACCGATGCCCTCAACGTTTGCTATTTCCTGCACCTTTTCAGTTGCCTCCTTGGTTTCAATTTGTACCATGACAACAACATTATCATTAGCTGCTGCCAAATATTCTTGTACTGTTATTCCCCATGTTCCGTGAGTGAAGGGACTTCCAAACCCCCTCCGACCAGTCGGAGGAAACTTGGAGTCTGCGACTACCTCTCTAGCCTTTTCGGCATTGGAAACCTATAATAGACGGATGCTACTACACTAAAAAGTAGAAATAGAACATTTCTTACCATTGGTACGATTACACCACGAGCTCCTGCATCAAGAGCATATTTGATCTGCCAACTAGTACTGCCGGAAACGCCTGTTGCTGGGATCCGGATAATTGGGCTGACGCCTGCGCTCTCGATAGCGCTGACGCTCTCCACTGCGCCAGGAACCAATGGAACAGTGCCATGTTCACAATCAACAACAATCCATGATAGATGGGGACTTGATTTAGCGAGAGTACGAGCATGCAAAAGTCCAGGAACCGTCAACCAAGCACCAAAAGCTGGTTGAGACGACCGAAGAGCTTTAAGAAGGGAATGAGTCGTCATGGACAACCAGGACAGCTTTACCACTGAGTTTGCTTTCTTTTTGAAATCTTATTTCCCATCCGTGATCCATGTGACTGATGGTGGGCAGACTTTGACTTCAACAAGGGGGCTCATTTTCCGCGGGCGGTCCGGTGGGTACGTGTGGAAGTAAATCACGCCAACGCAAGAAAATTGCTATTCAGAAGATTCTCATGTGCTTTTGAGAGGGTTCTGTCCTCGACTCCAGAACCCGAAATGAAGTGAAATCACCGGCTCGGTTGAATTTGGTCAAAATGTCTGACGTACCTACAACTCAATATCTACTGTATCTCCACCGAGAGCGTTAGTTAGTGCTTTTGAGATCCCGGGACATCACATTCATCAGTCACGGTCCTGTTAAGGTGGATGAAGACATGACTAGTCATCCCCTTCTTGTCCTTTAACCACCATCCCCCTCTGGGGGTCATATGATACCAAAAATCTTACATTAATATCATTGTTATCCACCTTCCCCTTTATATCCTGACTGTTCTTTGGGACAGTCATGTTGAATATCTATCGGGTTTGATGTGACTACTCCAGCATATTGTCCCTACAACACACCATATGAGGCTGAAAGTTTCTGCTTACATCACTCAAACAACATGCATAAATATTAGTCCTACATTGACCAACTGGGTTCCAGCTTGCCCCCTCTCAACCAACTTGCTAGATTACCAATATGGTAGGGACCCAAGAACCAAAACACAAGGGCAGGCTTGCCCCTGATTCTGCCCTTTTACTATATAGGAAGTCATCTTGGATGAATGAACAATCTAGAGAGACAAGTTTACAATGGGTTTACAATGGGTAACATGGTTTAAAACTGACTATAGTGGGTAGACAGGGTTATTGTCATGAACCACTAATTCTTCTAAGTCAATATTCTTTTTTTTTCTTTTAATTTATCAGATGTGTGAGAACTTATTACCAAATTGGGAATTGTAACTCAAAAGGGAAACATGAGAGAAATATAATGTGTACAAATAAATAAATTGTATAAGTAGTGTAAACCAATTAGCAGGAACTCTAATAAGTTCTTTTTATCAATTTTGTTGTAGTGATCATCAATTGAGGTAACCTAAGATCACATTCTAAGTCAGAGTTGACAAAGAGAACTTATTAAAGCTCTTGCTAATTGGTTCAGCTACTTATACATGAATATGTGTTTACAAGTATTTACCTAGCTATTTTATCTCACACATTCTTTTTGAATTACAATGCTCTGTGTACATTCAATATTACCTAATTAAAAGAAATGAAAAAGAAATAAAATAATCTGCCACTGTGGATCATTTAGCTTGTCTTATAAGGAACAGTCACCCAAGTAACTCAAATAGGCAGCTTCCTGTTATAAATCACCTATTCTTTCTAAGTCAATATTTATTTCTTTTTCTTTTCTTTTCTTTTATTGGATACATGGGAACTTATTACCAACTTGGGAATGGTAACTCAATAGGGAAAAATAAGAGAAACCTAATGTGGACAAATAGAAAAATTGTATAAGTAAGGTAGCACAATTAGTAGAAACTTTAATGAGTTCTTTTTGTCAACTTTGACTTAGAGTGTGATTCTAAGTTACTACAACTGATGGTCACTACACTAGAACTTGTTTTATACTTTTAGAACACTGATTGCCTTGATCCTTGTTCAACTTTACTCTCATCACTGTCACAAACTTCATTTGGCCAATAACTCCACAAATACTTGCACAATTCCCACGGTCTAAAATATGTCTGAAATCCCTTAGGAAGACCTTTCAAATGATGCCCAAAACATGTCAAAGGGATTAGTACTCACTGAGATACCAGTTCATCAGTGCTAGATACTGATCAGTAGATATCTCGGGAACTGCCAAACATGGACATTTGCTTCCATATGCACATAGAAGCTCTCTTCAATACACTTATGACGACTATGAATATACCCTAGGGCAATAAGATCCTGTGGAGATACAAGAACCTTAAGGTTTGGTATGACACTCATCTATTACCCATAGATGCACATCAATCCTTGAACACAAACAAGGACAGCCCCTTTTATGGTTAAGTTATTGCTATTTTAGACACAAAAGGACTGCCATATGTAGAACAATAGGCAGTAGAAC
>Ga0153955_100850_pt1 | contig 9789 bp, 12 predicted proteins | sample TSFL039MetaG_FD_104744 | JGI IMG/M metagenome (GOLD analysis project Ga0153955, IMG submission 104744) | Attine ant fungus gardens microbial communities from Florida, USA - TSFL039 MetaG | ecosystem: Host-associated > Fungi > Mycelium > Unclassified | place: USA: Florida, Wekiwa Springs...
AGACAAGGATCGAGGTGATCGGTGTCTGGAAGTGTAAACGAGTTCTAGTGTAAGGATCTCAGTTGCGGTTGGGTAACCTTAACCTTAATCCCACTCTTTATCGGAGTTTGACAAAGAGAACTCATTAGAGTCTCCACTGAGTTGTGTACGCTACTTATACATGTCCGATTATTTGTCCTTATTTACTGATTTGATGTTATTACATAATTAAAAGAAAAAGAAAAGAAAAGAAATATAAATATTGACTTAGGGGAATTTGGCGGTTCATGACAGTTTGTGTTCAAGGATTGATGTGCATCTATGGGTAATAGATTAGTGTTATGCCAAACCTTGAGGTCCTTGTATCTCCACAGGATCTTATTGCCCTAGGGTCTATTTATAGTTGTCAGAAGCATATTGAAGAGAGCTTCCATGTGCATATTGAAGTGAATGTCTATATTCAGCAGTTCCAAAGATATCTACAGATCAGTATCTGGTACTAATGACTTGATATCTCAATGAGTACTAATTGCTTTGAAATGTTTTGCACATTGTTCAAAAGGTTTTCTTAAGAGCTTTCAGGCACATCCAAGACTGTTGAAATTGTGTGAGTATTCATGAAATTATGGCCAAATGAAGTTTGTGACAGTCAGATTACTGTATTCCCTTCTACTAACAGTCTATAAGAGCATAAATAGTGTTGGAGAGTCAGGTCACTATGCTCCCTTTTACCAACTATCTGTGAGAGCATAAATAATGTTAGAAAGTCAGGTCACTCTGCTTCCTTTTACCAATTGTCTGTGAGAGTGTGAATAATATTGGAGAGTCAGGTCACTATATTTAGTCACAGAGTAAAGGCAAGTTGCAAGACTAGTCTAGAAAGATTATAGATAGCAGATTCTTAGTCATCAAATATCTTCACACATTCCTTCTTCTATACTCAATCCCAAATATAGAAAAAACATCAATACAAATATACCTACTTTTATACTCTAAAAATTCAGAAAAGAAGGAAAAAATGGGAGAAAAGAAGGAAAAAACTGTACATAATAATAAAAACTATTGGTAAAAGGGAGCATAGTGACCTGACTTTCCAACACTACCTGCTGTTCCATACAGACTATTAAAGGAAAGGAGCATAGCATACCAACTTCAACATAATGTAATACTTTACAGAATTAGTAGAGATCAAGTTAGGCCAAAGACCTAAATAAAAACCCCATCACATGTATCTATAGAAGTTTGTTGATGCCTAAGCTGTTCTCGGGCATGACTGGATGTGAGACTGGATGTGACTAGCTAAAACATGTGAAGACCCTGAAAGTGACCAAAACCACCAACAAGACATTGAATGTAGTATTACATTCAAACAAGATGGCAAAGATTAATAATGTATTCACACTCATAGATGCACAGACTTCATGATCTACAACGGAAAAACACACAACTGTAGCTAAATAAATGTGATTGTAGCTAAATAATGCAGATTGGAGACATACCCATAGTTCCAAAGATCCTAAGATCAGCGAAGCTTGCTGAAGACCTTCGACCCAGCGCAATTCTACAAGCGCGTGAGCAGACAGGACGCATAAGAGTATGTCAAGGACTCACATCTACGCAATGCATCATACTATGCTCGGCATTAATGAACAGCATCATTCATAAAGAAAACTGCACGCACTGGACTAAAGATCACACAGTATCACACGGGAGACACGTGAGCCCGAAGGAGTATACAACATAAATCAAGTACATACACCTAAAACGTTTATTAGGGTCCATGGTAAAAGAGAAACCGAAGGAATGACACACAATTCTTCAACGCAATCCTCTCCCTTGAAACCCTGTCCTGAATGAACCTTCTCCTGACAGTGGTCAAAGTGTTTATTAAACTGTAGACATTTCGTCTCTTTACATTCTTCCCGGATGACTGGATGGAGCTAGCAAGCCCATTGTGACATGTCAGTTCAGTAGACCGGGACGCAAGTGCTAAGTCGTACGTCTTCAGGCTCTTCCTCCTCTTCCTCCTCAGCAACAGTCTCTGGTTCTATCTCTTCTGAGTCCTTCTCTTCCAGTTCCTTCTCTTCCGAGCTCTTTTCTTCTGAGTCTGCATAGATGGTAGACTTAAAGGAAGAAAAGAAATCAGAAAGGGCCATTTTGGTCGAATAGCAACAACTAATAGTAACAACGCAATAACTCAGGTTCGGGTGTACCCGTTTTATCACGTGATCAGAGCAACTGCTACACGCTCATTCTGAATTCGACGCAGGTGACGTGGATCTTCTGTGTAGGTTGGTGCATATGGTCAAGCTGAGCTATCAGTCGAATGGTAGGACCGGTCACAGTATGGGCTGTCTTGCCGCCTTATAGGGAGAGGTTGACCATTCTTTGTGAAATCACCAGACTTCACCGTGTAGGCGTTATGGATCTTCAGAAGGGATGAATCTCTGGTAGGGGTCTCCCAAGTTTACATTGTGGAAGTTGCTCGAAGATGTCTCTTTTGACTAGATGGTGAAAGTGAGGTTGAAGAGATGGCTATTGACCTGCTTCCCTTTTGCGAAGTGTTTTTCATGGAATAGTTCAGCTGATATTCACAATCTCACACACCAAATTGTATGTTTCTGCTGTCATTAGGAGCATTACTACTCGTTTCCCAGAATTTGAGTACCATAAAATTGTACATGATCGGAGGAGGATATTCAGCTCTTGTCCCACTGTCATTTTGACCTGCCTTTCAACTTGATCTCGCTCAGATGCATTTGACGTCTGCAGATACGCTGAGAAATCTGGACATAGGAGCCAAACGATGTGCCTGAGAACAAAGGATTAATGTCGTGTACATCGTCAATCCTTTCGGAACCCTTCATTGCAAACTCCTACCTCTGTGTGTAGAACTGGTCGTCTACGCCTCCAACAGTGAGCTGTCTGTACGATGGTTGAAGCCATGAGTGGTAAAGTACTTATTAGTAACCTCACAAATGCGAGCAGTATTTGCCTAACTGTATATCTCATATATTGGCCTTTTTTCCCTCTGATTGTCATCATACACGATTGGTAATCAGATCGACTTGTTACCAATATTACTCGTCCATCAAATCAACCTTTATTTGACCAATCAGGTCCTTAGCCTTGTCATTCCGTAGCTGCACAGAACATCTGTACGGCTTTGGATGGCTACTAATGATGTCATTGTTGAATATGCGAGTCTCAGACCTTGTCAAACCTGAATCCATCCCAACCTTGGGTGTTATCTCCTGTCCATCTTTGCCCTGGATCTTCTTGATATCAAATAAACTGAGGATAGTAGCTATTGCAACCCATAAACTGACATCTGCGAGATGTCTGCCGGGCATATTCTGGTTAGGCATTATTCTAGTTTCACAGGTCCGATGTAAAACAAGGATGCATCCTCACCTTCGTCCGAAGCCGAAATGTGCCAAAGGCCAGGGCTCCTCTTGACCTCCTTTCAATTTTGAGAGATAACGAGGTGGATTGAAAGAAGACGGGTCATGATAGACCGCTTCATTCATAGATATACCACTGAGGGAGTGGTTCAAGAGACATCAGCTCAGATTCATGGTCTGTGACCCACCGTATGTTCGCAATCACCAGAGACCCTTTAGGAATAAACATGTCCCTATATACGTCATCCTTGAGCGCACGGTGTGGGATTCCTGACGTTATACAGTTCGGGTGTAGCTTGGGCCAAGTAGCCGAATTGAGCTTACCGAGTGGAAGTGCATTGAGCCAGCTGAGCGCACGATTGAGTTCGCCTGAGGACTCTCGCTAAACCAACGAACTTACCGGAATGTTTCTTGTAGTATGCAGTCTACGAAGGGTAACTCATTTCTGTCTCCTATTTCGGGCAACCGCGAACCACCTAAGTGTGCATCGATCTCCTGGTGTGCACGGAGCTGCCACTCTGGGTGTAAGATCATTGCAAGCATGAAAATGGACAGAGAAGACCAAGTCTAGTGTGTCCGAATACAGTTAGTTATAAACACAATTAAACACTTTCTACTCACAGTTTCTGCGCCTGCAGCATAAATGGTTGCCGCTGCTATTTTAATGTCTGAGAGCTCTTCTGGAGTCTCGTTGACTTCTTGATGCAAACGCTCAAGGTGGTGAGAGAGGAAGGAAGGCTTTGCTGTTCCCTCGGTCTATAGCAGTTAGTCCAGTCATAATGACTACGTATACCTCACCATCTGTCTTCGGACTTCATCAAACGGATAATTTTGCATTCGTTGAACGGTATGGTTATACTCTCGTGCTTTCCATGCAAAGAAAGTTCCTGGGAACTAGGACGGCAGGTGTCGTACTATAATTCATGAACATACATGACAGCGAGGACAGAACGTGACGTACAGATAGGAAATAGATCTACAGGTGTGCCACCTGGAGGTCCACAGTGACTTAATGCATAACCACTTTCTCTTGCAAGTTGTAAATAAGGATCGTCGTCAGAAAGGACCTCATATCCATATGCGATAGCAGAGACGATTGAGGTTGAGAAACTGTCAAGCACATATGTCAGGAATGATATTTTAAGCATGAAGATTTCTCACCGGTTGAGAATTGGTTCTATCTTATCTGTCCCATTTTCAAGAAGATCAAGGGCAAGGCGCCGTGCCTCCCGAAGCTGAATATGTCGATATTGGCCAGCTTTCTGCGAGGAAAAATGCTGCTGATACAGACGCCTATGTTTCCGAAATATTTTACCATAACTAGAAAATGAAAGGCTTCGACCCCAGCCCATCCTGTTTTGCGACAGGTATCATATGAGTGTAACACCAGTGTGGAGTTGTCACACAGTGCATACATTTGGAAAATAGGAAAATCCGGACGATCACTGTAGTTCGAACTTCGTTTTTCCATCAGATCTACAGCAGCTTCAACACTGTTGAGGATGATCATCTTGCGATGAAATACGTGCAAGAGCATAACATCTCCTACAGGACATGCTCAGCTACTCATTGTCGCAAACTTGAACCAATAATCCATACCATATTGCTTCGACCACTTTGAGAATTTATCCTCCGGATTCTCTGAAGGGATACATCGCAAGTGACCAATAAACGGATCGGCGGGAGGTCCAGGAGGAAGAGAGGGCTTTGATCTTGATGCAGATGCGAGCCGTTTGAGCCAAAGGACAATACAAATGATGGCAATCAACCATAAAATGGTGCTCATACTGGGGCTTGAATGCTGGGAGTCTAGTCAGAATCACAAAACTCCACGACACGATCCACATTAATATAATAGCCAGGAATCAAGACCCGAGTAATCAAGGAGAAGTATATATATCAGATGACTAGTCTTATTTATAGGACCAAATTATATGTTGACTATCTGATACCAGTCTGTGCACGTCATTCCAACCATCACCATCTCCCCTCTTGTGGCCGTGATGGCTCCTGGGGGGACCCCTACTCTACCGAACCTCTACCACTAGTATTGTCATGATTTCACCTTCCACAACATTGTCTATTTATGTCTGGCTCATGATTGTTGCAACATGTGTTGGACACATTGTACCAGTCAGGGCTCTTGCTGGTGGAGCTTTTCTTGCTTTTGTCTCCTAGAGAGCAGCATCCAAAATACAGATGGTAGTCTGAAGGATCATACTGAGTTACCACTGCTGTCCAATGCTGAAATATGATTGGGGGAGGGTATAGATAGATAGCAAATACAAACTAATTATCCTACTTATATACTTGGTTAGAACAATAGAAATGTGAAACAAAAGAGAATCACATGCATCATGCAGGCTCACATAAGATCCAAATTCCAACATCCAGGTGGTTTTGTAATCCCCTAATCAAAAACCCAATGGTAGAGCTCCAACATGAGTGGTTTGCCTTTACCATTGTAGAAAGTCACATAGGTTGGGCTTTGATGAAGAATAAAGAATATGCTGTTGATAGAATGAACTGGCTTAGGCTCTTCTCATAAAGCTTTGGCTTAGTAAGAAGTCACCAGTACCTATCTGAAAAGAGGTCTGACTAAAGTACCTATTTTAGTGTCTATTCATAAGTGTTATATGTAAGAAGGATGTCTGGTCACAAGGCATGGGGGGCTAGGGGGAGAATTGAGACATTAGCAGAAGCTGTCAGGTGCCATCCTCCTGATGGGTTGGAGAAGGGGATTCTTGAACCAGGAAAGTTGCACTGTACCCAAATGAGGAGATAGGACAGAAAAATAGATAGGCCTCTGAGTTGAACAGCAAGAGTATGAATTAGAAAGGTACACCAAGTTGAGAACAAAGCTGAGTATACTAGGTAGTCTCTACTAATTTTATATAGGGCAAATGAAGACAGAACAGGATTTTCAGATAGTTTTTGGATAAGTTAGGGCTTAGGAATTGTGTGGGAGAGTTAGTTGATGGTGATAATAACAACATGTACACATAGAGCAAATACACAGTCACCAGCAGTTAATGAGGTGTTATATGATTATGACAGTGCCCTCTCTTTATGGCCATACCCTTGTGGCCATAGAACATGATTTACTCCTTGGCAATTTGCTAGTACATTGATCAGTTGCTTGGAGAGGGTTTCTGGGGATAGTCTCAGTGGAACTCAGCTACAAGTTCCTTTGCATTTTTGAGATCAACTGCTGGTACCCAGGAATATTCCTTGGAGGAACCTTTGTAACCTGTCCACTGTATGTAGTACATTAATGGGTCCTTCTTCCAGCAGTCTAATTTTGAGTCCAGAACTCTCTCTATCTCAAACTCTAGGTTTCCATTAATAACTACTGGTGGTAGTAGCATACTTCCATGATTTGGGATCAGACTGGTATGCATTGGTTCCAGTTGGGAGATATGGAAGACTGGATGGACTGATCTGAGGTGAGCTGGTAGTTTTATGTGATAGAAATGTGTTCCTGGTTGACTGATTACCTCAAATGGACCTAGGAATCATTCTACCAGTTTTTTTGAAGGCTGGGTTGTCTTGATAAATTTTACTAGGATGAATACCAGATCTCCAACATGGATTTTTGGGGCCAGTGAACATTTCTTGTTAGCAGGCAGTTGATATTGACATTGGGCTTCCAAGATGGTAAGTTTGAGTTCAGCCTGGATATCTACTAATCCTTGTAGGTACTTGTTAGCTGCCACTATGTCAAGTAGGGACTTCCAGAGATGGACTACTAGTGAGTTGGCCCTTCCTTCACACATGATTCTGTCCAGAAGAGGTTACACAGCCTGTCTCAGAGTGCAAGGTAAGGGAAATGAGATGGATTCTAGGGGAGTCTACTAGTTTGAGAACAAAACTAGAGTTCTAACAAGGTATGTTGACTTATAACCAGATCCTCTTGGCAAGCTAGTACAAATAGTATAAAACTTAGTATTGAAGATTAACTGAATAATGTGGGAAGGTAGACAAGTTCAGAGGGGAAAGTTATCTTAGGATTTTTTCTTTGTGGTTGAAGGTGAAAAAGATGTATATTTTTTGTGTCATATCACTTTTACTATTGATTATTACATAATTATACCCCCTATTACACAGGTAGCCCAAAGGCTACCCCCACACCTCCTCCTTTCTTTCTAAGATAACGTCCTCGTCATCTACTGTCCTTTCCTCCTCTATTCCTTTCAACTCCTTCCAATCAACAAACTCTGTGATTTCTAGGCATTTTTGAGAGCAAGCTTGATATGAGATAGGACAAAAAGCTGCAAATTTGAGATGCGAGATGGCTCCATCAACCTCTGATAAAATGTATGCACCATTTTGCAGCCGAGTGACAACCACTATAGTGTAGTGAGCTCAAGTTAGGGTTAACTTAAGCGCACACTCTTTATCAGAGTTGACAAAGAGAACTCGTTAGAGTCCTCGCTAATTGATTTAGCTACTTATACGCAAATCGGTATTTACTTGTATTTGTCTACTTGAATTATCCCATGGACTCCTTTTGAGTCATAGTGTCCCGCGCACTTCAAACTATTACATAATAAAAGAAAATGGAAAAGAAATAAAATAATCCGCCACCACAAATGCCCCAGCTTACCTGCCGTTTTATTACATATAGGTCCGAAATAATGAGGTTTACACTTCCAGCCGACATCAGGCTCTATCTTCTTGTTCAAAACTAAGATGAGTTCCCCTGCCTTGAAGTCATAGTCAACAATATGATTGATATTTTTCCTCTCAAATTCTTGTGTGGAAGCATAACGAGTGGCCAGGACATATTCATGGATCTTGGCTCAATCCTCATTGTGTTTCTGGAGCATGTGAGCATAAACCACAAGGAGGTCTGCTGTTGATAGAGGCATAAGGATAGGAGCTATGAGGAAGGTGGCCTCTGTAATGTCAAATGGGAGCAGGGGTTCGATTCCATGTACAATGTAGTACAGTGTCAGTCCAGTCACCTTTCTAGTCATGACACAATCTGCCCAGAATGCATACAGTGCATACTCATGCCATTGTTTGATATTTCCTGCACACATCTTTACTAAACTGTCCCTAATTGTCTGGTGTGTAGTCTCAACGACTCCATTTGCTTGAGAGTTGTAAGCTGAAATCCTAATATGGTGGATGTGATATCAAGTTACAATCCACTCCAGAGCAGCCACAAATGGGGTCCCATTATCTGTAACAATCTCTTCTAGTCCACTCCACTGACAGAGCAATTCCTCAAAGATGAACTGGCCCAGTGTCCTACCAGTTTTGCAAGTCAACACCCTCTATTCTGGCCAACTGGTCAGCAGGTCATGGACCTGAACAAGGTATTTGTACCCCTGTGAAGGTAGCATGTACATTGTGTCGACATAAGCTTTGCGAAAAAGTAGTGCGGGTACTTAGATTGTCGGAGGTAGAATTACATGTTTGAAAGACAGCACCTGGCATTAGTGGCACATTGAAACAATCCATTGTATGTTGGCATCAAGTGTCAGCCACCAGAAACGGTTGCTTAAGGTTTGCTGAGTGGCATAAAAGCCCTTATGACCCAGTTGACCATGTGCCTTGGTTAGCAGCTGGTAACATTTCTTATGCTTTTCTATTACTTGTTGATGTCAACCTTGAAGTTCTTGTCGCCACATCTTGCCATCTTTGAGGAAAAACTTGCTTGCATGCTGAAGAAACTGTTGTTTGACCTTCTCCGTGAGTTTCTCTGGCATTTTCATTGTCTCCAGAAAATTTCTAATCTCCCTTAATTCCTTTTCCCTCCTGCTCATTCCTTCCTCTGCCTTCCTTGACTACATCAGCTCATTCCATCCATTCCACCCCTCGTCCTCCTATCACAAATGGTTACTTACTTGTTTGTGATTGATTGAGTTGTGATATCTCAAGAGCTTAGTAGCAGAGTAGAATAAGCAACAAAAGATGTTGTTAAGTCTAAGGTCTAATCTTCACACTAGAAAGCCTTATATACATAAAATGATGGTCTGTGCACCTGGACAGAGCATCACATGTCTACTGCCTATTGTTCTACATATGGCAGTCCTTTTATGTCTGAAATAGAGATAACCTAACCATAAAAGGAGCAGTCCTTGTTTGTGTTCAAGGATTGATGTGTATCTATGGGTAATAGATCAGTATTATGCCAAACCTTGAGGTCCTTGTATCTCCACAGGATCTTATTGCCCTAAGATCTATTTATGGTCATCAGAAGCATATTGAAGAGAGCTTCCATGTGCATGTAGAAGCAAACGTCCATGTTCAGCGGTTCCCGAGATATCTGCCAATCAGTGTCTGGCACTGATTAACTGATATCTCAATGAGTACTGATTGCTTTGACACATTTTGGGCATTGTTTGAAAGGTCTTCTTAAGGGCTTTCCGACGCATCTTAGACCGTGGGAATCGTG
>Ga0153955_100852_pt1 | contig 9768 bp, 6 predicted proteins | sample TSFL039MetaG_FD_104744 | JGI IMG/M metagenome (GOLD analysis project Ga0153955, IMG submission 104744) | Attine ant fungus gardens microbial communities from Florida, USA - TSFL039 MetaG | ecosystem: Host-associated > Fungi > Mycelium > Unclassified | place: USA: Florida, Wekiwa Springs | collected...
AACGTTGTTACAGGAAGTCGGTTATGACATGACGCGCTATCACGAAGAGTCGTTTGGTGCTACACCAGAGGTCGTGCAGGAGCAGGTCGAACAGGAGGCCGAAGAGGCCGCTGAAATGGCCGACGCGCTGTGCAGTTCAGAACTGCTTAGCGTGGCATTCACCCAAAGCGACAAGAGCGTCAGAATCGCCCCCGGCGAAACCGTGCACGCCGCCGCGGCCAAACTGGGACTGCATATTCCAAAAGCGTGCGGCATGGGCATCTGCGGCACCTGTAAGGTGAAATGCCTGGACGGCGATGTCGAAATGAACCACAACGGCGGCATCACCGATGAGGATGTGGAAGAGGGCTACATTCTGTCGTGCTGCAGCATTCCAAAGAACAATATCATCGTTGAATTTTAATGACGATCCGCATCGCCGTCTGGCGCACGCGCAGCGCGAACACGTTTGCTGTGCAGTGCGCAACGGTGATGCAGCCTGAACAGGGGTAAAGCGCCGTTCACCGCAGCGGATAGACAGCCGCAGCGTCAGTGACAGGGCTTATTCTCCTTCTTGCTGGCCGTCCTCACTCTGCATCGACGCCTCACACCCGCGTAAGGGCCGGCGAACGGGACATATGTCCTGCAAGCGTTCACAAAAGCGCACCAAACAAAAAGCCCGCTCAGGTTTCCCTGAGCGGGCTTTTCTCAATCTGGCTCCTCTGACTGGACTCGAACCAGTGACATACGGATTAACAGTCCGCCGTTCTACCGACTGAACTACAGAGGAATTGTTGGAACGGGGCGAATAGTAGCGGCGTCAGTACGGGATGTCAAAGCACTCTTTAACGGTTTGCGTTCAAGTGCGTGTAAAAGCAGCGCATTGGCGAAGATCTGACGCATTCGCTTGCTTTTCAAACTGCTAACAGGATCTCACTTTAAACCCATTTCCGGGTAGATGTTAGACGCATGTCAAATTTTTGTTATTTGACGATATCAAAACACTTGTTTCAGTGCTTTTATGATAAAAATTTCAAAAAAGTAATTTATGGAATAAATAAACTGTTTACGGCGACAAAATGGAATGTTCTGAGATGTGTCCGCGTCGCCTGTAGCGCATGTTTATGGAAATCATGAAGATAAGAAAAGTGGTGGGGGTATCAGAAAAGCGTCAACGTAGTCGTCTTACCTCAAATTTTCCATTAAAAACGCCAGCGAGGCGGTATGAATGTAAAAAATATTTTTCATTCAACAGGTCAGTCGCTAGCAAGTTAACAAATAAGAAGGGTCCCTATGAACATCAAAAAAACGATTGTTGCTTCACTGTTAGCCTGCATGTTGCCCGCCGCTGCGATGGCGAAAGATATTTCCGTGGGGGTTTCGATGGCGATGTTTGACGATAACTTCCTGACCATTGTGCGTAACGCTATACAAAATGAGATGAAAAAGGATGACGTAAAAGGCCAGATTGAAGATGCCAAAGGCGATGTCGCGCAGCAACTTCAGCAGGTACAAAACTTTATTGGTCAGGGCGTCGACGCCATTATTGTTAACCCGGTGGACACCGACGCGGTGAAACCGATTATCGATCAGGCATCTAAGGCGGGTGTGGCGCTGGTGTTCGTCAACCGCAAACCCCAGGCGCAGTTGGGTGACAAGATGGCGTTTGTGGGTTCTGACTCCGAACTGGCGGGCCGTCTGCAGATGGAAGCGCTGGCAAAAGCCATGAACGGAAAAGGTAACGTGGCTATTTTGCTGGGTGATTTGGCGAACGAATCCACCCGCGAGCGCACCAAAGGGGTGGAAGCGGTCGTGGCGAAATACCCGAATATTAAAGTGGTACAAAAGCAAACGGCGAAATTTAGCCGTAACGATGCGGTGGACGTCGTGAGTAACTGGATGACCGCCGGAGACGATATCAACGCCATCGCGTCAAACAACGACGAAATGGCCATCGGTGCCATTCAGGCGCTGGGTAAAAACGATAAACATATTCTGGTCGCCGGTGTCGATGGTACGCCCGATGCGCTGCAAATGATTAAGAACGGCAAAATGGTCGCCAGCGTGTTCCAGGACGCAAAAGGACAGGGTGAAGGCGCCGTTCAAACGGCGGTTAAGCTCGTCAAAGGTGAGAAAGTGCAAAAGATCGTCGATATCCCGTTCCAGCTGATCACCAAAGACAACTACACCAAATACACCAGCATGAACCAAAAATAAACGTCCTGAACCTGTGGAACGGAGGTGATGTATGACCGCGTTTGCGCTTGAAGCCGAAGGCATCAGCAAGTTCTTTCCGGGCGTGAAGGCACTGGATAATGTGTCGTTACGTGTGCGTCCGGGAACGGTACATGCGTTGATGGGTGAAAATGGCGCGGGCAAATCCACTTTAATGAAATGCCTGATCGGGATGTACCGTCCCGATCAGGGCTCCATTAAAATTAAAGGGGAGCCAGTGCAGTTCAGGGACACCATGGATGCGTTACGTTCCGGTATTTCCATGATTCATCAGGAACTCAACCTGGTGCCGCATATGACCGTCGCAGAGAATATCTGGCTGGGACGGGAGCCGGTGAAGTTTGGTTTTGTCGATCACGCCCGACTGAATGAAGAAACCCAGCAGTTGTTAAGCCGCCTGAACATCAGACTGAAAGCCGATCGGCTGGTGGGCGAACTCAGTATTGCGTCACAGCAGATGGTGGAGATCGCCAAAGCGGTGTCCTGGAACTCGGACATCGTGATCATGGACGAGCCCACCTCCGCCCTGACGGAAACCGAGGTCGCCCATCTGTTTACCATCATTCGTGATCTGCGCGAGCAGGGCAAAGCCATCGTTTATATCAGTCACAAAATGGATGAGATCTTCGCCATTACGGATGAAATCAGCGTGTTCCGCGATGGCAGCTGGGTGGGCAGCGACAGTACCAGCGCATTCACGCGTCAGTCGCTGATTACCAAAATGGTCGGACGTGAGCTGACGCAGCTGTTCCCGAAATTCAATAATGCGATTGGGGAAGAGGTGCTCACCGTTCGTCACCTGAGTTGTCAGGACCGCTTTTCCGACGTCAGCTTTGGCGTGCGCCGTGGGGAAATTCTCGGTGTGGCGGGTCTGGTCGGTGCCGGACGCAGTGAAGTGATGGAAAGCCTGTTTGGCATGGTGCCTTTCGACAGCGGCGAAATCCTGATTGATGGTGTGCCGGTCGCTATTGATTCGCCGTCGGTCGCCATCGAAAAAGGAATGGCGTTTCTGACAGAAGATCGCAAGAAGTCCGGGTTGTTTTTGGTGTTGTCGGTGTTAGAGAACATGAGCATCGTCAACATGCCTGAATACAGCGGTAAAGGCGGTTTTGTCAGTCATGTGAAAATGGCTCAGGACTGCATGGATCAGATCCGCCGTCTGAATATCAAAACCCCCACCATGGACCAAATCATCAATAACCTGAGCGGAGGGAATCAGCAGAAAGTGTTGATTGCCCGCTGGCTGCTGGCTCAACCCAAAATCCTGATTCTTGATGAGCCGACCCGTGGAATTGACGTCGGGGCGAAAGCAGAGATTTACCGTTTGATCAGTGAACTGGCCAACCGTGGAGTTGCCATCATTATGGTGTCGTCAGAGCTGCCGGAAATTCTGGGCATGAGTGACCGTATCATGGTGATGCATGGTGGGCGCATTACCGGCATCCTCGATAAAGACGAGGCCGATCAGGAAACTATTTTGTCGTTAGCATCCGAATGAGGCGCGAAACCACGATGAGTAATATGAAAGCAACGGCCACGCAGGCTCCTCAGCATCAACCCTCTTTTTTTGCGCATTTACGTCAGAAACTGCCAAAAGATACCGGCATTTTTGTCGTGATGGTCGGCATTGCGTTGATTTTCGAAATGTTTGGCTGGTATGTGCGCGATCAGTCTTTTTTGATGAACACCAATCGTCTGATACTTATCGTCCTGCAGGTTGCCATTATCGGCATCATTGCTGTGGGCGTGACCCAGGTCATTATTACCACCGGTATCGATCTGTCCTCCGGGTCGGTTATCGCGCTCACTGCCGTGGTGGCCGCCAGTCTGGCGCAAACTTCAGATACGCTGACCCCGATGTTCCCGTCACTGGTGAACATGCCCGCGGTGGTGCCGATTGGGGCCGGCATTGGGGTAGGGTTATTGTGCGGTCTGATTAACGGCGTATTAATTACCCGTACCGGTATTCCCCCGTTTATTGCCACGCTGGGCATGATGGTGTCGGCCCGTGGACTGGCACAGTATTACACCCAGGGTAACCCTATCAGTTTTCTCTCTGACGGGTTCACCTCGATTGGCCAGGGCGCAATGCCGGTCATTATCTTCCTGGTGGTTGCGCTGGTGTTCCAAATCGCACTGAAACATACCCGCTACGGCAAATACGTGTACGCCATCGGCGGTAATATGACCTCGGCCAAAGTGTCCGGTATCAACGTCAATAAATACCTGATTATTGTCTATACCATCGCAGGCGCGTTGTCCGGCCTGGCGGGCGTGGTACTGGCAGCGCGCGTCAGTAGCGGCCAGTCGAGCATGGGCGTGGGCTATGAGCTGGATGCGATTGCCGCGGCGGTTATCGGCGGCAGCAGCCTGATGGGCGGCGTAGGGCGCATTACCGGCACGCTGATAGGCGCGGTGATACTGGGACTGATTAAAAGCGGCTTTACGTTTGTCGGGGTAGATGCGTATATCCAGGATATCATCAAAGGCATCATCATCGTCGCCGCAGTGACCATCGATATGCGACGCAACCGTGCCAAACGCTGAATACGCTGCCGCCTTGGCGCTGTAACGGCGCTGGCGGCAGGCGCTTATCCCGGTCACATCGTTCACCCTGCGCCCGGGACTAAGCGCCACCGCCGCCTTGCTACATCACAAATGCGTTTGCGTCGTCCCCTTTCGCGATCCTGTTAAAAGAAAAAACAGGGTAGTAAACGTTTCGGTTATTCCTTTTAACTAATGCGTCTTTGCACGTCTGCCGGGCCGTGATAACGCCGCCCCGGCGGTCTGCTAAACCTGTTACGTTTCCCGCCTTTTACGGATAAACCCTGCCCCGGAGAGGTGGGGGGATTTCCCAGTCATCAAGCCTCATCCTCGATGAAGATTGCCTGTTAACCATCCCTGCACGCTGGTCTGTCATGTTGCGCACTATTGCGGTGCAGGGCGACATGAATGGGAAAAGCAGGTCTGGCAGTCGTCCGGGATTACCTCTTTAGAGGTAACAGGAAACGCTTTTTTATCCGACTGTTAGAAAAATTTTCAAAGATATTTTGCAAACTGAATAAACCTGGTCTGCATCTTGCAATTCTCTTATGCAGGCTGGTGAGTAGCGACCAGCCAGACACCTTGACGTAGCGACGGAGGCAAGATGAACTTAAGACGGCTGAAATACTTTGTGAAAATCGTCGATATCGGTAGCCTGACACAGGCAGCAGAAGTGCTGCATATTGCTCAGCCTGCATTGAGCCAGCAGGTTGCTACGCTGGAAGGCGAGCTGGAACAGCAGCTTCTGAACCGGACCAAACGCGGCGTCACACCGACCGAAGCCGGTAAACTGCTTTACAGCCATGCACGCGTCATTCTGCGGCAGTGTGAGCTGGCCCAGTCTGCTGTGATGAATGCCGGTCAGGTGGTGGAGGGGCAGGTGTCAATCGGTCTGGCACCGGGCACGGCGGCATCCGCGTTAACTATGCCGCTTCTGCAAACCGTACGGGAACAGTACCCGGATATCATGATTTACCTGCATGAAAACAGCAGCAGTGCGTTGAATGACAACATCATCAGCGGGCAACTGGATATGGCGGTGCTGTATGACCGCGCCCCCACGGCGGGCATCAACAGCGTGCCCCTGCTGAAAGAAGATCTCTATCTGGTCGGCGCAACCGCCTGCCCTGGCGCCAACGTCGATCTGGCCGAGGTAGCCCAGATGAGCCTGTTTCTGCCGCGTGATTACAGCGCCGTGCGCCAGCGGGTTGATGAGGCTTTCTCACTGCGCCGCCTGAGCGCGCGCATTATTGGCGAGATCGAATCGCTTTCGACGCTCACCGCCGCAATATCCAGCGGGATGGGCGTGACCGTGTTGCCTGAATCGGCGGCCAGAGCGCTGGTTGGTTCAACCCAGGCCTGGATGGCGCGGATCACCAGCCCGACCATCAGCCTGCCGCTGTCACTGAATCTTTCGCACCGCTTGCCGTTATCGCCACCCGCACAGGCCGTTAAAAATATTCTGCTGTCGCTGCTCAACAAGCCACTGACTGAAAAACGCGAACTCACGCTGGTCAGCTAAACACAGCGTTCTGTTTATCCCTCTCAAGCAGGGCGCGTAAAACCGCGCCGCTGCCTTTTCTCCTCTTCCAGGCTGTCCTCTCTGTGCGTCCTGCCGCCGGCTATATGCTTCAAACGCATAAATAAATCTTTTTTATTATTTCAGGTTATCGATAAGCGTTTTTATTATCGAATGATCAGATTGCGTAAAGAGAGGTAAATATTTTGAATTTCCAGCAACTTAAAATTATTCGCGAAGCCGCGCGGCGGGAGTTCAACCTCACGGAGGTCGCCAGCACGCTGTTTACCTCGCAATCAGGCGTCAGCCGTCATATTCGCGATCTGGAGGATGAGCTTGGCGTCGAAATCTTTGTCCGCCGTGGCAAGCGCCTGCTTGGTATGACGGAGCCGGGCAAGGCGCTGCTTACCATCGCCGAACGCATTCTTGATGAAGCCGGTAAAGTGCGTCGCCTGGCCGATGTCTTCACGAACGAATCCAGCGGCATTCTCTCTATCGCCACCACACACACGCAGGCCCGGTACAGCCTGCCGCCGGTCATCAAGTCCTTTCGCCAGCTTTATCCTAATGTCCGGCTTGAACTTAATCAGGGATCGCCGCAGGAAATTGTGAATATGCTACTGGCCGGTGAGGTGGATGTCGGGATTGCCAGTGAAATGCTGGCGAATAATAACAGCCTGGCCGCGTTTCCCTGGTTCAGCTGGCATCATGCACTGTTGGTCCCGCGCGATCATGAACTGGCACAACAGCAGCCGGTCTCACTGAATGCTCTCAGTCAGCATCCGTTAATTACCTACCGGCAGGGCATTACCGGCCGCTCCCGGGTGGACAGCGCGTTTCAGCGCGCCGGCTTAAAGCCGGATATCGTGCTCAGCGCTCAGGATTCCGATGTGGTGCGCACCTATGTCAAACTCGGGCTGGGCGTCGGTATTCTGGCCGATCAGGCCTGTGAAAAAGAGCCGGGCGGAGAGCTGGTCCGGCTGGATGCCACTCACCTGTTCGACGCCAACACCGTCTGGCTGGGCCTGAAACGGGGACAACTGCAGCGCAATTACGTCTGGCAGTTCCTTGAGCTGTGCAACGCGAATCTGTCGCTTGAAGAAATTAAAGCGCAGGCGCTCTCTACGGCAGGCGATGATGAGCCCGTAATCGACTTTCAAATCTGACTCCGCGTTGCGCCCTGACGGCATAAAATTTTTTTTCGGCCGTCATTCGCCATAGCGAACGCTTTCTGGCTGCCAATAACAACATCCTGCGCTTCCCCCAACCGATAAAGTGAAGAGAACTGAAAAAGGGGGATGCGATGTCACGTATACAACTGAAAGATCACACACTACTGCGCCAGCAGGCGCTGTTTGCCGGTGAATGGCAACACGGTTATCAGGGCGCAACGTTCGCCGTTAACGATCCGGCTACGGGCGAAACGCTGGCTAGCGTACCGGCGTTAGGTCGCCAGGAAACGGAGGCGGCGATTGCCTGTGCCGAATCGGTCCGCCATGCATGGGCGGCAACCCCCAATGCCACCCGTGCGGCGCTGTTGGAAAAATGGCATCAGCTTATTCTTGATAACGCTGACGATCTGGCCATCATCATGACGGCCGAACAGGGCAAGCCGCTGGCGGAGGCGCGCGGTGAAGTGCTCTACGGTGCCAGTTTTGTGAAATGGTTTGCGGAAGAAGCGCGTCGGATTTATGGCGACACCATTCCCGCCCCAACGACCGACCGGCGCATTATTGTCCTGAAACAACCGGTTGGCGTCGCGGCAGCGATTACGCCCTGGAATTTCCCCATCGCAATGATTACCCGCAAAGTCGCACCGGCACTGGCGGCAGGCTGCCCGATTATCGTTAAACCGTCTGACCTGACGCCGCTGTCTGCACTGGCACTGGCCTTGCTGGCCGAGCGCGCGGGTTTCCCGGCAGGCGTTTTACAGGTGCTCACCGGCATGCCGACAGACATCGGCGCCGCGCTGACCGAAAGCCGTCTGGTGCGTAAAATCTCGTTCACCGGCTCAACGCGCGTGGGCCAGCTGCTGATGAAGCAGTGCGCTGACAGCATTAAACGCCTGAGTCTGGAGCTGGGCGGCAACGCGCCGCTTATTGTCTTTGACGACGCGGATATCGAGATTGCCGTCGCGGGCGTGATGACCAGCAAATTCCGTAATGCGGGACAAACCTGTGTGTGTGCCAACCGTATTCTGGTGCAGCGTAACATCTATGAACGCTTTGCCGCCCGACTGCTGGACGCGGTGGCGACCCTGAAGGTCGGGGATGGTTTTGCCCCTGGCAGCACTATCGGGCCGTTGATCAATACCTCCGCGGTGGAGAAGGTCAACGGGCACATTGATGATGCGCTGCAAAAAGGCGCAACGCTGTTGACCGGTGGCATCAGCAACGTCCCCGGTACGTGGGTGCAGCCCACCGTGCTGGGACAGGTCACGAGTGAGATGCGCATCGCGCAGGAAGAAACCTTTGGACCGGTGGCTCCGCTGTTTATCTTTGATGATGAAGAACAGGCGCTGGCGATGGCAAATGACACACCCTTTGGCCTCGGCGCTTACTTCTTTACTGAAAATATCCGTCGAGCCTGGCGCGTGGCGGAAGCGCTGGAGTTTGGCATGGTCGGTTTTAATACCGGCGTCATTTCGCTGGAAGTCGCGCCGTTTGGCGGCGTGAAATTATCCGGGATAGGTCGCGAAGGGTCGCGATATGGCATTGACGAATATCTGGAGCAAAAAACATTTCACATGGGCAGCCTGTAATTTAACTTTTAATTTCTGATATTCCTCGCCAGCATGAACGTTATGCTGGCGTTTTTTTTGTGCGCCAGATCGACGTTTTATCCGTATTCTCCTTTTTAGTGCAAGTTTCATGCGCATTGCACCAAAGCAATGCGGCTTTTTTGTGAAGTAAATCATCTGTTTAACCCTTCGGCAATTCCGCAATAAATCCTTCACGAATACGGCACAAAAATTTTTTTGGGCGGTTTTAAACGCATTTTTATTTTTTTAACGGCTGGCATACTTTCTGCATTACCTAATAAAGCGTGCCGAAAAGCATTGCCAGAAATTAATTCATCCAGCGTGTGATGGGTGTAAAAAATAAGGATTCTTTCATGTTGAGTTTCGACCCGGAAAGCGTGCAACTCCCGCCTGGTCACTATATTGGCGGAAAACATGTACAGACCCAGGGCGACGCTTTTGCCGTTAAACGCCCGTCTGATGGCAAGGTGTTTGCCACGCTGCGCGAAGCCCAGGCAGAGGATGTTGACCATGCCGTCATGACGGCACATCAGGCATTGAAAACCAGCGGCTGGTCAGGATGTGCACCGCGTGAACGTGGTCGGGTATTGCGCCGCTGGGCAGACTTAATCGAACAGGATCCCCTGCTGGCGCAGCTTGAAGCCCTTGGCTCAACCCGTCCGATTACCGATGTCGTGCAACATGAAATTCCCTTTACTGCCGAAGCCATTCGCTTCTATGCCGAGTGCGC
>Ga0153955_100855_pt1 | contig 9711 bp, 5 predicted proteins | sample TSFL039MetaG_FD_104744 | JGI IMG/M metagenome (GOLD analysis project Ga0153955, IMG submission 104744) | Attine ant fungus gardens microbial communities from Florida, USA - TSFL039 MetaG | ecosystem: Host-associated > Fungi > Mycelium > Unclassified | place: USA: Florida, Wekiwa Springs | collected...
TACACGTTCTGTGGAAATGCCTGCCAAGATTGCGGCAAGCTAGAATGTAGGGGGAGGAACAGTCGGAGACCTGACAAGAAGTGCTCGGAAGGTTGGGCTTGAGATCTGCTGTATATCTTTCATCGGTTTGCTTTCAACTCGGTTTTCTCCTGCATCCAATTATATCGTTATTCTATACGACCCAATGACAACATGATGTTGTCGATCCATTGTGTAAATGATATCATTTATAGTGAAGGATAGCCAGTGGGTCCATGCTACAAGGCGAAGACTACTGATGACATACGAAGACTGACCGAGGCAATGACGCAGTGCCATCAACTCTCCTCGTTTGTAGGTTCGACAGATACCTTGCTAATGCTTGAGTTTTCCTTAGAGAATATTTCGATTGATTTTTCTATCATGACCCATGACCTAGTCCTCCCCTCAGAGTCAGTGACTCGATTGCAAGAAACTCAGTGAATTAAATTAATCTTATTCTGAATAATGTGAATCAAAGGTGTAAATGAGATAATCAAAAAGGGAGTTACTAGAAGTGAGAGAGTCAAATCGTATGAGTATCAAAGCTGACAAAAGATATTGCCACAGCCACCTCTAACATTCTGAGAAAATAAAGATAAATTGGAAGCCATGAATGGCATGATATTGTAAGTTGGTCGCAGGATGTCAAGGTAGATGATGCTCAGAATCATGCTTACATATCCAATGAAGGCAAAAGAGGATATTCAAAGGGACAGATACAGAGTGTAGTCATGAGAAATTCAAAGCTAGATTACGATATTCAATTAGATCGCAGAGACAGAACAGGTGAACAATCCAAACGTACTTTATTGTTCGTTCTCAGCAGTTTCCGCCTCGACTTCGAATTCGACTTCATCATCGATGGTGGCCTCTTGATACTAAGAAGATGATTAGCACCTGTACGACAACATAGTTTGTATGAAGATGTTACCTGTTGATATTCGGCACTAAGATATGATTGAGATTCCAGAAACAACCATGCAGGCAGAAAGACTCACATTAAGTCATATGTATTACTCTCTGCCTCAGCAAATTCCATCACATCCATTCCTTCTTCAGTGTACCTAAGCCAGTTGATTAGTGAAGAGGAGATAAATCAGTGAGAGTGGACGGACCAATGTAGAAAAGCGCGGCGCTTGAACATTGCAGTGAACTTGAAAGTAGTGGAATTAGTTGGAAATCTTGAACATGAAATGACAAGTCGGCTTACTGTCTCGAGAGTGCGCGTGAAGATCTCCTGGATGGATGTAGAATTTGCAAGAGCAGTTGCAGCCTACATTTTGCTGGTCTTCAAATTGTATCTCGGATATAGATAGATAGCGTACAAGTTTCTGGTCAACAGGAGGTACTGTGACCAGTGAGATTGAAACATTATCCGGGATCCACCTAGTCAGGCTGTCACCTATGATTCATGACACAGGAAGAAGGTTCGCGCACTCAACAAATAAGTGGGAATTCTTGTGCTGCAAATCGTACACGGAGGCCTGTTGTCCATATGTGAGTACTAGAGTGTCCTACAAAACACATATCGCTAGAACCTACGTCTGCCTGGATTATGGTTGAAACTATAAATATCAGGAGAGGGGAAGGTCACGTACCTCCCCAGACGAGATTTGGCCACGGAAGATGGTTGTGGCAGCTAGATATCGACTAGAACCAGCATCAGCATTCCGAAAGGTAGTTCTTGGGTCGTTCTTGGGTCTCATACACACCCAGTATCGGGATGACATGCAGCCAATAAGTTTTTGCGAGTGAAAAGCCTAAAAGACAATGAGGTAATAGATAAGCACAGAGAAGGCAACGCACGCTTTAGTCAATTCGGATACCACATTACTCTCATAAGTCGAAGCGTCCTGGTTTTGAAAAGGTGCATAGCTGGGCATAAGGAAGTGAAGCTAGAAAAAGCTCCATTTTCCGAAATGAGTGGGTACATAGGAATTTAGGGCGTACTCGAGGAAATGGTATTAAGTTCATACAAAGCTTTCGTAGATCTCTGGTCAGGAATGTAAGAATAGACCTCATGTTTCGAATAGAAGCCCACCCATTCAGTTGTCCAGGGAAGCGCAGGCTCGTGCTCACGCCACACAGCACGCGCGAAATCAACTGACAAAAGGTGAGATGGCGATTACAAGAACCAATAGGTACATACATTGTTGAGGTTCTCAAATGAGGGGTTCTGAATTTTGAGAGTATATTGGGAAATGTCAAAACTTTGAGATATGTTAAGGGAGATCCGTCCGGATGGGAACAGAGCACTTTACAGAGCTTCATTATCGATGCAAACAGTGAGATCACCGTTGTCAACAAGTTGGTTGACGGAAAGTAATGCATTGTAGGGCTGACTTGAGTAAATAACGGCGAATAGAAGGGGAAAAGAGTACTGGTCTCACCTCGACAACCGTCTCGGAGACCTGCATCAAGTTCATCAGAATATGGGTGACAGTCGCCTCAAAAAGTCAACGTACCTTTGGAGACGGTAGGATCGAGAATGTAGCCAGTATTCGATCAGGATACTCCTGTTATGGTTTCAGACAACTGCTCGAACCATAGTTAAAACCAAGTATTACCTCGCGTAACTTTGAAAGTAATAAACTTCCCAGACCTGAACCAGTTCCACCACCAAGAGAGTGGAGAACTTGGAAACCTTGCAATGCTTCACAAGGCTCAACTTGTTTCCGGACAATATCCTGACTAGAATTAGCACTATGCAGTTTTATCTAGGCTCATCACCTACCAAGCATAGGTCAATGAGCTCAGCACCTGACAACCATGATTGAGTCCTCTGCCACAAGTACAATAAATCGCGTACCTTCAGTATAGTCTGGAGCAGTCAGGGCATCAACAGTGGCGATTTACCGTAAGACGTTGACATTACTCACACCCCTTGGCCCAATTATTTCCAGCACCAGACTCAGCAGTCAGATAAGTATCAGGACGGAACAATCCACCCAGAGGTCCGCTCTTGATCTACGTTTTTATCTCTCTCATCAGTGGTCAAAGCACACAAGCTATTTTGTCTTACTCTGTTGCAAACGCCCGATTCTAAATCAATTTGCACACTCCGCGGGACATAACGCATTTCATTTTGATATTGGACTTCATTGAAGTATACACCGGTCTATATCCTATGATGCATCATTTTTCATTTGAGGAGGGCAGAAAGACGACTGTACATGTTGCAGTTGCAAGGGATCATTGCCATGATAATGCTTTGAGATGATCAATCAGAAAAAAGCCAGAGTTCCTAGACTTAGAAGTACATACGCCCGACATATCTAGACCGTGCTCGGCTAGGAGCATTTCCCAGAAACTTTCGCCAGCCTGCCCAAGAATTGAACTTATTTATTGGACCATCGATAGAAAAGGGAGTACCTGATTCCCAGCTTGGCCGGCCTAGCGACAGTCAACATAGCGTATCATGGCATGGTTCAAGAAGCCGGCACACCTGGATATTTACAATTTCCCGCGATTGAGGCATACTGAAGGATAGCAGAGGAAAACAGCCAACGCATAACTTTACAGCACGGCAAATACCGAGCCGACACACCACATATATATAATCGGCCACACAACAACCCAGGACCAATCCTTGGCAATCAAATATTAAATCGCAAGTCTGCAGGATTATACTATAGTCAGTTTACAATCTGATTGCTGCTGTGGGTATTCTACGGGACTGTCACCTGGGGATGATAGTCTCACACTACCGCACCCGACTCCTCAGTGCCATTGTGTTGATGATATTAAGATAGTGTAACAGCAAATACCTTGTCTTGCAAATGAGCATGCCATCTAGATATATATACAAGAACTAACAGCCATATAAAGGAGTAGAAGGAACACAAATCCTTATGCCCAAGGATTCTCGTATGCTGGGAGGTTATTTTGTGATATATGAGCGTAGGCTGGAGGTGTTCGAGCCCGGGCGACAACTCCCTCTGGATTATCCGGCTCCCATGTTTCAGGTTCGGATGAACCACCTCTAACCTGAACCCTGTCTGGAACTTGGTTTCCGAGCTCCATTCTCCTCCAATCTACATCTACCTCGCCCTGGCCTTCGGTGGATTCCTCATTAAGTTGAGCCTCAAATCCGCGCCGATATGCTCTTCTCGACCCCAGACTATGCATTGCAGGTTCACCCTTCTTCCTCTCTCTTGTCCGCTCCTTTTCAGCTGCCTTGTTATCCTCAACGACAAGATCGACAGCATCTGGCGATAGCGTAGGCGGAGTATGCGGAGAGTTTGCTGAGGTACTGCGGCCCGAGTACAAGGTCTGAGAGCTATCCGCTACAACCCGTTCACGGTTGATGACGTATGAGTTGCTGCTAGTGCTGCTGTCATTTTGTGTCTGCCGTGAACTAATTCCAACAGTACCGTAGCCTCGCCTCATCCCACCCCGGATCGGAGAAAACCAAGCTCCTCTTTCATCCCTAAGCACTCGCTCTTCTTCTGACCATATAATTTCTCTTGCTTTCTCCGAACTGACATCGATGCAAGGATAGTTGTAGTCACCAAAAAGGTACTTCTTGCTGTGTTCATACAACTCTTCAATTGCATTGTCCAGGTCTCCAAATGGTAACTCATATCCATCTTCGGCAGTATCAACTTCGCTCTCCCAGATATCATGCTGCTCCTCGCCTAATCGCATGTCGGGTGCTAGATGCACAACGCTACTTGCCTGCTCAGAAAGGAGTGGTGCATGAATTTCTTCTGTTTGATCACGACCCGCAACCCGCTCTATGGCGCGATTGACAACTCTTTCTCCACGGCCAGGGGGACCGGCTATCGGTTTTGGAAGCCAGTATTTTCGTTCACCACCTCTGCTGTAGCGGAGACCAGCACGGATGCGGTGCTCACGCCCAATACCTTGGTGCATGAGACCTTCCGCAGGTTCGAATTCGCGATAGTTCATCCCCTCACCCAGGAAGGTTGTTTTACTATCCTCGATGACATCCCGCAAGCCAAAGGCATCGCGGAATGCATAGTAGAAGGGCATACGGGCAACAAACGAGATCCCAGGATCGATAAAATCCTTATAAGAGAAGGCATAGTTGTGTGCGATCGCAAAGAATGGCATCTCAAGGCAAATCAAGGTATCATTGAGCCCAACAGAGATGTGTTCGGCGTCCTTGTAAGGTCCGAGACGTGTTGTGACATGAGCAGCTACAAGAATTGAAATCCCAATGGACTGCCAGAATGAGAAGAACAAGATTCCCTTGACGCAGAGAAACTTAGGTACTGGCCTATAGAGAAATCAGTCACATGGGACAAGCAACAGATACGTCAAACTCACCTAAAAGGCTTCAGATCGTCATTAACACAGACCCAGAACATGGCCAGACAATACAACGCTAGACAGATGCTGAGATTATACACGATACTGACGTAGAGATACCCCGATTTCGCCCGGAAGTCACCATCATTGTATTTGCCTGATGCCTTCAAAATCAAAGTTGCCGCAGCAAGAATAGGCTTGACTTGAACATATTCTACGCACCCGATCAGCTTCAGTGATCTTTCAAGTAGTGAAGAACTAACGTAATATTCCTCTCTTTAGGAATAAGAAAGTGTGCGGATCACTGACATCAATTTCCCGCTTGAATATACTGACAGGAAAGGCATGTTGTTTGGGTGGACGTCCATGTAGCATGATAAGAAGTGAACGCTCTCCTCCAAGATAACCCAATAATAACTCAAAAAAACAATAAATCACGAAAGCCTAAGATACGAGATCTGTCAGTGGCATATGGCAAGACAGCGAGGGAGGATGCCAATCCAACCACGCAATTCAGGGAAGATGTATGAGCCTGAAAGCATGTTCCAGCTTCCATGAAATGTTGAAATAGTCGGATGCTGAATGAATAGATACTCACTTCATAGATATCTCGAATTGCGTCGATTACGAAAGCTGCCTCCAATGAAAAAAGGGATACTAGGGATGAGATGGCATATAGGGGTACCATGACCATGATCCTCACAACCATTCTAAGTAGTCCTGAGTAAGATACTCTTATTATTAATAGCTTTGAGGGCCTACCTTTGGAGGACAGGCTTGCGGTAGCTTTTGAGCTGAAGAAGAATGGACATTGTTGAAACCAAGACAGCCACCAAGGTAGAAATCCCAGAGAGAAGAAGGACAGCAGTTGGGAGGCGGGAGCCCGAGCCCGAGCCCACATTGGCTGTTGTTGTCATAGCAGACTCGAGACCTTGTTTGCGGTGACGCAGGGTGGGCCCAACTGACACCTGCTGATGTAATAAAAATTAGGCTACAAAACAATATCTGGTGCCTGATTTAAAAGACAACTTCTGGTGCTAATGAGCACTCGGAGAATGACAGATTTCAGGCTATGTTGAGTAATGTAGACATCATATTAGACTCCACAGAAGTCGTTTTAGAAAGTACATTGCCATACATGACGACTTGAGACGCCTGGCGATAGCAGTTGGCTGGTCTGTGAATATCCAAGCTTTCACATGCTTTGCTGGCTCCTGGTTATTATTCAATGCTCGACAAAATGCGTGAAACTTCGGGTCCTGACCAACCACAGGGATCCACTTGAGCAAATAATTTGCAGCGGGTTATGGCAGACAAGAAACGACAGACAAGGGAGTATCTCGAGACGATACAAGTCAGAGCTGAGTGTTAGATAAAACACTCGAGTTCATCTTACGATCAGTCTACTTGTAGGATAGTGGGCAAACAAAAAAATATACCGACTACGTCGATCGCTGTGTTCGTAACATGGATCCATCTCTATCACAGAAACTTACTACGCTATACATTGGTAAGCAAACCGTCAAATGACGTCGCGCCCAGATCTGGCTTTGTGCTTACTGTCGGGCAATAGCCTGCTGAAACCGATGCCGCAGATAACAATAGTATAAACGACCACGTAAACCAAATGACCACCAAAGACCTGTTTTTCGATAGAGAACGAGAACAAAGAAGTGGCAAAACTTGGAGCAAACGTGCGCATGGCACAGCCAGCCAACTGTACAATGCCATTGATGGATCCAATCAATTTCTTTGGAGCCGTTTCAGCGATAACAACTTGAGTCGAGGCTTGACAAAGGAAATCAGTGGGGGTCTATGCACAAGATATGAGTGATAAACACGAACCATAGCACATAGTCGAGAAAAATGCAAAAAATAGCTGAATAATCATAAATACACCAGATCCAAACCCAACACCCCCATTCTGGCGCGCAAAGTAGGTTGAAAAAGGGAATGTTAGGAAGCATGCGAGATAGCAGACGTATCCGAATCTGTAGACTCTGGCTCCTCCACACTTCCTGATGAGCTTGCCAACCAGGTTCATCTGAACGATGGCATTGCAGAAGCTCCAAATACTCATGATCAAACCGATGTAGTAAGGGGTAAGGCCTAGCCCGCCAATTTCGACAGATGTAGAGTAAATTAATGGCACAAGGACATATTGACATCTCTCTGCGAAGGCAAGAAAGAGGTAGTTGACAAGAATAAACTGCATTTCTCTTGATTTGAGGACGGAACGCAAAGTGACTACTTCTTCAGCAGGATCAACAGGGTTCTTGAGCAAGTCCGTGGTGGTTTTAGTTGGTGACCCCGTCGATGTTGCCGTTCCATAGTTCGGGGCATCGCTGTGGTTTAGGAGACTGTCTGAGGCACTAGCTTCCGAGTCCCGTCCTATCGCATTGTTAGGATTGTTGGTAGAATCTTTTGTGACCCGACGGAAGGATGGGTGTGACTGATTATAAACAGGTATCAGGACCCGGTCTCTTGAACAATGTAAATACTACCTCCTTCAACCCAATAGTCCCTATGATAAACGCGGACAAGGATATGATCGCTGCAGCGAGGCATGGCAGGAGAAACGGATGCTCTATGAAGAGAGAAATATTTCCAAAAACATTCGGCCATCTTTTGGTCGGGTTGCTCAACATGCCGCCCATTAGCGGACTTCGAAAAGTATGAGTATCATTACAGCCGAGTATCCAGATGGTTACGCGTACCCGATCGTGACTCCAGAAGTCCACATGAGGGGCATCATTGCAAGAGCATCACCAATGTTGGTATGGTCAGTTATCTGGAAAATAATGTCAAATTCGCCCAGGAAGACAAAAATGATTTCACCTCCATCATGACAGTTTTCGATACACCTACACACCTGTCAGTTCATTCTTCAGATATATATAAAGGTTGACTTACCAATACTGCCATTGAAAATGCCTTGTACGCCCCGTGACAACACGAGTCGCCAGAAGGATGCGGAGGACCCGAAACTGAACATAGAGAGAGCAAGACCCAACGGTCCAAGCAGTAGGATTGGTTTTCTCCCAACGCGGTCTGATAACCACCCCCATTGGAAGACTGTGACAGCCTCGGCAAAGTAAAAGGCCGATTCCTAACATCGTATGAAACTAATTTGTATACTGACCTACAAAGAAAAGAGACTTACGATGATACCAGCATAATAACCTGTTTTTCTTTCATCCCCTTGAGTAATACCAGTGTCTCGGACAAATTGGTTGACGAAAGGGTATATGACAACAGAACCCATAGGCTCCGAGAACTGGATAAGAAGGACAAGGAAGAGTTGAAGTTTCGGTAATGGTGTCCGTACTTCTGAGCCCTCGATAGCAGTTGGCTCAGGCTCACTTTGAGTGATATCAGAAGACTTCGCTGGCCCACAATGCTCTATTTCCTGGTCCATGCGAGCATCTGTATCATCCATTTTGATAGTGTGAAGGGGACCAGGTTAGAAAAGTCCCTGTAGTGAATCGGGAGGGGGAATCAAGGCTCTATCCATTCAGAAGGACTTTATAAAGGAGGTTAGATTCGAAAAGGACATGCCGTGACCTTCTCCGGTGGCAACCAATTTGGCTAGGAAGAAGAGGGCGCTTCGCGCTCACCGAAATGGACACTAATTGAAGAAACTCAGTTACCTTACTGAAATGCTCTGATTCATCGAGTTCCACTTCTCTGAGCTCAACGAAAAGACAAAAATGCCTGGATTACAACTTCCAAATATCAAGCCAAGAGTCTTGATCTCATGACCCAATGTCAGGTTCTGCTCTGGACTTAGGACACTGCAACTGACCCACTAGGTATCACCCCGGAAGTATATCAGGTGTCAGAAGTAATTTTATCACTAAGAGTTCAATGACTAAGCATACAACCCTTCAGGTGTGGTGTTACAACCTGCCCGATCAGCCAAGTGTCAGTGAATGAACTTGAACAGACCTCGCAAAATTCGAAGACTCGACAAACCCCTACTGTTAGGAGATTAAGTTGCTAAGTGCAGTCCATATTTCACTGCCAACGAGCGATCAATTGATTTCCAGATGGGCGCAAAGAATCTTGGTACAGCGCAAACAGTGGATCGCGCAGGGTCACAGTCCATCAATTGACCACGAGAATGTAAGAATTGGTTTTCTTGACAGGGTTGTAGAGACCCACGGAACGAAATGGGCATTTTGTAAGATGAGCTGGCTGCAAGGAATCCCAAGGTTCCTGTTAGTTTCTCTCTCGAGAAACTGCATTTTTCGTCCTATAAGTATAGTGGACTGGCTTTGGCAGATAACCATATGACTGTATTTGGGAAAGATGTGCACATATTGGCACATCAAACAGGTACCAAATAGATTTGTACCAGGTACATATAGGCAAATTCATTTGGCATGATGTACAAGCATTGGATTTCTACAACCA
>Ga0153955_100858_pt1 | contig 9682 bp, 10 predicted proteins | sample TSFL039MetaG_FD_104744 | JGI IMG/M metagenome (GOLD analysis project Ga0153955, IMG submission 104744) | Attine ant fungus gardens microbial communities from Florida, USA - TSFL039 MetaG | ecosystem: Host-associated > Fungi > Mycelium > Unclassified | place: USA: Florida, Wekiwa Springs...
AGCTGCCAATGCAGATTTCCCAACACCAGGAGATCCTCTGATCCAAATCACATTGTGGTCATCAACGCTCTTGATCTCGTTTTCGATCTCTTGTAAGAGGGTGGTGCGGGTGCCTTCCATACACGGTTTGTGGAGGGTGAGCCTATTTACCCCAAAGACGCGCACTAAGTCATCCAGCTCCTTTTGTTCAGCGATTACTTTCATATTTTCTGATGCGAAGTTATGCATCACATGGATTCCTAAACAGAAAACGCAGATAACACACCTTGAACATTTGAAACACCATCCGCAATGGCGGCTGAAATCACGATTCAGATGAGTCAAACGATGAACATAGACACAGAGGCCAGACCTTGTCTTATTCGGACCTCGACCATCAGATCTACCACAAATCTTTCCTTAAATCCATCCAGCTTCTTCCGTAATTGAACAGCTTTGTCCTTATGAGGGACAACAAGGATGTGCTTGGCTGCGACCAACGGCTCAGTCGTGACTCCATCTCACACAACTGAATACACACCTGACCAACTTTCGAGCCACTGCTCAATAAAATCCAACACTTCTTCCATCATTCGGGGAAATCCATCAATAGTAACACGCAGTTGGTCAGATTTGGGAACTTCCTTGAGCCTGTCCAGCTGGCCAGCTAGGATACTCATGCTCTCTGCGAGGTCCTGCATTGCTTCATGAGATTCTTTTTGAGCCTCAAAATGCTACAAAACCGATCAGTGATTTTATTTACGTTGAAAAGGGAAGTGGCCGACTTTGTATACAACTTCAATGCATTTGACCATTGTTCGAGCCGTAGAATTGAGCTGTTTCAAGTCAGATGACATGCACACATGTTAGGCAATGAGCTATCACCCCACTGATGACCTTGCCAAACTCGATAAGCATTCCAACACCAGCGTTCGCAAGATCAAGATGACTTAAAACTGGTTTGAAGGATTTTAAGTTTTCCGCTGTGCTTTTGATTTGTGCATCGAGAGTGCGTAAATCACTGCCGTAAGCCTACGACTCCATTTGAGTAGGGAATCTACAGTGATCATATGCATACCTCGGTAACGATCCAAAACTGTAATCCTGAAATAGGACCAGTGAAATCCACCTTGAAGTTCGCTAAGGTGCCTTGAGTAAATAGAAAGTGATCGACGCAAAGATCAACTTACAATTCGTTTCTCGCTGTGCTTCGGAGGCCAGGTGTTCCCATAAATCGTCGAATTCAATGCTGGCTTTACACAGTAAATCATTCGGTGAGATACGCTGCGACCTGAAAATTCTCGGCCGTCGAAAATGCTTGTGTATTTCAATATTCAAGTTACTCCCTTCGTGGAAAATCCTACACCACGTGAGTGTGTAGGACTGCATGGACTCAATCTCCACTTACAATCCACTCTGGGTAAGCTTCAAATGCTGTTTGATCCTGATATTGGTCCCGAGTTTTGTTTTAAGACTTTGAAGGGGACTATCTGCCTTGTCAGCGTATTTGACAACGAGTGGTTGTTGAAATTCATCCTTGAGCTCTCCGATGAATTCTGGGAGGTAATGAAGTTGTGTACTGATCAATGGAGCCGATGGGACAATGTGACACTCACCAAGGACTCGGATGACTCGTACCATAGTAGCTTTTCCCATTGTCTCAAGTGTATGAGAAGCGATACTGTGCACGTAGGACATATATCAAATGGACAAGACACAGGCGCTCCTGCCCCGTGACTGCAAACTTGATCTAGGCATGTCAACACACGGTGAAGTTGCAGAGTCACAAATGCCCCAGCTTGGACATGATCTCCAGTTACAACTGGTTAAGTCACTACACCCGCTATAAAAAGCACTGTTGGATTACCTCCTTTGCAGGGAGACCTCATGCCTTTAGGTGAATATTTTCCCGTCACTGTCCTATACTCGATTCATGTTCCTGTCCATGAGCACTATGAAAGGAAAGGAGCGCCAGTTTCTGTATCAACTGCAAGTGCGAGAGCTGTGGCTGCTAAATTGGCATAGAAAGGAAGGGGTACAATGGACAATTCATTTGACAATGACATGACCATATGTAAACTCATCTAAATAACGGCAAAGACATTGATGTCGACAAGGCATTGCCATCACTAGCGACATACCTCCAATCTTCTGTTTAGCTGGCCCTACAAGAAACGGACCCAATTGCAGACACGGATCACATGAACCAGGGTCACCATGTCCGAATAAGCTACCTGTTACTACAACTTTGGCATTGGCAGGATCTTGCAATTTTCACATGCACGTGTTCTTGAGACATCACTTGTCGAGGATATGTCTGGCACCCGATGGCGACCGTTGTCATCATGCCTTCTCCAATACTCAGACCCACTACCATTGACCTCAATCCTCCTAGCATAGCAAGGGCAGTCACAGTATTTAACATTTCTTAACTATTTAATCATTCCATATACCATTCTGCTTAGCGTCTTTTAAAGATCAGTGGCGATCGTTTGGGTCTGTTGATACATCAGCATTCAGCTAACTCTTGCACAGGATCTACGTACGAAAGAGTGATAATCTGTTGAGGATCCAAGATCCGAGACTTGCACTCTTCAAATGTCTCATGCTTGAATTGAGGCTCATCTTGAATTTCAATCTTGTAATGGCTGATCAGGGATGTTATAGCTGCTACAACCTCTGTTTCGTTGAACCTGGCCCGATAGCATGTTTACTTGATATCAGAATCAAAATTGAATTCAGAATCATACTTTCTTCCAAGGCAAACTCTTGGTCCTGATGACATGCTAGGTTTCAATGTCGATCTTATCATGACATAGAAACCTGTGCTCACCAATAGAAAAGGCCAAAAGGGCGTCTTTGTTGTAATTGCCCAAGAATCTCTCCGGGATGAACTCGTCGGGTTTTTCCCAATATCTCGCTAGAACCACGAATCAATGCTACCCTCAATCTTGATTGAAAATCACTCACGGTTCCTCTGTACACCTGGAAAATGTGCCGTAATATGACATCCTTTTGGAATCGGTATTCGCTTCGTCTCATTGTTGAATGAGTTTCCTACAGTAATACAAGTAGCCTCTGGTGCCACCTTGGTCACTGATAACACCTACGAATATGATGATACCAGATTCAGCAGAATAAAGAGACCTTACTATAGGAAACAGCCTAAGTGTTTCATTATAGACACTGATTTGAAATTATTAGCCAAGTCTACAAGTCAACATTGTTCACGTACGCCATAACATATGTCAAATTGGGTATGTCCTCGTACGACTAAAATAAACGATGATGTCAACCACTCATACTTGATCTGTACAGGCGTGCTCACGGGCTGACGTCCATCAGGAATGATTTGCTTGATATGATGAAACAATTTCTCTTGGATATCCGGGTAAAGAGCCAACAAAGCGAAAGTAAATGCAAGGGCGTGTGCAGTCGTCTGGAACGACGTGGTCAGACAGACTTTTCAGAAATGCTGAGTGACCAACCTCGTGCCCAGCCACCAAGAAAATAAAGACATTTCCTATAGATGTCCTCAGCTCGGATGACCCCAAGTCATTAGTTACGAACCCATGAGTTCTTGGTCCGTAAGCGCACTCATATCATCTTCTCCTTTGTTGGCCTGAATTAGACTGCTGAATAGATCGTGCTTGTCTTGAGTATCAGCCGATTGGCGATCCTTGATCATTTCTCGCATATAATCCTGGAGAAGACATCCACTAAGCCAAGTACAATGCCGTCCAACTCTATACTCACACCAAGCTCATTTTTGGCCTGTCGAATTTGCTTCAATCTCGGATGAGGTATCGCTTTCATCCACCAAGGAAGAGCAAAGCTCAAGAAAAGATTCTCTGTAGTGTTGTGTAAAGCCTCCCGGAATGTCAATTGATGGTGTCCTGGCTTGAGACTACGGTCATCCTCCCAGCTGACCTTCTGGCCGAAACCTAAACTTCCTATCTGCTACATTTATAGGAAAGGGTCAGAATATACTCACCTGCAGCTCCGATAACGAGCATGGCGAGCTTTAGGATCACCCAGATGAGTCAAAACACCAGTGGGTTGTTCACTCATCGATCGCTCACCGGCAAGGTTATATCGACAACATGACCGACCACTGCATCTTGATTGTTCCATACATTCTCCATCAAGTCATCCATGATCCGCAACGTTTCTTCCCACACCAATCGGTTGTTTTTCTAAAGACAAATCATGGGGCCTTATGTTGATAGCAGATACATGGCAGGGCTGACCTCGGAAAATGCTGGATTTGATATCTTTCGATACTTTTTCCACAGCTCCCCATTGGCGGACACGATATGTCTACCATAGATATTCATGGTATCGTAGATTTCGAGAGGTTTTAGAAAGTGTCTGGAAAAATCCTGCGATTATTGGTTACCTTCTCCTAACGGAAATGGAAAGCCAACCTTTATAGCTTCAACATCGGCCACATAAATGGTATGCATCAGATTTGGCCAGAAAGTTATCTAGAGGGTAAACATGTTGGGTAACACTAGCAGAAGGAAAAAGTTGGAAACACACTGAAAGATAGGCATCCCATCCGACATTCTCGAAAACTGGTAAATGTCAAGGGGCTCACAGTCAGATACGACGTGGGTCCACCTACCTTTCCAATTCTCTTTGAATGGATGGAGTTCACCAAGATTTATCCCAGGGATTTCGGGAAGAAGAAAATGAAGGATACTTGGAAAGCCGATCAGCGTCCGGTGACCTCGAAGGTAGCTATAATGATTGTCAGGATTTGACTGGAAGCCTAGGAAGCAGATAGAATTCTAACTCTACCGAGCGGAGAATCCTCAGCGCGCCAACAATCCTGTGAAGAGCAAAAGCTAGGCCAATGGTGGCAACAAGGAGCAAAGGAGACACCATGTTTGAAAGTTTATGAGCGCTCCATTATTTCTTTCCAAGATATAGGATCTGAAACATAATAGTAGTCACGTAAACGGCCCGTTTCTCAGATGTCCGAGCATTCTATATCTCACGGTGAACACTCGGGTTACCTTCTATTGTCATTGGCTGTGTCACATTGTATGCGATGATCCTTAAATACACCAGCCGTGCTGAAAAAGGTTCGTGTTCATGATTCTAATCTACGTACACAATACCTGGGAATAACTGTCATACAGTGGAGGCGAAATTCCAAGAAAAACATCATATGAATCAGGTGGGGCAGAGAAACTTGACTGGGAAAATTATTTTTGTTTGTCTTGTCAAGAAAAATAGTTCAAGTATTTTCTTGAAGTATAAATCTCATTGATATGAATTGTTTTATAGATGTAGAAATAACAGACCCAGGTCAGTGTTGTAATTTCTCTCTTGTATACTAGATATTATTCTATCTTTTTGTTGTAGACACACATATAGATAATTTGTACTTCTCAAGTTTTTATGACTTGATTTGAATTGTACATACAGTTAGAGCCTTTAAGCTCATTCTAGATACTCAAGCGCAGATTATGTTTGAGAATGCCAGCAAATAGTAATATAACCAATGTTAAAAGGACATTTAAGAGAAAAATAAACAGTTATCACTATGCCCTTTAGTTAACAGTCACTACATTCTGCCATATTAGGTGATTTGAGTATATAGGTGTCAAAGTATGATACATTCTTCATCTTGTCATCTTTATTCCACTTAATGACATCTCTATTTTTCTATATCACTTGTTACAAACTTCATTTGGCCATAACTCCATAGATACTTGGATGATTTTGACAATCTTAAATGTGTTCTAAAACCCTCAAGAAAACCTTTTGGATTATGTACAAAAACATTCTGAAGCAATCAATACTCATTGAGATATCATATCAACAAGTATTAGATACTAATTTACCAATATCTTGGGAACTGCAAAATGTAGATATGTTATGAACTAGCCCAGTTCTAGAATTGTATGATTAGATGTCATGAACCACTCAATTCCTCTAAGGCAATATTTATTTTTCTTTTAATTATCAGATGCATGAGAACTTATTACCAAATTGGGAATGGTGACTCAATAGGGAAATGTGAGAGAAACATAATGTGTATAAATAATTAAATTGTATAAGTAGTGTAGAGCAATTAGTGAGAACTCTAACAAGTTCTCTTTGTCAAACTCTGACTTAGAGTGCAAGTGAGATTAGGGTTACTCAACCACAACTTCAATCATTACACTAGAACTTGTTACCACATCCAGACACTGATCACCTCGATCCTTGTCAATCTCAATCTTATTACTCTCTCAGTGTACAGTCATCTCAGACCAATCCCAACTTCCTCATAGCCAGGCCACAGGCTTAAGTGGACTGACTGGGAAGTTTAGACCCCAGAGGTGGACAGCTAGAACCAAGCTTAGGTACTAGCTTAGACCAGACCTTACAACTGAGCAGTGCTCTTTAATTACATATACTTCTTTCATACTATATACTTCGTGCTACTGGTCCATTGTTGTAAAGACTTAAGTTGTGATTGTAATAACCCTAACCCAAATCTCACTCTATGTTAGAGTAAACAAAAAGAACTCATTAGAGTCCTCACCAGATTGTGTGTGATACTTATATAAGTTCAACTATTTGTACATGTTTACTGATTTGTCATGATTACATAATTAAAGAAAAAGAAAAATAAATAATGACTTAGAGGAAATTGGCAGTTCATGACAATTATGATCAGTCTATACAGAGGAATATTGCTACATTCTTAAGAAGGCAATTAGTGTAGGGATCTCCTCTGTGGAGTGATAGCCAAAGTATTATTAGGGCAGTAGTTAGTAAGGCAGTAGGTACCTGGCTGGGAGAAGATCTGTATGCCCCAGCAGACGTACTGTAAGTCTTTTGAAGAAAACGACGAGTTACCCTCAAACAATAAATACTTTTCTTTATACACATACTCAAACCCTATCCAGAACATAACACAATGTCTCTGGACCAATACAATCAATGTAGTAAATGTTGATCGAGATGATCTTAGCTTACACTCTAAGTCAGAGTTGACAAAGAGAACTTGTTAGAGTCCTTGCTAATTGGCCTAGCTATTTATACACAAATCTGTATTTACTAGTATTTGTCTACTCAAATTATCTCACAGACTCCTTTTGAGTCATAGTGTCCCACACACTTCATACTATTACATAATAAAAGAAAATGAAAAAGAAATAAAATATTCTACCACCATAGATCCCTAGCTTGTCTACCGTTTTATTACAATCAACTTATGAGCAACATGCTCAACAAAAGGCATGCCCTTGCCAAGTTAAGGGTGGAATTAGAGAGAAGAGAAGAGAGAATGTGCAGGCAATGTGGGAGGTTTGGGTATCTCATCCAAAAGTGTAGGAATGGAGAAAAACAAAAGAAGAAAATGGTAGGAGGCAATAGGTTCAAAGTGTTGAAAAGTTGAGTAATGCAATGTGGAGTGAAAGAGTTGAGGAGACAGGAGATCATCAAAGAAAAGCCAAGGTGCTTTAGGTGTGGGGAGGAAGGGCACAAGAAGTGGGAGTGCCTGCAAATAAGAAAAGGGAGAAGAGAAAAGGAAGCAGCACTACTGCAAAATGTGTAGAGGAAGGTGAAGGAACATAGTGGGGCAAAGGGGCTTCCCCCAAGGGGAGCAAAGATGAGCATGAAAGGATAGATGACAAAGTGGGAGGTGGTAACTTTTGTAGAATGTAGAGGATATGATTACAAAGGAACGAAGACACAAAAAAATAGAGGACAGAGCTTCTTGAGTAAGGAGCACTTGTGTAACATGTGGTGTGAACATTGCAAAGAGGTGTGGAATTGGAGAGATAGAGAAGCTGAAGAGGGAAGAGCAGAGAGGGTGAAGTATAGTATGTGTGGAGGAAAAGATACAGTTATTTGGAAGTCGGAACAGAATGAGAAAGAGGAGATTTTCTGTCCACCTTGTAGAACAGGAAAGAAAATGCCATAGTAGAATTGGGGTGGAAAATTGGAATAGACAGTGCCTAGGGCCCAGAAGGAAAGGGCTGGAATCACTGATCTGAGAAAGGTGACAGAAACTGTCAATCAGAAGACAGTGCAAAAAGGGGAAGTGAGAGAAGTGAGACAAACATTTAAGCCTCTAAGAGAAGTGTGGATGACTGTGGGTATTGAGAAAATAGATACTCATGAAGGACGAACAGTAAAAGCATTGCTGGATAGTGGAACAATGGGAATGTTTATGAACAAAGGCTTAGCTCAGAAAGGAGGATATAGGTTGATCAAACTGGATCAACCTTTGCAAGTGAGAAATGTAGATGGCACTGGTAACAGTGGAGGTGCAATAACACATGAAGTAGAAGTGAACATGTTCTACAAGAGACATATGGAAAGAGTACAGATGGACATTTGCGAATTGGGAAAAACAGATGTAATTCTGGGCATGCCATGGTTGGTGGCCCATAATCCAGAGATAGACTGGGAGAAAGGGGAAGTGAGAATGACAAGATGCCTACCATTATGTGGAAAGGCAGTAAAGATAAAGGGGAAGAAAGAAACAAGAGAAGATGAAAGGAAGATTGTTAGATGGGCAATAGATGAGAAGGAAGACTGGGGAAGAGAAAAAGAAATAGAGGCAGATCATAGGAAGGTAGAGGAAATGGTACCTAAGCAGTTCCATAAGTGGTTAAAGGTATTTGGGAAGGTGGAGTCTGAAAGAATGCCAGTAAGAAAGGTGTGGGATCATGCGATTGACCTCCAAGACAACTTCAGAGTAAGTAAAGCAAGAGTATACCCTCTTTTCAGAAATGAAAAGGAGGAGGTACAGAAGTTTTTCAATGAGCATTTAAAGAAGGGGTATATCAGACCTTCTAAATCACCTCAAACCTCACCAGTGTTCTTTGTAGGCAAGAAGGATGGGGGAAAGCACATGATTATAGACTACAGGAGACTCAACAAGCAAACAGTGAAGAACAACTACCCACTACCATTAATTACAAACTTAGTAGATAGTATGGGTAACAAGAGAGTGTTCACCAAAATAGACTTATAATGGGGATATAACAATGTGAGGATCAAAGAGAGAAATGAGTGGAAGGCGGCCTTCACTACACATGTGGGGTTGTATGAACCAGTGGTGATGTTCTTTGGGATGACAAACTCACCTGCCACATTCCAAGGCATGATGAATAAGATCCTAAGAGACATGATCAACAAAGGAAAGGTGGTGGCATTTGTGGATGATGTGTTGATAGGAATAGAGACAAAGAAAGGGCATGATGAGCTGGTAGAAAAAGTGTTGAAGCAATTGGAAGAGAATGACCTCTATTGTAAAGACTCAAGTTGTGGTTGCAATAACCCTAACCCAAATCTCACTCTATGTCAGAGTAGACAAAGAGAACTTGTTAGAGTTTGTCACAAACTTCATTCGGCCATAACTCCACAGATACTTGCACAATTCCCACGGTCTAAGATGCGTCGGAAAGCCCTTAAGAATACCTTTCGAATGATGCCCAAAACATGTCAAAGCAATCAGTACTTATTGAGATATCAGTTAATCAGTGCCAGACACTGATTGGCAGATATCTCAGGAACCACCAAACACAGACATTTGCTTCCACATGCACATGGAAGCTCTCTTCAATATGCTTCTGACGACCATAAATAGACCTTAGGGCAATAAGATCCTGTGGAGATACAAGGACCTCAAGGTTTGGTATGACACTGATCTATTACCCATAGATGCACATCAATCCTTGAACACAACAAG
>Ga0153955_100859_pt1 | contig 9678 bp, 5 predicted proteins | sample TSFL039MetaG_FD_104744 | JGI IMG/M metagenome (GOLD analysis project Ga0153955, IMG submission 104744) | Attine ant fungus gardens microbial communities from Florida, USA - TSFL039 MetaG | ecosystem: Host-associated > Fungi > Mycelium > Unclassified | place: USA: Florida, Wekiwa Springs | collected...
AATATTGCGAGCCGTCGGCACGCTGGCAGCGTCCACAAGAATCTCCGCCAGAATGGTATGGCTGGCGTTTCCCACCGACGTTGCGCTGAACAACGCAAAGCCGTCATAGCTGTGTTGGAAATAGTTGTATCGCTGTTCATCGATGACCACTTCTCCGGCCACAACCGAGCTCAAGGCTTTGCCCGCACGGACGAAGCTCTGATTGTTCCATGCGTCACCAGGGGTGAAAGCGTAGTCGTTGAGCAGAACGGAAAAATCACCCTCGTTTAAAGCGGGAGCTATGGTTTCTGCAGTGGATTCAGCCCTGGCAATGCACGATACCAACATAAGGACAGCCATAAACAAAAAGCTGCCGAAAAGACGATTTATGAACATGATGTTTTTATCAGGGTAAAGGCAGAAGAGTATCAAATGAAAGTGGTGTTGGCATCATTTTGCCATCAATATTTTTCAAGTGTTACTACTACAAATTATTCTTTACGCTATGATTTTCGCTTCTCATCTTTAAAATTCAATTATGCCAGGTATATTAATAAAGACAGACTTCTATATAATGCATCATTGCCATTTCCCCTTCTGAGCAACTAAAACCTTTCCCGCTTTAATCACTTTCAATGTCAATGGGTTAAAGTTGATAAGATATTGAACATCTGCATTTGTAAAAATCATCCCTACGACTTTTCTCTGCTGTTCCGAATTAATGGTTTTCCCTGAAAGGATAATTTGTTTTTCATCATTATTTCTGAAGTCGATGTACTTAACCCTGTCGCAAACACTGAAAAATCCCCCGCAGCGGTTTAACAGAACAACGGTAAAGCCTGGTGTAGAAAACGTCTTCATTTGCGCTTCTGTATAACTGCTATTTACTTTGATCAAAGTATATTTCAGAGGCGCATATACAACGTCTTCCGAAGCGCTTTCATTCAACAACCATGCAACTGTATTACCTTCACGAATCAGATTCGCACTTCCTTTTCCTCTACCTAAACCAGTGTTAAAAAAGACCTTGGCCTGATTACCTTTTGCTGTGCCAGTGATATTTTTATTTCCATCTTCAGGACAATCTATTTTCTTCCCATTTCTTGTAACATAGCAATAAGTTCCAACAACTTGGTTACCATTTTGTTCCAGTTTAAGTGTTAACGTTGAGTACAATGTGCCGTCATTATTTTTCTCCTGTCCGCCCCATTGCCCCGAAAAAAACGCCGTAGCAGGCAGATGACATGAATACAGCGTTAAAAAAAGACAGGCTGGCAAAAATTTCCTTCATGATATCTTACTAACACTAACCCGATAAATAAGGAGTAATTTAATAATTCTCATTATGCAGACTCAGGACTTTACAAATGAAACATTCAATGAAAATAAACGAAGTATATTTATATTACTGCGGCGCAATGCCTTTGTGGGCTTGAGTCAACCTGTCTTTCTCGCTCTATTCTTTAACTTCATTAACGCCTCGACTTAGATACATTAAACTATAGTAGCCTTCTTATTCTGTATAAGCATAACGTCTGTCACCTGGGACAACAAAAACACCTTTAAGAGCGCACGTTTTATTAGGGGAAAGAATAAGACGGCAGTCGCACAACATCATTGGCTTTGAAATCATTATCAGCATGGTTGAAATTATACTTTTCTTTTAGGCTATACTATCGAGGTTTGCACAAAACCAGCAACTGAAAAGACATTAGGAAGTGACAGAAGAATCATAATATTAAAACCATCATAATCTTCTTTATTTCAACGTTCGTTTATCAACGTAACCATTTTTTATGGGTAAGCTTAATTTTAAATATTCAGACCGAATTAGCATTGTGGCACATCTCTTTCAACAATTATTGAATTACCCTTGAAAAATAGCCTACCTCATGTATTTTTCATTACGTCACTGACTAAGCATCATGCATATAAGGGTGATCCAAAGTGCTATACCTGCAGGCAAATTTTGTCCACCCAATATAAAAAGATTCAGTTGATACGCTAATATATATGCTTATCAGTTACTCCACTTACCGTCCTGACTTAAGACAACTTTATTATTAACTATGACAGTTAAGTTATTGATTGGCTTATTGAGAATGTAAGTTGTGTCGTGATTTTTAAATTTATAACTTAAGGCAGGACAAACGTCTTTACTGCACTCACTTCTCACCGCCTTACCCTTTAAGGTCATAACGGCACCATCAGATTTTCTTACACCTGTGTATTCAACATCGTTACAATTGGGGTTAGCAGAAGAACAGAGGAAAGAAATTGTTATTTTGAACTTATCCGTTTCGAAAGTCTCATTATGGTTTTCAGATCCTTCTTTCATTTGAGCATGAGTATTAAATTTCAACTCCTTAAATCTTTTCGCCCATTGCTCTATATCTGGTTGTATACTTTTTTCATTCGACGCATCGCTTACATAACTAATATAATTATCGTCTGGTTGCACCCAAGCGGCATAAACTTTTCCATCTGGTTGAATAACAAACGCCGAAGCCTGCTCAAGGTATAAGTCTTTAGGCCACCCCTCAACAAAAAGTCCGCCATCGCGGGTAAGATGTGGAGCGCCGAAAACATCAAAATTTCCGCTAAAAGTATCATAGTTTGATTTAAGCAAAGATTTCAACTTTGCCACTATATCGTTATTTTCAAAAACCCCTGACACTTTATTAATATCATTATAACTTTTCAAATCAATTGCTGCGCTAGCGATGTTTGCAAAGCATAAAGAAATGAACATTAAAAATGTGAAGCATAAAAATTTAACTTTATATTTCATCTTCATTCACCTGAAAATTTAAGGAACTCTGCGGCTTCTTTAGTGTATCGCTTGGTCAGACCGCCCGAATAATAATCCCACCAGTTATGAGCGACACCATTTTTTACAGTAGTTGTTGAACCATATATCGCTTTGTCATAATTCAAACGTGCACTTAAAAGATCATTCTGGAAATCAGAAGGACTCATCTTTTCAATATAGTTTATACTGTCATTAGTCAGAGTTGAGGATTTCACGATTTTTCCTGTACTCATTGAATTCAGTATTGCCTGAGAACCACCAACACCTCTCATGTGAGCCAAAGACATAACAGCAGCCTGTTTACTGGGATCGGTAAAATTGAGCGCTCCCGCCTTTCTGGCTGACTCGTTCATATATTTTGAGACAATGTTGAACTCTTGTTCACTCCCCTGACCATAAGTCTTTCTCGCTGCCGCGATATCATCATAAGCAGGACCGAAACCTTTTCGGAATCCATACATCTCTGGTATGCCGCCTTGTTCACCTGTAGCGCCTTCTGACTTCATAATTGAACGAACAATCTTGTCATCAAGTTTATTGGACTGTGATGACTGTGCTTTCTGAGCAACGGGCGCTGATTGATTTTTGACCCGTCCGCCCCCTCCAGAGGATTTTTGATGATTACTTTTAGGTGCCGCCGGGGCCGCCTGCCCCTTTTGCTTTGGGGGAAAAAGACTCTCCACAGCCTGAGTAATATTGCCTTTATGGCCCGGCCCAGGAGCCCCCGTGCCTGGCTTCGCACCCGATGTATTTAAATTAAGTTTTCCGCCAGATGTGGTGATGTGACCATCACCGCTCACAAACAGATTAAAACCCTTACCGACAATATTAATATGACCATTAGCATTAAGTTCAATCGCGCTTTCGCCGCATTCAAGGCGTAACCTGGTCCCTGACCCAAGAACGTAGGTTTCAACAACGTTGTCGATTTTTCCTTGTCCGGTTAAACGCTCTTCACCACCTTTAACGCCATGTACGCGGTTGGTTTCAACCCGATAGAGTTCATTTCCGCCTGCATAATGGCTGTGATTATTGGCAACGGAATGGCTGGCATCATTTTTAACATGCGTATCCATATTCTTCTGCGCCTGGATCCACAAATGCTCCTCACCCGCCTTATCCTCAAAGCGCAATGCGTTAGCGGTATCCGCCGTGCCGTCTTTCGATCGGCTCAGAAAACCCATCTGTGTGGCGGCAGCGGGCAGTGCCCACGGCGGCATACTGGCCTCATTGTAAACCCGGCCGATAATCAATGGACGGTCGGGATCGCCGTTGATGAAATCCACCACCACTTCATCGTTGACGCGCGGGATCTGCACCCCGCCAAACCCCTGGCCTGCCCAGGCGCTTGACACGCGCACCCAGCATGAACTCGTGTCGTCACCCTTCGCCAGACGGTCCCAGTGAAACTTCACCTTCACCCGGCCGTATTTGTCCGTCCAGATGCTCTCGCCCTTCGGCCCCACCACCCTGGCCGTCTGCGGGCCGTGCGTCTTCGGCCACCGTGTTTCCGGGCGCGCACGGAAGGTTACCGCGGCAGGCAGCACCGTGAAGTCGATGTTGTGGCGCGTGGCACCCACGTCGCCGCTGGCGTAACTGTTCTCTTCAAAGTCATAGTACGCCGACGTCACCAGGTATTTGCCGTTGTCGCTGAAGTGCGGCGCGTTCAGCAGCGCAAAGGTGTAGCCCGGCGCGATACCCGTCGCCGTTCCGCTTCCGCTCACCTCGTGGTGCTCTGCCTGCCACACCTCCTGGCGGACGCGCGCGTAGTATTCGCCGTGACCGTGCTCGACAAAGTGGCCAGGCCAGTCGTACACGTCCACTGAGCCCGGCGTCGGCGACACCGGATTCTGGCGCGCCTGGAGCATCCACGCGTTTGGCTTGCGGAAGTCGTAGTCGTCGGTGCTGTAGATGCCCGGCGTCACGCTCTCCGCCAGCGCCCACTGGCTCACGCCCTCTTCCGTCACGCTGCCGCCCGACGGCGTCACGTGGTACGCGATTGTCTCGTAGCCCGGGAACGGCTGATGCTGATCCGGCGCGTCGCACAGCACCAGCGTGTGTTTGTCCGCCTCGTGGCGGAAGAAGTAGTAAATGCCCTCCAGCTCCATCAGCCGGCTGATGAAGTCGAAGCTGCTCTCCTGATACTGCACGCAGTATTCCCACACCCGGTAGCTGCCCGCCAGGCGCGTCTCCACGTTTACCGCATACTCCTTCAGCAGCGTCTGCACAATCTGCGGCACCGTCTGGCTCTGGAAGATGCGCAGGTTGCGGTCGCGCTTCATCGGCCACAGGTCCGGCTCCACCGTCAGCCCGTAGACCGCATAGCGCACACCGCCCAGCTCCTCACTGCGTACCCCAATCCGGGTGATTTTGCCGTTGATATAGCGCGGGTTCAGCGCGCTCATCAGGCCGTCCGTCGGCAGCGTGAAGGTGACCGGTTTACCCAGCAGCGACTGGCGGTCAATGCGCGCGTCCGTGGAAAGCAGCTCCGCTTCCAGCACGAACGATTCAGACAGCGCCTCGCGGCCGCTCAGACGACGGAACAGCAGTCCCTGCGCGGGAAGTTGTACAGTAATACGTGAAAACATAGACATACCTGTTAAATATGAGGATCAAGTAACCAGACGCCTTCCTGATTAATCGTCAACGTCTGTTCGCGTTCGCCGCTTTGACCTGTCACTGAAAACGTGTAATTGCCTGGTGCCAGTTGCAGTGCGGCAAAACCATTGGCTGCCGGTACAACCGCCTGCGGCTGGCCGTTCACCTCAACGCGCTCGCCGGGCTGTAATTTGATATACACCTGCGCGACGGGCGCAGGTGGTGGTGCCACCGGCTCCTGCGCTTTTTCCGGTTGGGCCTGGGCAGTCTGCGTTTGTGCTGGCGCCGTCTGGGTTTGAGCCGGTGTAACAGAGGGCTCCGTGGGTGCCTGCGATGCGGAGGAAGCTGCCGGGGCCGTTTCCGTCTGCGCAACGTCAGCCGGTTCACCGTCCTGTTTGTCGCCGCCCGCCATCAGTAGACCTGCACACACGCCCACCAGCACGCCCGCCGCGACCAGGCCCGGTAACGCAAAGCGGTTACGCATCAGTTTCTTCAGCGGTGTGGCCGGTGCAGCGGCCTCGTCGTTTTCTTCTACTGGCACCAGCATCGTGCCCGGCCCGGTGTTTTTCACTTCCGGCAGCGGTTCGGGCGCTTTTTCTGGCAGCACCAGGGAGGCCGCAAAGGCGTCAATGCTTTGCGGACGATCTTCCGGTTTCAGGGCCAGCGCGCGATCGACTGCCGCCAGCAAGGTCTGGCTGTAGCCGGCCGGTGCACGCTGAACCAGCGGTTGATAATTATCTTCAATACTGCGTACCACGCTCACCGGCGGCGGTGCGCCAGTGATTAGCGTGTGCAGTACGGCACCCAGCGCATAGATATCGGTCCACGCGCCCTGTTCACTTTCATCGTTGTCGCTGTATTGCTCAATCGGCGCATAACCCGGACGCAGCATGGTTTCGCTTTCATCCGAAAGGTTACCGATGGTTTTGCGCGCGGAGCCGAAATCCAGTAGCACCGGATCGCCGTTACTCTGAATCTGGATGTTATCCAGCGAGATATCCCGATGCAGATAACCCGCATCATGGATGGTCTTAATCGCACCCAGCAGGGGCGGCAGCAGGCGACGAATCCAGTTCTCATCGATCATCTGCGGATTGCGCTCACGCAGGGCTGACAGTGTGGTCCCGCTGTAAAACACCGTGCCCATGTAGGCGGTGTCGTTTTGCACCCAAAAGCGCAGTACATGCAGCAGATTAGGATGGTTAAAACGCGCCAGCAGACGGGCTTCCTGAATAAAACTGTTCAGGCCGGCATGGAACGTCTTGCTGAACCGTTCACTGCGCAGTACCAGATTCAGATCGTCGCTGCGCACAGCCAGTGAGGACGGCATAAACTCCTTGATGGCGATATCGCGTTCCAACTGGTGATCCCACGCGCGATAGACGATGCCAAAGCCACCGCCGCCGATGACTTCCTTGATTTCAAACTCATTGAACCGGTAACCAATCGGTAGCGCATTGGTTACAGTCTGGTGATTATCGTGTTCCGACATATTCGAACGCTCTCTGATAACGAACGGCTTTAGACAGCAAACTGGCAAACAAACTCGCCCTGCTCACAGCTGACCTGCACACGACGATAACGTTCGTCACGGGCATGGGCGCTGAGCAGTATCTGGCTCATTTGCGGCAACAGGGTATTGGTCAGGATGGCGTCGACCATGCGACCGCCAGACTCCACTTCCGTACAACGCTGCACGATCTGGCTGACCACCGAATCGTCAATAACGGCCTCAATACCGTGATTCTCTTCCAGCCGACGGACAATGCGTCCCAGCTGAAGTTTAACAATCTCCGCCAGCATCTCATCACTCAGCGGATAATACGGTACCACCAGCAGACGGCCCAACAGCGCAGGCGGGAAAACCTCCAGCAACGGTTTACGTAACGCGGTGCTGAGAGCCTCTGGCTCCGGCATCAGTTCCGGATCGGCGCACAGAGCGCTGATCAGTTCCGTACCGACGTTGGAGGTCAGAATAATGATGGTATTACGGAAATCGATGTGACGGCCTTCCCCGTCTTCCATCCAGCCCTTATCAAACACCTGGAAGAACAACTCATGCACGTCAGGATGGGCTTTTTCAATCTCATCCAGCAGTACCACGCTGTAAGGGCGACGGCGGACGGCTTCCGTCAGTACGCCCCCTTCCCCGTAACCGACGTAGCCCGGAGGCGCACCTTTCAGGGTTGATACGGTGTGCGCTTCCTGGAACTCGCTCATGTTGATGGTGATTATGTTTTGTTCACCACCGTAAAGCGACTCAGCCAGCGCCAGCGCGGTTTCGGTTTTGCCCACGCCCGACGGGCCGCAGAGCATAAACACACCGACCGGTTTGTTGGGATTATCCAGACGGGCGCGCGAGGTGCGGACGCGTTTGGCAATCAGATCCAGACCGTGGCGCTGACCAATCACGCGCTGGTTCAGCGTATCGGCCAGATTCAGCACAGCGTCGATTTCGTTCTTCACCATGCGGCCCAGTGGGATACCGGTCCAGTCAGATACCACCGCTGCGACCACACTGGCATCCACGGCGGCAAACAGCAGGGGCGCTTCGCCCTGTACCGCCTGCAGCTTCTGCCGGGTGTGATCCAGCGCCTCACGCAGCGAGGCTTCTCCTTCCGTCACGCAGCGGGCACGGAGTGCAATCAACTCTTCGACCAGTTCGCGCTCCTGCTGCCAGCGGGCGTCCAGCGCATCACGCTCGGCCTCCAGTGCGCTGCGTTGCGCGGCAATGGCGGCCTGACGGGTTTCATCGCCCAGCCCGACCTTCGCTTCGCGTTCCGCGATGTCTGCTTCAATGTCCAGCGCCGCCAGGCGGTGCAGACAATCTTCCAGCGCAGGCGGCTGAGCGCCCTGGCTGACGGCCACGCGGGCGCAGGCGGTATCCAGTAACGCCACGGCTTTATCCGGCAACTGACGGGCAGGAATGTAGCGGTGAGACAGCTTTACGGCGGCGCTGACGGCTTCATCCAGGAGCAGTACCTGGTGATGTTTCTCCAGAGCACTGACGGTGCTGCGCAGCATCAGGATCGCTTTCGCTTCATCCGGCTCCTGCACCTGCACGGTCTGGAAACGGCGGGTTAACGCGGGATCTTTCTCAATGTATTTTTTGTATTCGGCCCAGGTGGTTGCGCCAATCGTGCGTAGCTGGCCACGGGCCAGGCCGGGTTTTAACAGGTTGGCGGCATCGCCTGTGCCCTGTTGTCCACCCGCGCCTACCAGCGTATGAATTTCATCAATAAACAGCACAATCGGCGTGGGACTGGATTGCACCTCGTTGATCAACGCCTGTAAGCGCGCTTCAAATTCGCCTTTCATGCCCGCACCAGCCTGTAGCATACCGATATCCAGCAGCCACAGTTGTACGTCGCGCAGCGGTGCAGGTACGTCACCAGCCGCGATGCGCAGCGCCAGCCCTTCTACCACCGCCGTTTTTCCCACGCCGGCTTCACCGGTGAGTAACGGGTTGTTCTGGCGGCGGCGCATCAGAATATCCACCATCTGGCGGATCTCTTCATCACGGCCGGCGACCGGATCGATTTTTCCGTCCCGTGCGCGGGCCGTCAGATCCTGTGCATACTGCGCCAGCGTACTGGTGCCCGCTGCCGCTGGCGCGGCGGCCTCACCGGCAGGCGGCACAACGGCCTGCTGAACCTCCTTGCTGTTCGCCAGCAAGGTATCAAACTGCGCCAGTAACGCATCGGCATTGATGCGCGAAAACTGCGGCGAGATGCCTTTCAGCACGCTGGCCAGATTAAAGGTTTTCAACATCCCGATGAGAAGATACCCGCCGCGAATGCGGTTCGCGCCATATTTTAGCGACGCATAAACCCAGGCGCGTTCAACGGCGCTGTCGATGTGTTCTGCGAGATCGGAGACCGCACTGGCGCCGCGCGGCAGGCGGTCCAGGGCAGCGACGATATCCCGCGTCAGCGCGTTTTCATCCAGTGAAAAGTGCTTAATCACCTGCTGAAGATCGCCATCCTGCTGCTGCATGAGCTGATGCAGCCAGTGCACCAGCTCCACGTAGGGGTTGCCACGCAGTTTGCAGAAGGCGGTCGCACTCTCAAGCGAGGTAAATAACAGCGTATCCAGTTTGCCAAATAGTACGGCACGGCTGATTTCTGACATATCGGTTCTCTTTAATGAAAGAAGCGGCTAAATATCGGGGAAAGCGGTTGCGCCGTTACGGCATGGCCTCAACCTCAAAAGCAAAATCTTCACGATCTATGGGCTGCGGTTGCTGTCCAAGCCAACTGGTATAGCCCAGCCGCGCCTCACCGCCCAGG
>Ga0153955_100862_pt1 | contig 9644 bp, 8 predicted proteins | sample TSFL039MetaG_FD_104744 | JGI IMG/M metagenome (GOLD analysis project Ga0153955, IMG submission 104744) | Attine ant fungus gardens microbial communities from Florida, USA - TSFL039 MetaG | ecosystem: Host-associated > Fungi > Mycelium > Unclassified | place: USA: Florida, Wekiwa Springs | collected...
GCTAAGGGATGAAGAGTGGCGTCAGGAAGACGGATTGATGTTGAAAGAAGGGAAAGTGTACATTCCCAAAGACGAGAAGTTGAGAGCAGAGGTGATCAGACTACACCATAATACAACTGTAGGAGAACACAAAGGGCAGTGGAAAATGGCAGAATTGGTGACGAGGAATTTCTGGTGGCCAGGGGTCACTAGAGAGGTGAAGTGGTATGTAGAAGGGTGTGATGCCTGTCAACAAAATAAGAATTGAACACAACCACCGGCAGGGAAGTTAATGCCTAATTCGATTCCAGAGAAAGTGTGGTTGCACATTAGTGCAGACTTCATCACAAAGTTACCTTTAGCACAGAGATATGATGCCATTTTAGTCGTAGTAGATAGATTCACAAAAATGGGACATTTTATACCTACTACAGAAAAGACTAGCACAGAAGGATTAGCATGTTTATTTAGAGATAACATTTGGAAACTACATAGGCTACCAGATAGTATAATCTCTGATAGGGGACCACAGTTTGCAGTAGAGATCATAAAGGAACTGAATCACATGTTGGGGATTGAGACAAAATTGTCTATGGCGTTCCACCCATAGACAGATAGTCAAACAGAAAGGATGAATCAGGAACTTGAACAGTACTTACAAATGTTCATCAATCATTGACAAGAGCAATGGCCAGAATGGCTAGGAACAGCAGAATTTGCCTATAATAACAAGGTACATGCAGGAACCAAGGTTTTGCCCTTTAAGGCAAATAGTAGACAAGATCCCAGAATGGGGTTCGAGATGAGGAAGAAGGAGAAGTATGAAGGAGCAGAAAAGTTTGCGGAAAAATTAAAGAATGTACAGGAGGAAGCAAAAGCAGTGCTATAGAAAGCACAAGAAGATATGAAGCGGTACGCAGATAGGGAGAGAGGAGAGGTGGAGGAATACTGAGTCGGTGACTTAGTGCTACTCAGCACTAAAGACCTGAAGTACCAAATGGTTGGAAGATGAACGGAGAAGCTTACCGAACGCTTTGTGGGACCTTACAAAGTAAAGGCAATCATTTCTAGTAATGCAATTGAATTGGATCTGCCTACTACAGTGAGAATACATCCAGTAGTTAATGTTAGTCGAGTACGACGGTACAAATCACAAGTGGAGGGCCAGAGAAAAGAAGCGCCACAACCAGTGGTGATTGAAAGGGAAGAAGAGTGGGAAGTGGAGAAAATTATGAACAAGAGAAAGGTGCGAGGAAGGGAGAAATACTTAGTACAATGGAAGGGATGTACAGCAGAAGAAGACACATGGGAAAGTAGAGAGAACTTGAAGAATGCAATGGAATTAGTAGAAGAATTTAAAAGAGAATACCGCAGAGAAGAAGAAGAAGAACTGAGGTGGCAATAAGCAGAAGAAAATAAGAAAGTGTTTAGCAGAGAGTTACCAGGAAGGTACACGGCTAAGTTACTTTATGGATGGGGTAACAAGAAGTACGACAGAGAGTATTGGAAGTATATGGAGGAAAATTGGAAGCGGTGGAAGAAAAATCCATTCTCCAGATATAGCAGAAACCCATTCTTAAAAAGAATGGAAGAGGAGGAACATGAGTACAAGGGGGGAATGATAGAAGAGTGGAACGAAGAGGAAGATAAGGAAGATCGACGAAGAATAGAGGAAGACAGGAAGTATTTGGAGGGATTAGAAGATAAAAATCAGGATATGGGTGACCTAAGGGACCCATACAATGAGCTATAAAGAAGTCCTCAGGACGAGGACCCTTGAGAGGGGGGTAGTGTTATAGAACGGCAGGCAAGCTAGACGATCCACGGCAGTGGATTATTTTATTTCTTTTTCCTTTTTAATAATTATGTAATATTAACTATGCGTGGGACATCATGACTCAAAAGAGATGTGCGGGATAAAATAGTTAGGCAAATACTTGTAAACACATATTCGTGTATAAGTAGCTGAACCAATTAGTGGGAACTCTAACGAGTTCTCTTTGTCAAACTCTGACTTAGAGTGCGAGTGAGGTTAAGGTTACTCAACCAAGACTTCAATCATTACACCTACCCAGTCTAGCCCAAGATCATTGTCTCGTCTTGCCATCCTACTCACCTCATCATTCTGGCCCTATTAATGTTGAGCTACTAGCTATGGCTTGCCCGGTTACTTGTTTCCAGTCCAACCCAGTCCATCCTGAATCAGACAATGAAAATGAATAGCCTACTCACCTTGGTACCCTGGAAGAAGTTCATAATGAAGAAACTATAATCACCAAATTACAGGCTTAACTTGCCCAGATCTAGATCCAGCTTACTTTACTCCAATGAAAGCATACTACTGAGTCCTACTGCCTTGTACTGTTGAAAATGTTAAACATGACTAGTAACAATCTACTCACCTCAGTGCTTGAGCTATAAGTTTCTGAAGCAGTCTTCACACCGTGAAGACACTGAGAATAAGTGTGTCAGTTACTGCAGAGCTATCAGAATCCAATATCTGAACTAATTTCCTACACGTTCCTGCGGATTGAGCTCGAAAAATGGTTTACAGTAGTGTACAACCTGTATGTATACACTCCCTGATCAGCTAAAGGAAGAGAAAAATCAGGCTGAATAACAGTGTATATCAATCCTAGAGAGAAGAGTCATTTCCATTTCAAATCCCAAAAACTACAGCTACAGAGACAGTGAGCGGAGTGCCCAAAGGATTTGTGCTTTGACAAAGAGGACTCAAAAAACGACTCAAGGCAACAGTGCTTCGATAGCGAAACTCGTGACCTGAGGCAAGTAAGCGCTCGCGGCCAGCTCCAATATCTGAACATCATCAAAGAGCATGAGTCCATTAAAACCTCCAATCAGGAAAAGTCGACTGTCTGCTAGAATAGCAGCATGATATCCTCTCGGAGCAGGAATTTTGCCATAGACAGCCCGTGTCTCATATTGCAGGGAAACTGTAGTGATCAGAGCAAGCATATGTTCAAAGAATCTAGAGCGCACCAAGATTGAGAAGGACGAGATCAGATGTGTATTCTGTACCGTCATGACCTCCATATAGGAACAGGTAGGACCCAACTTGGGTAGAACTGTGTGCTAAACGTTTATACGGCATATTTGTCTTAATATGTGTCCACACCCTCGTATCTGGGTACCCAAATCAGTAAGTCAACTGACAAAACAGGATAAATTGGGATATACCCAAATCCAGTGTCCAGAGCTCATCAAACCCATCTTTCCCATCGCTACCACCAATCACTATCATTATGTTCCCCACAAGATTAGCAGAATGATACCCCCTCGACTCAGGTTTCTTCACGCCCTTCGTCTCAATAAGCTCCCACTTCATCGTCACGCTCCCGTCTTTATTTCTGCCACTACCGTTTCGACTAGACCCGACCCCGTACCCTCCGCCATAATAGCCTCCATAATTATATCCGTATCCATACAGCAGCAATCCACTTACGTCTAGGGTCCACACATCGTCCAAGGCCACCATTCCATTTCCACCGCCAAAGACCCAGATCTTGTTGTTATTGAGAACAGCGGTATGGGCACGTCGTTGGGGTGGTATTGGTCCTGGTGCTATCATGGGACGAGACCAACGACGTGTAGTGGTGTCGAGGATATATACTGAGTCGTAGTAGATAGAGGCGTGGCCTCCTCCTATGAATACAATTTTTCTGTCGACAAGCGTCGCACTGTGGGCGCGTGAAGGCGGAGGTATGTCACCTATGCATTCTGGATGAGACCATTGCATTGTTTCTGAGTGTCATCTTCAGCAAGGCAAATGATATCCAGAAACGACAAGCGCACCGACATCTAGACAATAAATGTCCCTCCAGCTTTCATTTTCATCACACCCACCAAATAACCACATCACATTATCCACCAACGTCACGCTATGTGCTCTCATCGATCTGTTGGGAATTGTACCGAACACAGGTGCACGACTCCAATACATACCAGTACTGGGCGCGGCTTCTGCATCTTTATCATACACCAATCTCGGAGTGCTACGCATCCGTGGTATATTCACATCATTTTTATCCCTATCACGATGACGAGAAGATAAAGACTGCCGTTGAGTGTTTCCTGCAGCAACACTGGTGCTAGGAACACTTGGACTAGCTGGATAGCCAGAGCCGGAGGTCTCATTCATTGTTGATGTCGTTGATGAAACACGGCGCAATGAATTTTTCTGTTGCAATGTTCCTGTTGCCAAGCCTTGAGCCTGGGCAGCTGTGTCCACTGCACCATTGGTGCTGCTATCATTTGTCGTTCCAGATAATGGGGGCCCCTGAAGATCAACAGCAGTTGCAGCGATAGACCTCAGACTCGATGTTCTCCGCGTGGTGTGTGGGGTGATAGAACTAGTACCTAGTCTGCCATTGGCTCTGTCTGGATGAAGAGACACAGCCGAAGTGGTGGCGGAAGGCATAGTATAAGGCTGAGTAGATGGAGGCCTAGGACCAAAAGGAGATTTCGGAGATTTCACATTCTGCGCACTACGCTCCTCAGGGACATCAGAAAGGCTACGTGCACTTGCCATGGCTCAGGGCCAGCTACTACTTTGGCAATTTCAACTGCCCGATTGGACACGTGACTAGCTTTTTTTTGGATTCAGCATTTATATTCCAAGCTAGTGCCAAGATGTGGCCTAAGTGGGACCCAGTATTAGATGGTATTGAATAATGGTCCTGTTGTGAATATGGCCATGGTCTGACTTCTTTGCACAAGTTTCCTCTCTTATCTCTTTCTTTAGTGTGATGTGATGAGTCATGCTTAGTAATCACTACATTTGGATATGTATTTTTTTTTAAATCAACAATTTATTATATGGAGTGTATAGGCAGGCCATGGCAGACACATTGTATCTACTTAAATAAAACTAGAGGAAGGAAAAGAAACTACACAAAAAAGACTCCAAGCATATTTGGGTGATGTTATGATACCTTCACAGATACCTTAGCCTTTCATCATCCATTGTCAAAACAAAAAAACATTGGATTTCCAACAATGAATTCCACAAAGCTGGAGATGTAAATATCCTTTGGGCAAAGTGAAGAGTCATAGTACTTGTATTGCATGAAGATGTGTTCCCGTGTTTCAATATCTGCTTCATCACATGGGCAGTGAAGAGGTGTGTTGGAAAAGAATCTTTGCTGATACTCTCCTATAGGTACATGTCCAAGCATCATATGAGTGAATCTTGCACACATAGAGTTAGAGACCCCAATATATGGAAGCTATCCTCCTTTAGTATATGTTGGTTTAATGACACATTCTTTGTCATCTTCAAACTCTAAGAAGAGCTGCTCCTTTTTTTGCTGTTTTTAAAAGACAATTTCCATGCTTCTAACAGGTGATTGTATTCTTTCTTTTTGCTGAACAGAAACAAGTTTTTGTTGGGGTGAATTGGGGATGCATAGGATGCTTTGACTTCTTCATCTACTAAAGCATGTCTAGGCCACTTTAGTTTGCTAGGACAATACCAAAACTGTATTGTATTACATCTGTCTTTTTCTAGGAATGATTTGATTTTCATAGCAATTAGGATAATAGACTTCTAAAGAGGTTGATCACCAGAATTGATGATCTTTTGTCCTGCTACTAGTGAGTCTGTAACAACAGTGATGCATTGAATGTCATTATTGTCAAGTATTGATGTGAGACCTATGCATATAGCCATGAGTTTAGCTTCCAAGGGAGTGATGTTAGTGGCATGGGCTTTGAGACAGTTTATGACTGTATTGTCCTTCCAAATGTGTATGACTGCTGCTGCTGAGCTGTTTGCTTTGACACCTCCATCTGTAATGACAGTGATATCTGCAGGACCAGTTTGTGACCTTCTAAAGGTGTTATTTAGGTTTGATGTGTAGATGAATAGATCTTCATCATTCAATGATTCAGGAGAATAGAAAGTAATTCTATCAGAGAAATGATTAACTAATCTCAAACCAGGAAAAAATATAAAATGAAAGAGGTCAAACTTGTCCTTTATTTCTGTAAGCCTTTTGTTGATGTCTTTGATAGAGCTTTTCAGCCTTAACTGTTGCTTATTGGTGAGGTTGGCCATCACATATTTGTGAGATCTCTGATTCTTGGTATGCTGATGGTCAAGGAGAGAATTGATAGTATGCAACAGGGTATAGAGGCATATCAAAGATAATAATGGCCATTGAGTTTTCTAAGATGGAGAGCAATAGAGATGAGGTCAGCTATAGCTTCTATGCCTTCTGATAGTGAGGTGCAAAAAGCTCCTGTGATCTACAAGACAGCTCTATATTGCATTCTCTTTAGTTCCATGAGATTTTTGACAGTCAGAGTGCCTTTGAAGAATCATAGTTGAAATCCATATAAGGCAATTGGTAAGATGCAGGTTCTGTATAATAAGTGTTTCTGAATGGGTAAAATGCCTCTTAATAAATTGCCTAGTATTTCTATGGTATTTAAGGTTGAGAGACATTTGGTGATATAATAGTGAATGTGGTAGTGGAAGTTTAGTTTTCGGTCAAAGAAAAACCCTAGGTACCTCCAAATGGGCTTAGGTTGAAGTATTGGACCTCCTATCAAAAAGAAGTCAATAGAAGGTATTGAGCTCATTGTTAAGCCATATCAACAATTTATGGCAAAATAATAATATTTTAGTATTCTAACAAAGCTAATCTGTCTCTAGAACAAGGATGGCAGCTCCTATATTTCTCTATAATATGCTCAGATCATACTTTTTAGTGTAAACACACTTAAGAGATGGAGTAGTGGCTGTGAAATCTACTATCAGATACCTCGAACCCATAAAACCAATACCTAACTTCCCCAGATAGTTGGTATTCTAGTCTTTGGACTGATATACCATTCAAAACAGACTCAAGAGTGCAAAGTTGTAATGACAAGCTTAGTCAAGATGACTGTCTTATCACACTCAATGTTATAAGAGAACAAAGAGAACTCAATGGAGTTCCTCTGTGTCAGGACCCACGGGACAATTCCGGATCTCCCTCAGAGGATATGAGGTTAAAGACGAGGAGAACTCGACAGAGTTCCCTCTATAAATTACCTAGCTATTTATATAATTACAAGTGGCTATGCTAAGGCTATTCTAAGAGAGATCACGGTATCTATTAGCTACTGTCTGTCAAGTCCTGAGTAATTCCTCATGTCAGACAGCTTCTGCCCACATGTTCTCCCACACATGGTGGCTGCCTAATAGGTGTGTGATCAAGCTCAGATCATCACTCAATCCTTCCCATGCTTGTCCTTTTATTAGATCCTGATGTTCCCGCATCATAGTCATTAATTAATTAGATTTAATAAAAGAAAAAGATAAGTGTCAGAGTGAATCATAACATTATCCCCTCCTTAAGGTTTGTTGTCCCTGACAAATGTTCCTATTATTAAATTTTTATCAATTTAATATTTTTTTTCTTCCCCCCTCTTTTTATTAGCTTAAAAAAATTTTTTTATGCTTTACAGCATAAGGTCGTATCCCCTAAGTGTTCATCCGATGCCTGTGTTGTTGTTGTGACATCATTGTACTCACTGTGTTACTCCTGCATCCCTCCACAGCTCGTCTCCTGACTACAGCAGGAGGCACGAGTGCTGTATCAGTCGCGCCTCCTACAACTCCTTCCCATCGTTGTCCTCACACTAAGTGGCTACTCCCCGTAGTCCACCTCCTCTACTATCCTCTCTTCAAAAATTGACGTCCTGGCAATCCCTTTCTAAAAAAAATTTTGCTATTTTTCTACTATTTTCCACCCCTTTTCTCGCTATCCCCTCCTCAAGGCGGTCCAAGACATCTGCCCCTTGGCATTTTCTGCTTCATTTTATTTATTTTCTAATTTTATAAATAAATAGAAAAATTAAATCTAGCTGCCTTTCTTTGAGGACTTATGCTCTCTCTACTAATATATCTAAGTTTCTGGGGTTTCCCGACCCATGTAAAACTTCTACTGGCTCTTGTTGGCACAGTTTGAAAATGTAGTAAAATACACTAAATAAAATATAACTTGCTGGACCTTGTTAACCAGTGTAAAACCTCCACTATTGCCAGACCTCTGTTAACTGGCCTTCGCACTATTTCTATCTCCTCAGCTTGTCAGGCTGGACTCTTCTCTTTCGCTGCCTGGGCCAAATCTTACAGGACTTATGCTCTATCTCGCCAACTGCCCAGTCCAGGGTCTTATGTCCTCTTCTCTCTACTATTTCCAACTACTGCACAAATCCCTATCTCTTGGATGCACCCTATACCGCTTCCTTTTGAATCTTCAGCTCCGAGATGAAACCTCCGACTCTAAATCTTTGGCTTGTGTCAGCCGCTAATTTCTTCTCTCCAAGGTTCTGGTCGTTATTGACAGTGTAGCCTAGACACAATCCCCTCTTCAAGGTTTATCCCCTCTCTCCTACGTCTCTCGCTTGCCCTTACCTATACTAAGGCTTTTGGGACTTCCATGGCATCCTACTCTTTGGACTAACCATCTTCGAGGACTTAACTTGCCCCGGCTTCTCTGCTTGTCAAATTCCTTTATGACTAAGCCCCTCCAGGTCTTATTACTACTAGCCTGGGCACTTCCTCTATATGTAATAAAATGGCAGGTAAGCTGGGGCATCCGTGGTGGCGGATTATTTTATTTCTTTTCCATTTTCTTTTATTATGTAATAGTTTGCAGTGTGCGGGACACTATGACTCAAAAGGAGTCTGTAGGATAATTTGAGTAGACAAATACGAGTAAATACTGATTTGCATATAAGTAGCTAAATCAATTAGTGAGGACTCTAACGAGTTCTCTTTGTCAACTCTGACTTAAAGTGTGATCTGAGGTTATCCCAACTAAGGATTACTACACTATACTAGACCCATCTCTCGTCATACATACTACCTAGTGCCGACTCCCTGAGTGCCTGGGCCAAATCTCACAGGACTTATGTCTATCTCTGGCATCCACAAAACACTCCACCAAGCCCCTCTGATCTCGGGCGCAAGGTTCCACTTCTTGCCCTCACAGTTCCTCCTGATTCTTGGGCGGAATCCAAACTCCTTGGCATCCTTTTTCTGCCGTCAACTATACTCCACTGGCCCTGTTGTCGAGGCTACCAGTCTTTGGACCTTTGACATGATCTGGTTTTCATCCCTCAACATCTACCATTGGACCATTGGTCAGTGATAGACCGCTGATCCCCTCCTCAGCTTTCTACTATCTCTTCAACTACCTGGGTCATATCTCGCAGGCCTTACATCATTGACACCTTCTGTCTATCAACTTCTCTATCACTGCTTCTTTCTCTAAATATAACCTCAGGTCACTCTCACTAGTGTCTGGCAACCTTTATGTCATTTTCTTTCTTTTGTATTCCCTTGTTATTCCTAATATCTCATTTTTATTTCAAATATCTCTCCACTATTTCTCTATCTCTCTATCGTGCCTGCCGTTGGTCTCCTTTCTACTGACCAAATGACCTCAGAAAAACTCCACTCCAGGGAGCTCCGGACGAAGCAACTTCTCGTCGTTGACTTCTTTTGTATAAGCCTTCTCTTATCTACATCTACTGGGGCACTCAACTTTCACCCAGCTAGACTCCTACTGTCTTACCAACTAATGCCCTAATATTACTAAACTAGTGGGCCTAAGAAGACCACCCCTAATCTAGGTGCCGTCCTAGTGACC
>Ga0153955_100864_pt1 | contig 9615 bp, 5 predicted proteins | sample TSFL039MetaG_FD_104744 | JGI IMG/M metagenome (GOLD analysis project Ga0153955, IMG submission 104744) | Attine ant fungus gardens microbial communities from Florida, USA - TSFL039 MetaG | ecosystem: Host-associated > Fungi > Mycelium > Unclassified | place: USA: Florida, Wekiwa Springs | collected...
GCAGAAATACAAGACTTGGGGCCTTCATGTCTTAATTGTCAAAGAACTACAAGATGCTAGTATATATCCTCAAGAGATCTCTGTTCAAGAGGATATCTCATGACCTGATGCTAAAGACTATGTAACAATGATTATTGACAGTTTGGGGCTTAAACTTTTTGGAGAAGAGACATTCCCCGAGAATGTGGATATTTTACATAAGAATATCTGGAATTGTCTAAAGATTATGATATCAAAAGCATGGGCAGATATCCAGTTATACATTAACTAGTTATAGATCTATGCAGACAAGTAGAAGGTACTTGTGGAGTGTGATTTTCAAGATATGTATTTCATACTGATTTTATGATTTTTTTCTCATATAATTAGAATTACAACAAGGCATAATAACAAAACATGAAATGAACAGACTGATCTGAGATATAGCTAAATGAAAGGAAATAGCTGGTATTTTGGGCAGGAAAGATGCCATTAGAAATGCTGATGATGTGTCAGAAGAGTTAGAGGAGATTGTACAGCACCTAGGCAGTATAGTACAATCAGCAAAGCTAACGGCACAAAAAGGTGGGTTGCTCAAATTTTATCTTGATTTGCCTCACATTGTAGATCTAGGTCATTATAGAGTACTGAAACATGCACTCAAAAAATTTGCCACTATTGAGGATGTGGCCAGTCTTCTTGATACATATAGTGAGTATTTTGACAGAAGCTTGGATGATAAAATAGAGGCCCCAATTCCTGAGGTTGTTGACTTTGGGAGTGCTGTGAAGACAACAACAGATTGTGATTTCGGAATAGAGATAGAGACTTTTATGTTCTGGGAGATGCTCAACTAGTGTTTAGGATTGCAATAGGGAAAGATTCCCTCATTCAACTCCTACTGACATTGCTCTGAAATATCACTTTAGGACAATGAAAAGTTATTTGTTATTTCGGAAGATAAAAACACACTTTCCTATCTCAGCATTCTAAAACTTCACTGGCACCAGGTAGCAAGTGTTCACTCTATTCTTTGTAGTGTTTTTGTTATAGATAAAAGCTGAGCTCAAGTCAGTGGTATTCTTATTGGTAATAAAGTGGGACTGGGAAAGACAGCATAAACCATTACATTTATGACATATCTTAACTATATTATATTTCTACAAGAACACAAGAAACCCATCCCTCCTATTATCTGTATATCTTCATTGTGTGATTATTGATAAGGGTGTATTAACCTATCTGTAGCCAAATATTCTTATCTTAATGGAAATAACAATATTCTGTTCTACCCTCATTTGATAATATGTCCTGGAACTTATATCACACAATGGGTAAGCAAGTTGAAAATACTGCTTACTCCCAATTCCGTTGATATCTTCATATACAATGGCAAAATTAATGAAAAGTATTTTTGGGGGCTATCTGGTCCCTTGTCATTGTCAATTCATAGGGCATATTATAGAATAGTCATAGTGAGCCAGTTAGTATGTTTCATGTTTTTCTGGTACTAATATCAGCTTATAGTCTCTTTCTAGACTGTATTCAATGATTTCAAGCAGTTTCATACTCCTCTAAAGCAAGGATGATCTATACAACCTTGGAAAATCCCAGATCCCAAGAAAAAAATAGAGCTTGGTCAGAGTATATTTGGTCATCATTTCTTGACAGTGGTGGTAGACAAGGCATACTATATGCAGAATCCTAGCAACAAACATATTGCTATCCTATATGTACTTCAGCAAGCAACTATTAGAATTGTCATGACTACAACACCTCTACATACTGTAGCAAAGGTATGTTTTCTTTTATACTCCAATTTATTGTATATTTAACTTGTCTATTGAATTTCAGGATATTTCATCACTTGCTCAACTGATATGTATTGAATATTTTTCTACTGAACCCTCTTATGAGGAGGAAAAGGAAGATACAAGACAGTTATGTCAGGTAAAAAGAAGCAATTCAAAAGGGCATAATGTTCTTGCAAAAAACCTGAGGATCATCCAGTAGCTCCAACAGCATATTTCAGGCTATTTCTTAAGAAGAACAATGTTCAGTACTGATTACACAGGCATGGCACTTCTCAATCTTCCTCTATACTGGGAAATTGTGAGATTATTGAAGCTGACACAAAGAGAAATAGAGATCATCACTGAGCATGCAAAAGCTGCAAAGGTTTTGTAAGTCATCACACCATCTTATTCTTATGGCTATTCTGAGATAAACATCTAGTATTGCAAATATCAGGAACTCCCAGATCCAAACAAAGGTAGGTTTGAACAACTACTGTGAGCAAATTTTCACTATTGTGTAGAAATTCTATCTTGAATACAGGTTAGCAGTTAGGTTTTCCAAAGAGGATCTAGCAGGTATTACACCTACTTTCCAGTCTCTTGAAGATTGGAAGCTGAAAAAAAGTACAAAAATGGATGTTTATGTATGGATCTGTACACATTATCTTCAAGATAATCATATTAATGATGTTCATTTTGAAGATGGAAAACCTATCTTTCCTTAAATAGATTGGGTTTCAGAACCCCAACACAATTAATGAATTATTATATATGCTGAGTTTTCCTCTATGGTACCACTTCTTCAAAATGTTTGCACTCATTTCTGTTGCTCTCTAAGTCTACTGACGAGTTTTTTAGGTTCTCTCTCTCTATGGTGTTCCAAGCCTTGCAATCAATAGGAAGATACTTTTTTCAGAACAAGATAAATGTGTGGCAGCGTTCCATAGGAATGATCAACCAGTATATATTTTTATCTTTTTGAGGATTGGCTTTGCAGGGCTGAATTTGGCCATTGCAGACATTGTCATTGTATTTGTAAGGTCTGTGATCAATACAAATATAACAAACTAACCCTAGTGCTCTAGGATCAACCGTAATCTGCTTAAGATAAATGCTAGATCCATGGGCGGGTACATTGTCAACCACAGAAAAAGATAGTGAAGTTTATCAGTCTTCTTGCAATTGATTCTGCCAATACACTTATATATGAAGTGACTAGAGAAAAGGAGAATATGTTTGAGGCTTTCATAAACAAAACACTTCACAATGGTGTATTTATCTGCTAATGACATTTATTTTATGTCACTGACTCTACTAGAACTATGTGATATACTGCAAGGATATAGAAGAGGATGACAAGCAAGAAAAAGTCGTACTAGCAAAGAGGAAAGCACACTATCAGAGACAAGTTGCTTATAAGAAAGAGAGAATAATATCAACTGGTAGGACTAAAAAGCATGATATAAACACAACTTTTAACAAATAATACAGGTGTATCAAGCACATCACAGGTTACTGAGACTTACTCTATGACTAAGCTATCTGAGCTTGATGTTACAACTACAGTTTATTAAGATTCCAAAGATGATGAACCTCTACAAACAAAACATCACTGCCAAGAATCAGTTGGCCCAGCTAAAACTCTCATATGGTCAGGATCCCTAGAGATAGTGCATGTCATGAGTAGGTCAATCAATAAATAAATGGTCAATCTATCGCTTACTCTGTGCACAGATCCAGAATTATTTATAGAGGTACAGAAGCTGCCAACTCTGCTATTGGCTAAGCCTCAGGGTCCCATCCTTCTAAGCCAAGGAGTGACGCCTCTAAAAGAAAGAACACATCCATTATATAGACCAAATGTTGGCCTGGTTCAAAACAGAGATGGGATAGGGAATAGGAAGGTAAACAGCATACCAGTCCTATCAAGATTGGTACTAGTTGGAAAGCAAATAGTGAAGGATAAGGAGACAAGAACCTACTCTGCATAAAGTTTATAAACAAATAGAAAATAAAATAACTATTAATATAGAAAATGAAAACATGTGCATTGCATGTGTATTGAGAGAATGTATTGAGGAGAACAATGTTTAGCTATGCTAACACAGAAGGAAATGGAGATCATTACTGATTGTGTGGAAGCTGCAAAGGCTTGGTAAGTCATTACATCATGCTATTCATATATAGCTCTCTCACTGTTTCTAGGTTCGACCCCTTGGACAATAACCAGTTCAATACTATTCAACAGTCCCTTATGGCCTACCTCTAGGCAGAGTACATTGGAGGACCTGCTGAATTTGATACACTCTATATGTAATTCTACTCACTCACTCTGCACTTGCTCTCACCAACCCCAACAGTCCTCAGAAACAAATTCTTTTATATCATCACTCTTTTTCCTCTGCACATACATTTGTCATGAACTGCTTAAATCCCCTAAGTCAATATTTATTTTTCTTTTATTTAATTATGTAATACCATCAGATCAGTAAACAAGGACAAATAGTTGAATGTGTATAAGTAGTGTACAAAAATCTAGCAAAGACTCTAATGAGTTCTCTTTGTCAACTCTGACTTAGAGTATGAGTGAGGTTAAGGTTACACTACCTAAGCTTCAATTGTTACACTAGAACTTGTTTTCCACTACTAGCTCCTAAGCACCTCAGTTCCAAGCAAACTCACTTTTATCACCCTTGGTACATTAATCATTGCAATTGATGACTACTATGACATAGCTGGGCCCCAAGCTTAAAGGGACTTGTTAGTCAGTTAGGGACTAACAGTGGAAGTACAGTACCAAGCTCAGGTATTGTGTTTGAGACCTGACCTCATAATTGAGTGGTGCTCTTTAGTATACCTGTACTGTCTTCTTATTATATACTTCATGCTACTGGTCCATTGTGATTGTAAAGACTCAAGTTGTGGTTGCAATAACCCTAACCCAAATCTCACTCTATATCAGAGTAGACAAAGAGAACTTGTTAGAGTCTTCACTGGTTTGTTGTACACTACTTATACACATTCAACTATTTGTACTTGTTTGCTGATCTGAATGTATTACTTAATTAAAAGAAAAGAAAAAGAAAAGAAATATAAATATTGACTTAGAGGAATTTAGCAGTTTATGACACCACCCCCCTCTTAAGGGTCCTTGTCCCAAGAATTTCTTCATAGCTTATTGTATGGGTCCCTTAAGTCGCCCATATCTTAATTTTCATCCTTCAACTCCTCCAAATACTTTCTATCTTCTTTTATCCTCCGTCAATCTTCGTCATCTTCTTTTTCATCCCACTTTTCTATCTTTCCTCTCTTGTATTTGTCCTTCTCTTCTTCCATTCTTTTCAAGAACAGATTTCTGTTATATCTTGAAAATGGATTCCTCTTCCATTTTCTCCAATTTTCTTCTATTTTCTTCCAATACTCTCGGTCATATCTCTTGTTTCCCCACCTGTATAGCAGTTTTGCCGTATATGTAAGAGTTTAGTCCTTGGTGAGCGACCTCAGGCTTAACTCCACTCTAAGTCAGAGTTGACAAAGAAAACTTGTTAGAGTCCTCGCTAAATTATGTATACTACTTATACATGTTCAATTGTTTGTCATTATTTACTGATCCGACTATATTACATAATAAAATAAAATAAAATAAAATAAAATAAATATTGACTTAGAGAGAGAAGGCGATTCATGACAGTATACCTCTTTGGTAATTCTCTACTGAATGCTTTCTTATCTTCTTTTGCTTCTTGCCATCTCACTTTTTCTTCTTCTCTCCAATATTTCCTTTAAAATTCTTTGACCAACTCCATTGTGTTCTTTGCTCTCCTATGTATCTTCTTCTGCTGTGCATCCTTTCCATCATACCAAGTATTTATCTCTTCCTCATACCTTCCTCTTATTCATGATTTTCTCCACCTCCCATTCTTCTTCTCCTTCAATTACCACTGGTTGTGATGCTTCCTTCCTCTGTCCTTCTACTTGCAACTTGTACTTCTGTACCTTGCTGACGTTAATTACTGGATGTATTTTAACTGTGCTAGGCAATTTCAGTTCTATTGCATTATTGGAAATGATTGCCTTTACTTTGTAAGGTCCTACAAAGCATTCCATGAATTTCTCCGTTCATCTTCTGATCATCTGGTACTTTAAATCTTTAGTGCTGAGCAGTACTAGGTCGCCTACTCAATACTCTTCTATCTCTCCTCTTTCTCTATCAGCATACCTCTTTACATCTTCCTGCACTTTCTGTAGTGCTGCTTTTACTTCTTCTTGTACACTCCTTATCTTTTCCACAAACTTTTCTGTCCCTTTATACTTCCCCTTCTTTCTTATCTCAAATCCCATTCTTGGGTCTTGTCCCTGATTTGCTTTAAATGGTGACACCTTAGTGCCCATATACACTTTATTATTGTAGGTGAATTCAGCTGTACCCAGCCATTCTGGCTATTGATATGAACTGACATGTCCATTCTACACCTCCACCACCATTCTTGATGTCATCATTCTTACTTTCATTCCATTGAGCATTCCAAAGTACCCAACTGGTTACCTGAGATATAGAGAGGAATATATATATATATCAGAATTTCTCCTACATTCTACCTCAGATGTCACAGCAATGTGTAGATGGCTGAGGTATGTTCTATTCAACATTCCCAAGTAGTATACTTATAGTACGCACCAGTGATTATTGTTTGTCAGGTAAATAGAGCTATTTATGCATTGCTGCAATGTTTGAGTGATTATTGTTTGTCAGGTAATGGGCCCTGTGCTCTAACCCTGTGCCAGAGAAACAACCAACTTACCCAATATACTCAGACAATACCTAACATACAACTATGACATCAGGAGGAGCACCATCCATCTTTACAGATGATAATAAATTTGATGGCACCAATTGGGTTGCCTGGAACAGACATATTAATATAGTAGTTCAACTGAAGGGAGCTACAGGATACCTCGATGGCTCAATGCTACAGCCTACAAAGCTAACAAGCACAATCACAGTACCCAACATAACCACTGAGACTAATTGGGAGTCACTTACTCCTATAGAAAATGAGTGGAAAACTCGTAACATATGGACTATGGCATTGCTAATATACAATACCAAAAATCCAATTGGACTTGGTATCTACATGGAAGAGTCAGCTGCAGAAGCATGGAAGTCATACAAGGATATTTATGAAGTGGCATCTAATATGGTTCATCAGAATGTTGAACAAGACTTGCGCACCATCATCTACTCTGATAATAATGATTTTCCAATGTTCATAGCCAATATGAGGAACAAATGGGCTAGAGCAAATGCCCTAGGTGTGGTCATATCAGACAAGAACTTTAAGACCATTATAATCAATTCCTTACTGAGATCATGGGACCCTATTGTCACCTCTCTCTTTAAAGACATGCCCACAAGTGAAGCAATCTCCCAACTAGACACATGGTGGCTTTGTATTAGCCAAGACTGGCCTCCAAGACAAATAAGTGCACTCCAAATCTTTAGGCCTGCTAATCGAGAACAAATCCAGTTAATATGTTCAAATCCAAACTGCAAAAGGTGCAGATACACTATCAAACAATGTTATTGGAAGGGTAAAGGAAAGAAAGAACAGTTTTCTTCTGGTTTTGGAAAGCAAGGAGGCGCTAGAGGCTCTGCTATAAACTCCAAGCAAGGAACAGTGAGACCAATATTCACTGCTAATATAATGATCACCAACCAAACTAGAGATGAGGAAGCTTATGTATTAATGACAATCGGCGACAATGACTTTCAGGTACTCACTACTACAACCCCAATTATTGAAGAATTTCCTGACAATAACCCTACCCACAGTTATAATAATGCAAGTGGTGAGGGTAAGAGTGGAATGGGGTCAGTAGCTAGTAGAGATAATCATGTTAATACAAGTGTAATGGGTACCAAATCCCAAACCAAATCCCCAATGCTCACACTACTCGATTCCAGTGCTAGTGACCACTATCTCACTGACCGTGCCTTGTTCTCTGTATATTCACCTCTTAATAACCCCACAACTGGCTTTGGAGCTGGTCTAGACTCAACCTTCCATATTATAGAAAAGAGAAATGTCAGATTTGAGTCTATAGTAGATGGAAAACCATGACAAATCACTTTGAATGGAGCTCTACACACCCCTGACTTGAGATCGAACTTGATTTTTATAACGATTGAAGTCTTGGTTGAGTAACCTTAACCTCACTCGCACTCTAAGTCAGAGTTTGACAAAGAGAACTTGTTAGAGTTCCCGCTAATTGGTTCAGCTACTTATACACGAATATGTGTTTACAAGTATTTGTCTAAACTATTTTATCCTGCGCATCTCTTTTGAGTCATGATGTCCTGCATGTAGTTATTATTACATAATTATTAGAAAAGAAAAAGAAATAAAATAATCCACCGCTGCGGATCATCTAGCTCGCCTGCCATTCTATAACACTACCCCCCTCTCAAGGGTCCTTGTCCCGAGGACTTCTTTATAGCTTATTGTATGGGTCCCTTAGGTCGCCCATATCCTGATTTTCATCTTCTAATCCCTTCAAATACTTCCTGTCTTCCTCTATTCTTTGTCAATCTTCCTTATCTTCCTCTTCGTTCCACTCTTCTATCATTTCTCCCTTGTACTCATGTTCCTTCTCTTCCATTCTTTTCAAGAACGGGTTTCTGCTATATCTGGAGAATGGATTTTTCTTCCACCGCTTCCAATTCTCCTCCATACACTTCCAATATTCTTTGTCATATCTTTTGTTACTCCATCTGTAGAGTAACTTAGCCATGTATCTTCCTGGTAACTCTCTGCTGAACGCTTTCTTATTTTCTTCTGCTTCTTGCTGTCTCACTTCTTCTTCTTCTTCTTCTTCTTTGCAATATTCCCTTTCAAATTCTTCTACTAATTCCATTGCATTCTTTAAGTTCTCTCTACTCTCCCATGTGTCTTCTTCCGCCGTACATCCCTTCCATCATACTAAGTATTTATCCCTTCCTCGCACCTTTCTCTTGTTCATAATTTTCTCCACCTCCTACTCTTCTTCCCCTTCAATCACCACTGGTTGTGGTGCTTCTCTTCTCTGGCCCTCCACTTGTGATTTGTACTGTTGTACTCGACTGATGTTAACTACTAGATGTATTCTCACTGTAGTAGGTAGCTCTAATTCTATTGCGTTACTAGAAATGATTGCTTTCACTTTGTAAGGTCCCACAAAGCATTCAGTGAGCTTCTCCGTTCATCTTCTGACCATTTGGTACTTTAAGTCTTTAGTGCTGAGTAGCACTAAATCGCTGACTTGATATTCCTCTACCTCTCCTCTCTCCCTATCTGCATACCGCTTCATATCTTCTTGCGCTTTCTGTAGCGCTGCTTTTGCTTCCTCCTGCACATTCTTCAATTTTTCCACAAACTTCTCTGCTCCTTCATATTTCCCCTTCTTTCTCATTTTGAACCTCATTCTAGGATCTTGTCCACTATTTGCCTTAAAGGGCAAAACCTTGGTTCCTGTATGCACTTTGTTGTTATAGGCAAATTCTGCTGTTCCTAGCCATTCTGGCCATTGCTCTTGTCGATGATCGATGAACATTCGTAAGTACTGTTCAAGTTCCTGATTCATCCTTTCTGTTTGACCATCTGTCTGTGGATGGAACGCCATGAACAATTTTGTCTCGATCCCCAATATGCAGTTCAGCTCTTTCATGATCCCTGCCACGAACTGTGGTCCTCTATCAGAGATTATACTATCTGGTAACCCATGTAGTTTCCAAACGTTATCTCTAAATAAGCATGCTAATCCTTCTGCGCTAGTCTTTTCTGTAGTAGGTATAAAGTGTCCC
>Ga0153955_100865_pt1 | contig 9611 bp, 10 predicted proteins | sample TSFL039MetaG_FD_104744 | JGI IMG/M metagenome (GOLD analysis project Ga0153955, IMG submission 104744) | Attine ant fungus gardens microbial communities from Florida, USA - TSFL039 MetaG | ecosystem: Host-associated > Fungi > Mycelium > Unclassified | place: USA: Florida, Wekiwa Springs...
CTGGAACCGTTGTGCTGAACGAACAACTTAGCAAATATAATTCCAATTGATGAATATGGCAATTCCCTACCTGTATACATTGTGAACTATGTGTTGATCTTGGTTTTCCAAGAACATCGACCGCGTAATCCCTTCTAATCCGTCGGCGCCGACGATAATATCGCCAGTGAATGTCTGTCCATTTTCCAGCTTGATTGTATTTGCATCCAAGTCTACTCCAGTAACTTGGCAATTGTAATTTAGACTTGCTCCCATCTCGTCGGCGATGTCATGTAAGAAATGCATGAAGTCGCCATACTAAGGGATTACCATCAGGAATACGCCAGATTAAATTCAACGACGATAGGAACGACTTACTGCTGTAAACATAAAATTCCCGCATGCATCACGAATCAACTCCTCCTCCCATACATGGCGTCCAAGTCTTTCTCCCGTCCTCACTACGAACCACAATCATGTCAGGCATAATGAGCTCAGTGATGATAAGGAAAATAAAATACTGACTTAATCGTATGTCAATGGCTGTCGACGTCCCTGCAATTTGCTCCAATCGCTGTTTGTACCCCCAACTATACAAAATCTTCGTGACATTTGGAGGCAACCGAACGCCACCGGTGACGTCCTAGTCAAAAGTGTCAATGACAAAGCCTTCTGGGGCCCTAGTTTTTGAACGCATACAGGAGCAATTGAACCCTGAGCCTCAAATACAGATACCATGTGGCCAGCCCGTCTTAAAGCAATTGCGGAAGCAAGTCCCCCAACACCAGCACCAATGACGAGGGCTTGGATTGAAGTCTTTGGTGAAGGAAAAGGATGAAGGGATGCCGTAGTCAATACATATGGGACTATGGTGGAGGCAAAGGCTTACCATGGCGAAATGGAAGAATGGGAAGCGGGGTCTGGGGCTAAGGACTATATAAGTTATACTCACGAGGACAGATCACTACGAGAACGGATCTAATACCCAGATCTACCACAAATGCAAATCTGATATCCAGATCTTTCAACCGTGACTCTACCAAATACAGTGACAGGTGCCTAGTCTGTATTCTAATTAGCAACGCCGACACATGCCCTGTCGCATTTCTTCTTCCCTGAGGCTGTGAGCTCAGTATGATCACCGTTTTATGGAAAGATCACACACCGATACTCGAACATGATTTGCGCACCAACAAAAAGGCAAGCTACCGCCATCACAAGGAACTTTAGACCTGCACAACCCAATTTGAATATCACCGGGGGCAAAAAGAAATGACTGACCTTGTACTGTTCCGAACAATTCGCCAACGAAGAACCCGACCCCTTCTGTCCCAATTACAAACCCAACCAAATTGGCACCCATCATCATCAACACATTCCCCACAGCACCAAGTGCTGCCGCATGTCTGTACCACACTCTATGTCCGTACTATATACAAAAACTGGTGTCAGAAATGGGTGTTGAAATGGTTGTGTCCAGTAGCGTGAACGAGAAATTCGGGAAAAACCGTGATGACCGGTGAAGGAATTGACAGCTCCATGTTGACCGGGAGCATCAAGAGAACAAAAGAGGTCTTATCAAACCTCGACTAACGCTCGGTGATGGTTATGGTTTCGAAAACAAAATTCCCACAACATCTACTCCAGATAATCAACGTAGATGTCATGGTTCGCATTCCCCATGCCGATATTGACAGATTCATAAACCATAGTTGGAGGCGACTTGTCAGAAGAGAACCGTCTTCGGAAGAAAGCAAAGTAGGCTCTACACGTACCTTTGCCGAAGAGACGAGCCAGCGAGCCAGCAATTCCGGTACAATAAATAAACTAACAAGCCATCCCCAAGCGAGCAACCTGAAGGTCAAATCGTGCCAGAGCGCAACGAACGAAAACACCAATACGGTGTTGATAATTGTGCGCTTTGCCCCACCAAGGGGCACGTAAATGTACCTGCCCGATCATAAAATCAGCACTTGGCCCTAAATAGAAACATGAATGCCACGATCGTCCATCAAAAGAGGAATGATGAACATCGGACAAGACCCCGATCAAGGGCCGCCAAAAGCTCTCCAAGTAGACCTTAATAAGAGAAGAACTCATTGTATACCTGCAGACCCGGCTAACGGCAATGCAGACTCACACTCGAGTCACTCGAGTCACTTGTTCCAGATTTGTCAGTCCAAGCATCAAGTCGGGGTTCTTTCGGAAACGAGTTCTGAAGAAAATTCTCGAAACCAGCCCCAAGAACGACAAACAAAACCAAGTTGAAAGGATTGGAGAATTCCAGAACTCACCGGATGATCCAAAGATTATAACTTCTGTGCCAACTTCTCCAAAATCCCATGGTTGAATAGTTGTTTGCCATACATCGCACCATGTTCTCTGGAGGATCAACACCATCCAGGAGCGCCCATAGCCGGAAGAATCGCCAGGGTATCAAGAGCTACATGATAATTCTTCGTCAGTCAGATAGAAGAGCCGAATGGAGAGTGTAAAGTCAAAAATAGGCGAATCATGTGGGCCGAAACGATTAAGGCCTGGAGTGAGTTACGGAAGAACAAACGCTTTATAGGCTCTAATGATAGAGCATAATCACCCGAGGACCTAAGACGAGTCGTACAAGAAGTAGGTGTTCCAAGGAGAACATCCCAAAAGTCACTCGGAGAAAAAAAGCTACAGAGGAGGATAAGAACGCTATGCGTCGTCGTTGTCACCCAAGCTCCAGTCAATCATCACTGCGATCGATTTAATCCAAGCGGAGTTCGAGCACGGGTTCATATCAACTCAGAAGAAGGGGGGGAAGGAGACTTTGAATCAAGGTGTAATCTCACCTTCAACCATATGATAATGAGATTCCAGAACCCAACCATACTAATTTCCGTGGGCGAGTATCCAACCCAGGCCCTCCGATCCTTGATCGCAACGACATACATGTAGTGCAAAATGCCTTCCATGGTGAACAGAGACAATAAGAACCGAATGATATATCCCCTAAGTGGCGTGGATGTGGGTGGCTGCTTGTTCGGGTATCGATGCTGGGAGAGATGGATGATATGATTTGAGGATGAGCATTTCCGAAGAAACATACCTGCCACATAAAGTCGTTGAAAGTCATGATTGGCCCCGCGAGGTAAAGCGGTGGGTACAGGGCATAGGCCACGAGATTCGGGAACGAGTAAATTGACTTTGGGTGCGAAAGTGTTTGCCGTTGCTTTTCTGATAACTCTTTGACACCCTAAGGGAAAAAAACGAGGTCAGCCAGCTACCCCGGCAGCCACGTCTCGACACTGCGGCATACCGTTGGATCGATCCCTTCTTTGCTGTATGCCCAGTAATAGTCCAAAGAAAACGAAACAAGGCGGAGCATCGTAATGTTGAAACTGATGTGCCATCGATGATATAATCCGGCATAGTCATCCTGTTAGCCACAGGTCATCAGGCGATTGTACACACAAGGACACAATCATACCAGCCAAGCCAAGCTTTCGAACCAATGACCTAATTTCCATCCTTCAGATATTTCATTACCAAAAAGCATTGAAACATTGAAGATCCAAGTCATGGCTACACTCAATCTCGAACCTTTCAGGTTTTTGGCTAGAGAAAAATTGATGAAGAGGATCAAAATGATCTTGACTGCGTTCAGGCCATGCAAGGCGGTCAAAGTGATTAATGAGAATATGAGATTGAACCTGAGTGATGAGGGGGTGTTGAATCTTCTGGTATGTAACCCCGAAAGAGGAGACAGTGAGGAGGAAGACGATACAATGTATTTGGATAAGAGGTGGAAAAGAATGGTGACACTGAGAATCGGAAAATTATTCCTAAATGTGCGGTATTGTGCGTCGCTATTGTCCTACAAGAATGTCAGCTACAGGATCGTAAATTGCACGCGCTTCATACCACTGATCGACCCAGAATCCAACCGTGCTCCAGTTTGCTCTGATAGAAAGGAAAGTTAGAGTGAAAAGCTATATAATAATGAATGAACCAATATCCTGTGAAGGGGATGAAAAGACCTACGAGAACTCAAAGAAACAGGAATCCAGATCATGATTGGCACCACAATCATAAAAACAAGATAATAAATCTTGAACTCCAGTGTTCCCCAGCGTGAGGGTGCTGGCCGTCTTTCTGAAGTAGATGCCGAGGTATTAAGAAGAGACGAAGGTATATTCACAGTAAGGTCCGTAACCTTGAAGCCACCATGGGGTGTGGAAGGCTGTGTTGGTGTGTCCATGTCCTTCGAGGTAGCTAAAGATTTGTGCATCGGAAGGAGTGGTATTTTATTTTCAGTACTCATTGGGTGACTTCCCGTAATTCTGAGGATGTAGTGTATGTGTGAAATTCCAGTCCGAGAATTTGATTTCCAAGAATGTCACACGCGGTGCGATGTAACACTCACACTGGATATGAAGTCGCCGCTCGAATTGGGATGTAAGTCACTCGACTTGTCACGTAGTCACGCTCTACTGTAGCTGTACTGATTGTCGCCATTACATTTTTCTCACACCCAGTAATCAACTCATATGGGTGTCATCCAATACTCGTACAGCACATCCACGGAGAATGTGGTAGCAAGCAATCAGGTTTATTGCATATCAGATTCTCATTGCACCAACTAATTGATTTTTCACTGTAATCCTTCTCCTGGCTCTCACTTCCGCGCATGTTTGCCTTCTGTGGATATCCACACCCTATTCACAACCCCCAAATTCTCTTCCACAGAAAGCCAAGCATCCACCATTTTCTCCAGAACCTCAGATTGACATCTTACCTGAACCCATCAAACAACTGCAGTTGCCTAATTGAACCCAATCGGGAAAGGCAAGGGTACCCACTTGGAAAAGCGTAAGAAAGGCTCATCGCCTCCAGTATTGGAATGCCCCAAGATCATGCCATCCAAGCTGCCTTTCACCCATGTGCAATTAATTTATCAAGCTATCAATGGCAAGGCTACTCTGCAGGAGATCTGTGATTGGATTATGACAACCTATAACTATTATAAATACATGGATAGTGCATGGATGGTCCGTGAATTGGTATCCTTTCCTAAATATGTCGCTGAGTGATTTTTATAGAGTTCTGTGCAGCATACTCTGTGTTCTAGTTGTGCTTTCCTGAAGATGGAGCATTGTGGCAGAGACAGAGGCTTTTTCTGGGACTGATGACAAACATACGCAAATGCTTGAAGAGCACTTTGCAGGACGCAGCTCAGGGTGCTGGAACAAAAGATGGACGAAGTCGGCCTGGAAAACACAAGGACAAATGCCTGCCGCTGAAACGGAGCATCAAAGGAGAACCTAAAGGTCCCCCTTCCACCTCCTCTCACATCAACTCCGCTTTTACTGAAAGCATTGTCTATGCATGCACCACAATTATCTACCCTGGTACAGGTACCTAATTTTAGCAAGAATGCGACGATGGTAACATGATTGTTTTTCTCTATCAACACTTGCACGCATATCTGATAGCAACCTTTTCCCACTGTGGGACTGTTGCTCATTGTTCTACCCTTTTAATTTTTTTATTGGCTTATTATTTTTTGTTTTCCTCATAGACGACCCCATTATATCTCATCCCACGGCATTTGCCTTCATACCACCCAGAGAGCCCCCATAGCTCCCTGAACCAGTCAAAGATGTTGGAATGTCGAGCTTCACACTAAAAATAGGTCTGTTTCATCTCTTAGTTACTGACTGTTTTATGTGTCATGTTGCGATAGTAGATAAGTATAAATACAAGTGGTTGAGACAACTCATTGCACGTTTGCAACGAGTTTCCCCCCTTTTGTCCTACATTGTTTGAACTCAACAAAAGACGCTGGGAAGACACTCCCACCCTGTCTCCTCTCCTTGAACACAAACCCTGATGTATGGAACTCCCATTTTACTTCTTTTTCGTTCTGTGTTTGTCTCTTTCGTATGACACAATTTGTATATTTATCCGAGACAGTAGACTACTGCAGGCTGTGTACATACACCGCAATTAATAATGGCAGAGTGTGACTGTGTGCCGGGTCTAAGGACGACTTGACACCACACCATCGGCCCAATTCAAGCGGTGACTTGACATCTTAACATCTGCAGTGTCTGGTAATCCCTTTATTAAGGAAATATCCTATCCAAGGGGTTAAAATTCAATTATCTTGAAGACTAAACACTGCTTGCATGTTGTGCAACAGTTCTTTGTGGTAGAGTATTTTATTCGAAAAGTCTCCCTCTGACATTGATAAGACCCATTAAGAGGTAAGCTCAGTGACTCAGATTGCCACTGTGTTTGGCTATCATCATCCCCTTGAAAGAAATCACACAACCTTTGGTAGCTCATAGAAAAATTAATATGTTCAATCTTCATTTTACATTGAAGATCTGTATATAGTAATTTGTAATGGAAATATCTATACATGGTATGGCACTCTGATACCAGCTTGAAAGTTTTCTGCCGGCCTTCTATTAGATGGAGCTTACAACCTCTGTTGAGCTTTGACCACGAAAAGTTCGATTCCTAGTCTATCATACTGGAGGACCTTCTGGAAAGCAATGTTTCTCGAAGAAAGATCAAGGGTTTCTACTCCAAGCCAGCATTTTAGTCGCGTTCTCATCTTGAATTGATCCAAATTTTCGATCAAGGGACAGTGTGACTGATACCCCCTTTAAGTTTGAGCTAATGCTTTGAATTCTGACACTCATGTCAAACGCCCGCTCACCATTTTCCCTACCACTTTTTGGGCTCTTACAAGCCCTTATAGTACTTGGCTATACACTTCGGCTATCTTGGTATCGCCCACTTCTTTTTATCCCAATCGCCGCCATCTCTTGCTACCTCATATTGCGTACCGATGCCGGATTTGCAGGTTCAGGGATAGGTGGTGCAATTGCTACTCACATGCTCTTCGCATTTGATGGTATCGTTCTAAAGGATGTTAAGCAAATTCTATATCGTGTCGGAGAAAAACCTGGACAAATTTTACCTGCATCTTTTCTCGAGCGCCTATCTTGGAGTTGGCACCTGCATAATAGCCCCCGAGGGGTGCGTTGGGCTCATGAGCTGTCCCATATTCCTACATACCCTGCTACTCTCAGTACACCGGAACAGAAAAGGGCCTTCGTAACATCCCGCATCTTTGTTGTTGTCTTCTCCGTTGCTTTACAATTGGTCATTTCCATCATTAATGGTGCCAATGTAGCTTTAACACCCGGTGCACCACGATTGGTCGATCAATCGGTGTATGTCAGAGTTATGAGCCTCGTTGGACTAGCTACCCCAGCATACACATGTATGAATGCACTTCATTGCATGGCAAGCATCATCCTTGTTGCAGCAGGAATTTCGGAGCCCGCGGACTGGCCACCCTTGTTTGGCTGTCTCACCAATATGTACAGTGTGCAAAATTTTTGGCGGTGAGCAGCTTCCATTCAGCCCTTCATTTGCTGAGCACCCACAGGAGTGTTTGGCATCAGATGTTGCGGCGGGCAAGTCACTGCTTCTCATGCTTGACAGAAACAATAGTTTTCTGACAGACACCTTCCAGCCCTTGCTTGGAGTAGCTGACTTTGTTCTTCATACGATTCTTCGTCTACCCCGGAGATTCCGATTCGGTTCTCTATCCTTCAACTTCCTCGGCCTGCTCAAACTTCACACCGCCTTCCTCATCTCAGGATTGGTGCATCTTGCTGGTGAATACATGATGCAGGGTTATTTGGGCTTTGGAGCATTCAAATTCTTCGCCCTTCAGCCTTGGGCAATCACTTTAGAGGTCCTTGTTAGATATATGATTACTGGGTCTATTCGGGTGAACGGTGATGGCAAGACCCAAGAGCTTGGCATGACATGGAGGGCAGTGGGTTATATATGGGTATTTTGTTGGTTTGTTGGAGTCGGGCATCTGATACAACAGCCTATGGTTGATGCAGGTACATTCCTGCTGGAACATTCGGAATTGACAATGAATGTTGGTAGATGGTTAGCTCTGGGAGCCTGAAAATTATAGGAATATTCCGGGATTGGACATCTGCTAATCATATCTTCAATCCTTTACTGGTAATATTTCATAGGATGTCTGCTTTAATCTTTGTTTTAGAATCGTAGTTTTTGCTTTAAGCACCTCATTTGAGTTCATATCATGTAACCAGCTCAGGACGACCTTGTGCATTGGATTATCATTTACACATTCCCTCTCTCAGACAATTGAGTTCATAACCAGCGGAGAATTCAGAACCATCTGCCAAATTGATTGTGTGACAAAAAGTAACAGTTACAAGCATTTATACAGGAGTTGTTTGTTTCAAGAAAAATCACTGCCTACCTTCGAGTTATTATACTGCTACAGCGTGTAGGGCTTAAAGAGTGCGAAATCTTAGTCCCTGTGGAATATGAACTAAAACTCCCCCTAGCTCAAACGCCATTCTCCCTCATAGCAGAGTCCCTTGAGGCATTATTGGGACAGAAGGGGTCGGGTTCTTCAATGGCGAGATATTTAGAACAGTTCAAGGTCAGTCATTTCCTTCAGTGATATTCAAATTGGGTTGTGCAGATCCAGAGTTCCTTGTGGGACGGTAGCTTGCCGTTTTGTTGGTTGGCGCGCAATCATGTTCGAGTATCGGTGTGGTCTTCCTAGACATATCAAGTACACAGCCTCAGGGAGGCAGAAATGCGATACGGTGTCGACGTTGCTAATCAAAATATAGACTAGGCACATGTTACTATATCAGATCTATACCTGTTTAGTGTAAAACCTATATAGTTTCCATATTTCAGACCCTATTTTTCACTCTTCCATCATGGTAAGTCTTCGCCCCTAACATAGTCCCATATGTATTGATCACAACATTCTTTCCTTCACCAAAGACTTCGATCCAAAGCCTCATCATTGGTGCTGGTATTGGGGGACTTGCTTCTGCAATTGCTCTGAGACGGGCTGGACATAAGGTATCTGTGTTCGAGGCTCATGGTTCGATTGCTCCTGTATGTATGCAATACTTAAACCCCAAAGTCACCATTTATACTTTTGATCTCTAGGACGTCACTAGCGGTATTCGATTACCTCCAAACGTCACAAAGATCCTGTATAACTGGGGCCACAAACGCCGGTTGGCGCAAATTGCAGAATCATCGACAGCCATTGACATCAGATTAAGTCAGTATCTTATTTTCCTTATTGTAAGCAGGTTCCTTATGCCTGGCATGATTGTGGTTCGTAGTGAGGACGGGTGAAAGACTTGGACGCCATGTATGGGAGGAGGAGTTGATTCATGATGCGCACGGAGATTTTGTGCATACATCAGTAAGCCATTTGTCCATACCTTTTTGCATCCTTGACCGACATTCATTAGTATGGTGATTTTGTGCGTTTCTTACATGACATCGCCGATGAGATGGGAGCAATTCTGAACTACAATTGCCAAGTTACTGGGGTAGACTTGGATGCAAATACAATCAAGCTGGAAAATGGACAGACATTCACTGGCGATATTATCGTCGGCGCCGACGGATTAGAAGGGATTACACGGTCGATGTTCTTGGAAAACCAAGATCAACACATAGTTCACAATGTATACAGGTAGGGAATTGCCATATTCATCAATTGGAATTATATTTGCTAAGTTGTTCGTTCAGCACAACGGTTCCAG